>ERZ791689.860-NODE-860-length-11032-cov-1.38198_pt1 | contig 11032 bp, 9 predicted proteins | sample MGYA00509957_ERZ791689 | MGnify/ENA primary metagenome ERZ791689 (study PRJEB30046, sample SAMN00715167) | human gut metagenome | study: EMG produced TPA metagenomics assembly of the A metagenome-wide association study of gut microbiota in type 2... | reverse complement strand
CGGACCGCGGGAATCGCCGGAGCGAAGAGTGTTCTGGGTGTGGATGCTTCCCAGCTGGCTGTGGATCAGGCAACAGAAAATGCGAAGCTGAACGGACTGGAAAATATGGTAAGCTTCCGATGTGCAGATGTCTTCGAGTTATTGCCGGAGCTGGAAGCGCAGGGCGAGAAATATGATGTGGTGATCCTGGATCCGCCCGCTTTTACCAAGTCCCGCAATTCCATCAAAAATGCTGTAAAAGGATATCGTGAGATCAATCTTAGGGGCTTAAAGCTGGTGAAGGACGGCGGATTCCTGGTAACTTGTTCCTGCTCCCATTTCATGGATCCCGAGCTTTTTGCCAAAACAATCCGGGAAGCTTCTCATGGTGCGCATAAGCGTCTCCGCCAGGTAGAATTCAAGACACAGGGCCCGGATCATCCGATCCTGTGGGCAGCGGACGAGAGCTATTACCTCAAGTTCTACATTTTTCAGGTGGTTGACGAAAAGTAAGAGCCGGGAAATGGCGGTAATGCTTGATTTATAAGGGATGGAAGGCATTTGACGTTTATAGGGAAAACCTCGTAAAGTATCGTAAAATATCACAAAACCGTGACTTAAAGTGGTAAGAAAAGTGGTAAGTCTGAGTGGTAAGCACCTGAAATGTAACGAATGGTAAGTTTATGGGGAAAACGGTATGTTCTATTTGAATGATAACGAGAAACTAACAAAAGGCTAACCATGGGCTAACAAAGAACTAACCACACGTATCTTTCTTTTTTTAATAAGGGTTGATATTATTATTGTGGCAAGAAAAACGACTTACAAATACATACGGAATGACTACGGTTTGGCTACGGTATTGAGACTTTTTTTGAAAAGAAAGTTATGATATTATTATCATGGAAGTAATGAACAGAGAGTAATCGAGAAAATGCGGTTGCTCTTTTTTTATGTTTAAAGGGGATGATAATGAATAAACGGGAAGAAGTCTTGCCTCTTCCCGTTGAATTATTTGGCTACTGTAAAATATAGTGTTTGATCGAAACGCCTTTCTGGGCTTAAGCGTTGAATATTACCTGGTTCAATAATATTATTTACAACAGTATTGGGTAAAATTGGACGAAGAATACGATTGCTCTGTACATACTGTCTCCACTTACTGCCGCCAATGGCAAATTCTTAATCGGTTTGGTTGCCAAAAGCCATTTGCCTATAAATGTCAACAACACGGATTTTGCCTGATTTGCTTAATTCCCATAGGCAACGTGCTAAGCGTGCAGTAGCTCTCATAGGACGTTTCATTGTCGGCGCAATTTCATCTGAACCATCAATAAACAGGCGTGAAAAAGCATAATCGCTCCATATTACAATATCAAATGCTTGGTCTGCTAGAAGCGGAGATTTTCCCTGAGTTTTCCATATGGTTTGCATAAGCAAAGGCTTTTGGTGTTTATAGTATTTTTTTTGAAAGTTATTAATGCTTTCGCAAAGTTGTGGCATTTTATGTGTCATTTCAAAATCATTGTCCCACATTTGTATAGAGGAACATGAATCTTCGAAAATATCACGAATATCACGTGATTTGGTTTTGATAGAATCATACATGCCTAATGCACAATATGAAGTAGTTGCCGATCTGATAACTAATTCGCATCCCCAATTTTCTTCAGGCTGTCTGCTTGTTGAGTCGGTTGGAAGAACTGTTAGTTTTACCTCAAGAGGGGATAAGAAATTTCCATTTAGATCCTTTACAACTAAATCAATACCATCTATATCATCAAAAGAATATTGCTGATATGGTTGATAAACGGATTCAAAACTGAAATATAATTCATTTGGTTGCTTAGTACCACAATTAAATGCTTTAGATAGTGAAATTTCATCTGCAACTACGCAAGGTTTTCCATCTATGATATCTAATCGAATGTAAATAGCTGGAATTGAATTTGCTAACATATAGGATGCCATTGCTGTTGGAAAGCTAGAATTGAAACAGTTTTTTCCCCAATGGTCATCCACGCTTCGATTTGAATGTTCAATGCCAAAGAGTCCTGAACTCATAAAGATCCTCCTTAATGTCGACGTCAAAACATTGACGTCATATTAAATGAATGGTATAATAAAAATCTGTAAAAATTTTACCATATAATGGTGAGAAAGGAAAGGTTAACATATGAGAGCAGTTGATTTGTTTTCAGGTTGTGGTGGTCTTTCTTTGGGGTTCCAAAGACAAGGGTTTGATATAGTAGGAGCATTTGAGTTATGGAATGTTGCGGCTCAGTGTTATCGTGAAAATTTCAGCCATCCAGTTTATGAGATAGATTTATCTGATACGAAGAAAGCTATAGATAAAATTAGAAATTTAGAGCCGGATATTATTATAGGTGGTCCTCCATGCCAAGATTTTTCACACGCAGGAAAAAGGATAGAAGCAAACAGAGCAATATTAACAGATAGTTATGCTGCAATTGTTTGTACTTTAAAGCCGAGATGTTTTATTATGGAAAATGTGGATCGTGCTCAAAAAAGTAATGCATATATGAGCGCAAGAAAGGCGTTTAAAGAGACCGGTTATGGATTGACAGAAATTGTTTTAGATGCGAGTTTGTGTGGTGTACCACAAAAAAGAAAAAGATTTATATGCTTTGGTATGCTAGAGCAAGAGGATGACTTTGCAAAAGAGGCATTTAAAAGCCGATTAGCAAATAAACATATGACATTAAGAGATTATTTTGGGGATACACTAGGCTTTGAATATTATTATCGTCACCCTCGAAATTATAATCGTAGAGGTGTGTTTTCGATAGATGAGCCAGCACCTACTATGAGAGGTGTAAATCGTCCAGTTCCCAAAGGATATCCGGGGCATCCGAAAGATGCTTGTGCAGTAACAGAAAAGCTACATGCATTAACGACAATAGATAGAGCTAAAATTCAAACTTTTCCCGATGATTTTAAGTGGATTGGCACCAAAACTGACATGGAACAAATGATAGGAAACGCTGTACCAGTTAATCTTGCTAGTTATGTAGCTGCAACTGTAAATATTGTACTGGAGGGAAAAATTGATAGTAAAGAGTTTAAATTATGGCTTAATAATAATACAGAATATTCGCCAGCAGTTATAGGTGATAATGTGTCACGAATGAAAAGAGCGGATTCTATATTAGAGTGGAGTAATGATGATACATATTTATTCTATCTAGAAAAAGAATCCTCTTTCATTGAATTATCAGTATCGGTACGTTCTCAATTACGAAAAGCAGTAAAATTATATAGTGAATATGCAAAGGCATTGATAGAAAGTAAAGGTGATGTTGAGTGCAAGGCACTTTAGTCCGTCCAGGGCGACAGCCTTGGCCCATAGATGTGTTGTGACACATCATATTGGGTTATTATCTGTCACGTTTCGCTCAGAAATGTATTGTTTAAAGATTTTATGCTATTAAAGTTAGGAAAGGAATGCGAATGTTAATAGGAGCAAACAATTATAAATTGATACTGCTTGATACAAATGCAATTAGAGAGATTGTAACAAACACTAATATGTCAGGAAAAGGTTTTTTGGAAAGATTTTTTGCATGTTCATCAGATGCATATGCACCATGCTTTTCAATTTATAATGTGATTGAGCTTATGCCATATCAGGATATATATGAGAAGTTTCTTGAGTTCTTCTCTACAATTCCGTGTCTTGTGATGTTTCCTGTAAAGAGTATTTTTCAAAGAGAAGTAGAATGCTATTTGGAAGGAAAGAGTTTTGTGATTGATGGTCATATTGCAAATGCTTTTACACCGTTGGTATTAAAAGACAATTATAATTGTAAAAAATTTTTTGAAAACATGGCTAAAGATACAACATTGATGGAAAATATTCAGAATGAGGTAAAAACATTTTCTTCAATAGCAACGGATTGGGAAAATAGGAGAAATAGAACAGAAAAGATGCTAAAGGCCCAACATCTACCATTAAATATGATAAATGAAAAATTTTATAGAACACAAGAAAAAGATACAATTATAAAAGATTTGATGAATTATGGTATTAGTGTTCCATTAGGTGTTGAAATTCTTCATTTGCCAGCTTCAAGAATGATGGAATTTTCTCAATTTGTTCGTATTTATCAAACACGTAAACATATTAAGCCAAATGATGTTATGGATATTCAAATTAGTTGTATCGTACCATATGTAAATGCGGTTATAACGGAGAACTTTCAAGCAGATGTTTACAAGAAGGCTAAACATTTTATTCCACAATTAGAGGAATTAGAAATATACACATTAAAAGATATTAGACAATAAATCAGATGCATAAAAAAGGAATCGAGAAATCGGTTCCTTTTTTTATGCCCGGAAAAGGAGAAAATTGAGATGGAAAAGAAAAAAGTGAGGGCAACAAGGACAAATGGTCGCAAAGACAGTAATGGTGTATTCAAGGCAGGTCATAATGACCGGTCATTTAATCTTGAAAATGCAGAGCATGTTGATGCTGACAGGAGCAAATGGAATGTTTACTGGGATTATCTACAGGGATATAACCTCGCGGATGAAAATGGAGTCCGACCGGAAAGAAAATATTTCTTTGATGAAGTTGAATACCTTTATTATCACAAACAATTCGGAGATTCCATAGATGCACAAAATAAGCGGCATGAGAAGTCCAGACATACAGAAAGAATAAGAAATGTCAGGCAGATTATGGAGGATTCACGTACCTGCCCCGAAGAGACGATTTATCAGCTTGGAACTAAAGGCGGCTATGAAGATCCGGCAGTTTTTGTTAAGGTGGCAGCGGAATTGTTTGAGGTGATACAGGAGAAATATGGATCACATATGCAGATTCTTGATTGGGCTTTGCATATGGATGAAGCAACACCACATATTCATGAACGTCATGTTTTCTTTGCAGATGATGGTTATGGTATGAACTTTCCCAAGCAGGAGAAAGCATGTGAAGCAATGGGTTTTCATCCTCCAAAACCGGATAAAAAGAAAAATAAGACCAATAATTGCAAAGTAAGTTTTGATGAAGAAGTCAGGCGTCTGTATATTGAAATTGCAGAAAAATATGGTGTGATAATTGAGAAAGATCCATTGACAGGAAAAAAACACTTGGAGAAAAATGATTTTATTATAGCCAGACAAGAAAAGGAAATCGAGAGTCAAAAGAATAAATTAGAGGAACTTACATTAAAACTGAATGATATTGATATTCTGGCACAGGAAGTGGCTGAGAAGGCATATGAACGGGCTTGTGAGGTGGTTACAGATACTGTGAGGACGGAAACAACTCTTGAAGATATTTCGACCATAGAAAATATGAGGGACAGGCTGACCGGCAAAAACTCATCTTTATCATCAGGTCAGAAGAATTTCTCAAAAAATATATTGAATCGTCTGGTTGATCTGATTTCGAAAAAATCAAAGGAAATCACGGTTGCCATTTCACAGAAGCTGTTATCTCCGTCAATTAAGCAGAAAAATGAGAAAGAAATTGCTTCTGTGGCACGCTCCTCAATAAAAATGAGATTGGCTGAGATGAAAGAAAAGGCTGATCAGAAAAATGACGATCACAATCAGAAAAAGCAATCGGAAAGAGAGGTGCGTTGATGGATGTATTCCGTGTTGTTAAAGATAATGTTACCGCCAGACAGGTGGCAGAATATTATGGTATGAAAATCGGTCGAAATGGGATGGCTTGTTGTCCGTTCCATGATGATAAGCATCCCAGTATGAAACTGGATAAAAGATACTATTGCTTTGGATGTGGGGAAAAAGGAGATGCAATTGATTTTGTTGGTAAGTCCTTTGGTATGACATCCAAAGACGCTGCCATGAAAATAGCAGATGATTTTGGCTTGGAATATGAATCTGAAAAGTACAAGCCTCCGCAAAAGCCGTTAAAACCAAAGAAAACTTTGGAACAGGAATTTCGTGAGGCACAGGATTATTGTTTTAAAGGTTTGTCGGATTATCTGCATCTATTAAAAGAATGGAAAATTAAATATGCACCTAAGAGTATGGATGAGGAATGGCATCCACTCTTCTGCGAAGCTCTGGACAACATTGACCAGACGGAGTATCTGCTGGATACCCTGTTAAATGGCGATGTTCGTGACAGAGCTTTTTTAGTGCAAAATCAGGGAAGAAAGGTAAAAAGTATTCATGAACGAATTAGAGAATTTAACAACCGCAGAGAGAAATGCATTACAGGAGGCTCTGAAAGAAAACAGAGAGCCCATGAGCGTGAACGAGGTTAAGGAAATGCTGCTTCGGACAGAAAAGGGAGCTGTGAAAAGCACGATTGGAAATTGTCTGATCGTGCTTCAGAATGATCCATATCTGACAGGAGCACTTGCTTATAATCTTCTGGCGGTAAAAACATATATCGTGAAGCCATTATGGTATCAGCGCCCGGAAGGAAGTGCATTGAACGACACGGATCTTGCATATATCCGTTTATATATGGAAAGTAACTATGGACTTACCTGTGAGAAGAAAATCGAAGATGCCGTTACACTGGCGGCACATGAAAATTCATTTCATCCGGTCAGGGAATATCTCAAGGAACTTGTGTGGGATGGAAAGGAACGCATCCGATATTGTCTGCATCATTTTCTGGGAGCCGACATTGATGAGTTCAATTATGAGATATTCAAATTATTTTTGCTGGGTTCTATTCACCGGGCATTTCATCCGGGATGCAAATTTGATGTTATGCTTTGCCTGGTAGGTGGACAAGGTGCTGGGAAAAGTACCTTTTTTCGATTTCTGGCGATTAAGGATGATTGGTTTTCAGATGATCTCCGCAAATTGGATGATGACAGTGTCTTTGAAAAATTACAGGGATATTGGATTATTGAGATGTCAGAAATGATTGCAACTGCAAATGCAAAAAGCATTGAAGAAATAAAGTCATTCCTGAGCAGACAGAAGGAAAATTATCGTATCAGGTATGATAAGTTTGCGTTAGACAGGTTACGGCAATGTGTGTTTGGTGGTACTTCTAATACAATGGATTTTCTGCCTTTGGACAGATCTGGAAACAGACGATTTTTACCGGTTCTTGTCAAGACGGAAGAAGCTGAGGTACATATTCTGGCTGATGAGGCTGAATCAAGAGCCTATATCAAACAGGTATGGGCAGAGGCAATGGAAATCTATCGTAGGGGACAATGGGAATTGAAACTGCCATCGGACATTCAGAAAATGCTCAAGGACAGGCAGCAAAATTTCATGCCGGAAGATACCAAAGCTGGAATGATACAGGCATTTTTGGATGTATATAAGGGAAATGCGGTTTGCTCTAAGTTATTGTATAAAGAGGCTTTAGATCATCCATATAACGATCCACAGCATTGGGAACTTCGTGAAATATGCGACATCATGAATCAGAGTATTGTTGGGTGGAAATATTTTTCCAATCCAAGAACATTTGCCGGGTATGGTCGTCAGCGTGGATGGGAACGGGATATTTCTGTAACAAAGCCGGACAACAGCGGAGGTATTACACAGGAAAAATTATTTGATGGATTTATTAGTGTAGAAAATCAAGAGGAACTGCCCTTCAAGTAGGCTTTTGTTGTAGGCCGTGTGCATAGTGTGTTGCGGGAATGTTGCCCGGTACAAGCCCTGATTTACCTGGCTTTTCTCTGAATAAATATCTAAAAAATATTAGTAGGAAAACAACATATAATTTTGATAAGGAAAGTTTGATGAGCCTTGTTGCAGTATTTTGTTGCAGGGCATTCTCAAACAGACGGTGGAGGAAGAATTGAAGAACAGAGTAAAAGAAAAGGAAATTATACCAGCATTACTGAATATAAAGGAATTTTGTGATTATCTGGGCATTGGAGAGACAAAAGCCCGGGAATTGCTTCATGATCCGGGGAATGGTTTTACTGTGAGGATAGGGAATCGGCTGTACGCTCACAGGGGGAAAGTGGATCAGTGGCTGGTAAAACAAATGTTTTTTTGATTTATATGAGAACGAAGGGTTTAACATATTTTAGGGAATTGAAAATAAAAAGCACTATTTTTATTTGAGGAGAGAATGTATAATAAACTTATCTTATTTGTGAATGATGCTTCATAAGGAGGTGATTTCTTGAATCAGATAGAATATTATATGGGATTACCATGTGATTTGTCTGGTAGCAGATCAAAAAATAGATTTCGATTAGAACTATTGTGGGGCATTAGCAGGATGCTTGAACTTATGGAATCTGCAAATGATTTTACAATTGTTTTTGATTTAGTGTGTGATATTGAAGTACATTTGGATAATGGGTTTGAATTTTACCAGATAAAGACGCACAAAGAGAGCCAACCTAAATATACGGCTAAAAGTTTAGTGAAGGTAAAAGAGGGAGAGCAGGGGTCTATTTTAGGAAAACTGTTTGTGTTAAATACAATAAGTACTGTTCCAGTAAAAACAGTACTTGTTTGTAATGCTCCATTTAAAGCACTTTCTAGTGAGCCGGGAGAAAATTGCCTTGACAGTTTGAGTCAGAGCAATAAATCAGTAATTATAGAAGCTATAAAAAAAGAGTTAGGAACAAAGGATGTGGATTTATCTAACTCATATTATCTTTATACGCCAATGAATTTATTACAGCCTGAGAATGAAATTAAAGGACAGCTTATGGCAACTTTTGAAAAAGTTAAAGGAAGTGAGCCGGTAAATCCTAATGCTTTATATCGGTTGGTGTTCGATGCGGTATCTGAAAAAGCTTGTTATGAATTTGATGCAAATGATTATGAACAAATCAAAAAATTTAAGGGTATTTCTCGTAATGAGTTTGACCGGATGTTAGATGCACATTTATCGAATGAAAAAACAGGAATCAATCAAACGAGAGATTATATTAATCAAATTAAAGGAATTCATGAGAAAAAAAGTTATAAGGATGCCTTAAATTCTTTATTACCTAAGATGGCTCGTTCACGGGTTCTTCAAAATATGGAAATCATGATGGCAAAAACATTGATGGAGTATTCTGAAATATCAGATGTTGAAGAGGCGATAGATATATTAACCGATTCCTATCATGATAAATTTCCGGTTGAATATAGTAATGCAGAAAAAACAGTATGTTATATGATAGTAATTCATAAATATGTGGAAGGAGGATATGATAATGAGATTAATATTTAGAGAGTTGTTTATTTTTTCCCCTTCAGAAAAGAAGGCAAAGAAGGTAGAATTTACAGATGGAATAAATATCATTACCTCCAGTCAGGAAGATGGAACGGACAGAGGAAAATCTGTAATAATGAGAAGTCTTTATCATACTATGGGAGCAGAAGGTTGTTTTGAAAAAAATTGGGAAGGCAAGGATAAAGTATATGTATTGAAAATTGATATAGATGGTATAGGGTATTATATTTATAGATCAGCAGAATTATTTAAATTTTTTAGTGAGGATAAAGAAGTATTATTTACATCGGTAAGTAGCAGAGAATTGTCAGAAAAACTTAAGCGTTACACCAATTTTGCAGTACAGCTGCCTAATAGAAGCGAAAAATTAGAAGTGACACCTCCTGCATACAATTATTTACCATTTTATATAGATCAAGATCATTACGAAGGAAATAATTATGCTGCATTTAAAAATTTAGGACAGTATGTGGGTTTTAGAGAAAATGTTTTGTTTTATCATTTAGGTGTATATAACGAAGAATATTTCGAACTAGTACATAGTCGAGATGAGATAAAAGAGAAAAAAGCACAGAGTGAATCGCAGCTTGAAATATTTAAGGCAATGATTGAAGGTCTTGACAAAAAACTTGCAGGAGTATCGGTTTCTTCTAGTTATGAGGCATTGAGAAAAGATGTTGCTATATATCAGAAAGAGTATGCAGAGGTTTTGGATAAGTTGAGTAAGAGCAAAAAGAAGTTAATTGATTTGAGAAATCACTTATACGAAACAGAGCAGATGTTGAAGGAGATTGAGGATGTTTCTAAGGAGAGTGAAAAGAAAATAAAGAAACTTCGTAAGCATATATGCCCGGAATGTGGAACGGAATTGGCAGATACTATTCAGTTAAAAAGCAAAAATTATATTCATTTAATAGAAGATGCAATTTTGATAAAAAATGATTTGCAAATCTCTCTTCTTGAATATCAGATGCAAATTGAAAAAGAAGAAAAAATGTATAAAGAACTCTTAGAACAAATGTCTGCATACGAAAAAAAACTAAAGATTAATAATGAGAAAACAGATGATGTCCTTAGACAAAAAGGATTGTCAGAATTAAGGGATGAGGTTGTTTCAGAGCAGATTGAAGTGATTGATGCAATAGAAACTGCTAAGGCAGAACTAAAGGCTGTAGGAACAAAAATCAATGCTTATGGAACAAAAAAGAAGCGGGTAGAAGCGCAGTACTATGAGTATATGATGACAGCGAGAACACAATTTGGTTTAAATGAGTTATCTCCAGATAGCTTTAAAAAGATTACCAATTCCGTAAATGCAAGTGGTAGTAATAAGAATATAGCTACAATAGTATGGTATATTACTATTTTGGAACTCAGAAAAATGTTTAATAAAGAGGCTATAGAGTTTCCAGTGGTTTTTGATAGCCCAAACAATGTAGAAACAGACAATCAAAAAAAGTACGGATTAGTACAGTATATTACTAATAAATGCGATTCGGGACAATTGATTTTATCATTACTGGGATTTAATGAAAAAGATATTGAGCCAGATAAACAAGTACACATTATCACACTTACCAATGATAAGTACAAATTGTTAGATTCAGAGTCATATGAATTATATAAAGATTTATTAGATGAATTGTGTGATGCATCATAGTAGCAAATATGGTGGAATGTGGTTGTGTAGCAAATTATTAAATAAATGCTTGAAAGGCGGTAGGTCGTGGCAGATCTACTGCTTTTTTGTTGCAAAACTATTATCTAAAAAGGCATGGAAAAAGAATAGTAAATGCGTTAAACTTATGGAGATAGAACGTAAACGTCAAATCCTGCGCCTTGGCTAATTAGTTTTTTTATGCCACACTCTAAACGGACGTTGGAAAG
>ERZ791689.845-NODE-845-length-11124-cov-5.2601_pt1 | contig 11124 bp, 9 predicted proteins | sample MGYA00509957_ERZ791689 | MGnify/ENA primary metagenome ERZ791689 (study PRJEB30046, sample SAMN00715167) | human gut metagenome | study: EMG produced TPA metagenomics assembly of the A metagenome-wide association study of gut microbiota in type 2... | reverse complement strand
CTGGCGCGTGAGAGCCTGAGAGGTCAAATTACCAATAAAACACAAAAACCCGCCTGGCAGCGGGTTTTTGTGTATAGAGGGGTGGGAAAGTATATAAAGTGGTGAATCGCGTAATCAGTCGGCAGCATAACGTACCCGAACACCGGGATCCCCGGCGGTACATCAGAACTTCAGTGACGCTGCCTCGCAGTATGTATTATACCCGAATTTGTTTTCTTGTCAAATGCAAAAAATTGGTTTCGCTTTAATTTAGCACTTTACTTTTTGACCAAAACTTTATATAATTAAAGACGGAAAAACGAAAACTGATTTTTGCACAGGTTGTGCTATTGCCACAACAATAAAACTTTACTTTCAAAAAATTTTATGTAATGTAACATATTTCAAAAGGAGTACTTTTCCTATGGACGATTTGGACCGCAAGATTCTCGCCCTCCTCGCAAAGAATGCCCGTATGCCGGTGAAGGAGATCGCCGAAAAGGTGGCGCTGACCAGTCCCGCTGTCTCCAGCCGCATCCACAAGCTGGAAACGGACGGCATCATCAGCGGCTATACCGTGATGCTCAACCGCCCGTCTGACCGGGTCTATGTGGACGCTCTTATCAGCCTCTCGGTGGCCCCGTCCCAGCGGGACGAGCTGGTGGAGCTGATGAAGAACAGCAAAGAGGTGCTGCAGTGCTACCACGTCACGGGCGCTTACACCTTCCTCATCAAGGTGAGCTGCGGCAGTATGCCCCAGCTGGAACACCTCATCTTACAGTTCCAGAAGCTGGGCACCACCAGCACCCAGATCATCCTCTCGACGCCCGTCAATCACGGTGACCTTGAGGCCATGATGCTGTAAGCGTTCATAGAACTGTTACACTTGTGGGTGCAATTTTCGCCCGCCGTGGGTCGTTTACCGAATAGCAGGGATAAAACATCAAATACTATCACTGCACACCGAAAACCTCACCCTGCGAACGAAAGGATAAATTGAATATGAAACGTATCATTGCTTGTCTGATGGCCGGCGTCATGCTGCTGGCTCTGGTGGGCTGCGGCGCGTCGGGCAGCTCCGGCAGCGCGTCTTCTGCCGCGAAGAAAGATTACACCCAGATCCTCCACGACGCCCGCAGCGACGAGGACAACGAGTATGAGATGATATTCACCAAAGGCGAGGACGGCAAGTTCACCGCCCAGTACGGCTACAGCGCCGAGTATGAGGCCGACCAGCTCTCCGATGAGGTGGCCAACATGATGATGCCTCTGCTGGGCCTCGAGGACGATATGTACGACGACTTCGCCGCCTCAGTGTCCGGCATGATGGTCAGCGTCTACGGCGTGGCCATCGTCAAGCCCGCCGAGGGCAAGACGCAGGACGTGGTGGACGCGATGGATGCCTATGTCCAGAGCCAGCAGAAGTCCATGGAGCATTACCTCGAAGACCAGTACCAGATCGCTTCTGCCGCCCGCGTGGCGACTGTCCCCACCGGCGAGGTGGTCATGGTCTGCTGTGAGGACAGCGACACCGTCTTTGAAAACATCAAAAAGGCTCTGGCCGCATAACGTATTGCAGGAAAAAGCCCCCGCTTCCAGCTGGAAACGGGGGCTTTGCTGTATTCGTTGATCACGGGTTCTCGATGGCGTTCACGAGCTTGTTGGCGATGTACTGGTGGCCCTTGATGGTGGGATGCACGTCGATGGTGGTCTCGGTGTTGGGGATGGCCACATAAGTCAAGTTATAAGTCTTGGCGATCTGCTTCTCAAACTTGTTCAGCTTGTTGAAGTAGCTGCGCCAGCAGGGGATGAGCGGCACAGGGTTGGTGTAGCCCACGAGGATGATCTGGGCATCCGGGTTGAGATTGCGGATCTCCTGCACGATGGAGATGAGGGCTGCGGTGGTCTTGGGGTAAGTCTCGTCGCAGATCTTGCTCATGCCGGAGAAGAGCAGATTCCAGGTGGCGTCCCTCTCGGCCTTGGTCAGGTCCATCGCCTTGATGCTGCGGTAGATGGTGGACATGGTGGAGCCGGAACCTTCATTGCGCAGGTCACCGGCCAGAATGGTAGCGGCCAGCTTCTCGCTCTTCCAGTTGGTGGCGTTGCCCAGAGCCACGATGCAGGGGACGAAGGCGTCGTTGGAGCCGATCTGGACGGAGACGACGTCGGCCTTGCGGATGTAGTCCTGGAACTCAGGGTAGTTGTACTCGCAGCCGGACGCCATGTTCATCTGGGGCATCTTGCCGTACCGGATCATGTCTGCGAGGTCGGGAGCCGTCAGGGCCGGCAGGCCGAGGTTGATGGCGTGGTCACGGTCGAGGCCGAGAGCTGCAGCCACCTTGCCGACATAGCAGTTGGGAGAGTAGCCATGGAAGTTGGGAGCCATATCGACGCTGTAGCCGGAGCGCGCACTGTACTGGACATCGGCCAGGCCGACGCCGGACACGATGCTGTCGCCCAGTGCGACGTAGGTGAGCTGCTCGTCCTTGGTGCCATCAGCCTTGACCTCGGCTTTAGCAGCGGTCGCTGCTGAGGCTGCGTCGTACGCAGAAGGGACCGGGTCGGCCTGAGCCGTCTCGGTGGCAGAAGCCGCGGCTTCCGCCGGAGTCTCGGGCTGCAGGGCAGCCTCCGGGTTCAGGGTGACGATGACATGATCATCGCTGGCGGTGTCCGCAGCGGCCTCGGTCCCCTCGGCCAGCGCGGGGACGCTGAGCAGGGAGACGAGCAGCAGGGCAGAGACCGCCAGACTTGCAAAACGCTTGTTCATGGCAGAAGAGTCCTTTCATGGAAATCAATAGTCGCGGGGGGAGATGTCAGCTTCGAGCTGACGGTAATCGACCTTGCCCACAGGGGTCATGGGCATACTGGAAATAAACTTGTAGGCCACGGGCTGGACGTATTCGGGCAGCTCCTCGGCGCACATCCGCTCCAGCTCCCGGATCACCTGCTTTTTCTTGGCGGTGGTGTCGGACTTGAGCACGATGTAGACGAAGGGCAGACGGCCCTGGGTGTGGTCTTTGTCTGCGCAGCCCACCACCGAGCACTGGTGCACAGCGGGGTGGCGGCTGACGACGTTCTCGATCATGGAGGGGAACACCTTGAAGCCGTCGTGGCGGATGATCATCCGCTTGATCCGGGAATCCAGGAACACAAAGCCGTCCTCGTCCAGATAGCCCATGTCGCCGGTGTGGGCCCACACCCGGCCGTCGGGGTGGCGGCGCAGCAGGATGGCGGTCTCCTCGGGTTTGTTGTAGTAGCCCTTCATCAGGCAGGGGCCGGAGATGCACAGCTCGCCCCGCTGGCCGATGGGCAGCTCCTGATCGGTACCCGGCTCAAAGGCCGCCACCACGGTGTTCACCATGGGGATGCCCACACTGCCGGGCTTGTTGTCCAGCCCGGCGGCCACCGTGGCTGCCGAGGACACTTCAGTCATGCCGTAGCCCTTGGCAATGGGGTACCGGGCCCCGTGGGCAGCCAGAAAATCGTTGACGGTCTGCTCGGCTCCCCGGGAGAGGGAGTCGCCGCCGGCGGCGTAGTTGATGATGAAAGAAAGGTCCTTGTCCCGCAGCTTGGGGTCAGAGGCAAGCTGCTGGTAGTGGGTGGGCACGCCGAACATATGCTCGGGCTTGTGCTTCAGCACCAGACTGCCCAGCTTGGCCGGGTCCAGGTTGGGGATGATGATGACCGTGAAGCCCAGCACCAGGGGCAGATGGATGCCGCAGGCAAAGCCGTAGGCGATAAAGGGGGGCATGATGTTCATGAGCTTCTGCCCCCGGTGGAACAGCTTGGGGTAAGCCTGGAACTGCAGGGCGATGCCGTTGAAGCAGTCGTCCGTCAGCATGACCCCCTTGGGGGAGCCGGTGGTGCCGCCGGTGTGTACCACCACGCAGGCATGGTCTGGGTCATAGGGCTCCGCAGCGGTGCTCTGGCCCTCGCCGCCCTTGATGAACTGCTTCCAGCGGATGACGTTGGAAGCATATTTGTTCTTGTCGGGGGTGGTCAGCTTGTAACCTACGGCCATCAACGGGGGCAGAGAGTCGGCCGGAGAGAGGACGATGACCTTTTCCACGTTGGTGCGCTTTGCGGCCTGACGGCAGCGCTCGTACACCACGTTCAGGCAGACCAGCAGGTGGGAATCCACCTCTTCGATATACTCACGGATGCCCTCGACGCTGTAGCGGGGGTCCACCAGATTCAGGGTGGCTCCCATCATGTCGGCGGCATAAAACAGGGCGATGATCTCCGGGGTCATGATGCTGACCACCGTGATGATGTCGCCCTTTTTTACCCCGGCGCCCCGCAGGGCGGCGGCAGTCTTTTTGACATTGACGATCAGATCGGCGTAGGCGAACTTGCGGCCGTAGTATTCCAGAGCCGTGTCGTTCAGGTGGTTCTTGCTCCGCTGGCAGACATACTCAAAGGCCGAGAGGGCAGGCAGGGTCTGATCGATGAATTTCTGGTCGTAATACTTGAGCCAGGGCTTGGCCTGGGATGCGTAAACAGGATTCTGCGTCGTCATCAATTTCTCATTCCTTTATGTTTGTAGACCCGCGCGGGGGCCAATGTTTTGTTTCGTTTTGTTACAAAGCCACTCCTGTTATTGTAGTAGAGCAGAGAACAAAAGTCAATAAACAGAGAGGCCACAATGAGAAAAACGCAAGAAAAAGTTTACGATTCCCGGCACCAGTCTTCGGCCTCGGAGGCACTGCAGAGCACCCAGTGACGGGGCCGCAGCTCCCGCCACTGGGGAGCCTCCGTGGAGTAGTCGTGCATGGTGCGGCGGGGGGCGGGGGCTGGGCATGGGGATGGCCGACAGCAGGCTGCGGGTATAGGGGTGGATGGCGTGGGTCACCAGCTCTTCGGCATCGGCCAGCTCCACGATGTCGCCCTTGTGGATGACGGCGATGCGGTCGGAGATGTAGCGCATGACGGAGAGGTCATGGGCGATGAAGAGGTAGGTGATGCCGCGCTCTTTCTGCATGTGGCGCAGAAGGTTCAGGACCTGGGCGCGGATGGACATATCCAGTGCCGAGATGGGCTCGTCGGCGATGATGAATTCCGGCTCCACGATGAGAGCCCGGGCGATGCCGATGCGCTGGCGCTGGCCGCCCGAGAACTCGTGGGGGAAGCGGGACGCAAACTCGGGCAGCAGGCCCACATCCAGCAGCGCCTGACGGACTTTTTCGTCCCGCTCGGCGGCGGAGAGGTCGGGCCGGACGTTCATCAGACCCTCGCCTACGATGTAGCCCACCTTGGCGCGCTCGTTCAGGGAGGACTGGGGGTCCTGGAATATCATCTGAATTTCCTTGATGACCTGCTTGTCCAGCGCATGGGAGATCTTGCCGTTTATCTTCTGGCCCTTATAGAACACCTCGCCGCCCGAGGTGGGCAGGATGCGCATGATAGCCCGGCCAATGGTGGTCTTGCCCGAGCCGGACTCGCCCACCAGACCGAAGGTCTCGCCTTTATAGATGGTGAAGTTTGCGTTCTTGACGGCCTTGTAAGCCTTGCGGCCGGAGCCGTAGGTCACTTCGAGGTTTTTTACCTCGACCAGAACTTCGCGTTCGTCTGCCATGTTATTTGCCCTCCTCTTGCAGCATCCGCACAGCGGCGGGCGGTTCTATCTTGGGTGCGCGGGGGTCGAGAAGCCAGGTCTTGGCCCGGTGGGTCGTGCTGACATCAAAATAAGGGGGACGCTTGACGAAGTCGATCTTCAGCGCCAGCGGGTTGCGGGGCGCGAAAGCGTCGCCGTGAATCTCCGTGAAGAGGTTCGGGGGCGTACCCTGAATGTTGAACAGGTCTTCGCCCTTCACGCCCATCTGGGGCATACTGGACAGCAGCGCCCAGGTGTAGGGGTGGCGGGGGTCGTAGTAAATTTCGTCCGAAGTGCCGATCTCCACGATGTCGCCGGCATACATGACGGCCACACGGTCAGCGATGTTGGCCACGACGCCGAGGTCATGGGTGATGAGGATGATGGTGAGGTTATATTTGACCCGCATCTCCTTCAGCAGCTCGAGGATCTGGGCCTGAATGGTCACGTCCAGAGCCGTTGTGGGCTCATCGCAGATAAGGATCTGCGGGTTGCAGGCTACGGCAATGGCGATGACGACGCGCTGGCGCATACCGCCCGAGAACTCGTGGGGATACTGCTTGAAGCGCACTTCAGGGTCGGCGATGCCGACATCCCGCAGGTACTCGAGGGTCTTCTCCCTGGCGGCGGCGCCCTTGAGGCCCTGATGGAGTTCCACGGCCTCCATGATCTGGTCGCCGATGGTCTTCAGAGGGTTCAGGCTGGTCATGGGGTCCTGCATGATCATGGCAATCTCGTGGCCGCGCACTTTCAGCCAGTCCTTCTCCTTTTTCAGCTCGGAGAGCCGGATGGGCTGGTGGTCGTCGGCACCGAAGTAGTCGATGGTGCCGGAAGTGATGGAGCCGTTGGAGTCCAGCAGACCCATGAAGGACTTGGTGAACACGCTCTTGCCCGAACCGGATTCGCCCACGATGGCGAGGACTTCGCCGTGGTAGACGTCGAGGTCGATGCCCCGGATGGCGTGGAGGATCTTTCCACGCAGATTGAATTTGATGTTGAGATCCCGCACAGAGAGGATCAGTTCATTCTTTTTCATGTCTGTTCCTCCTTACTGCAGATGGTTCTTGGGGTCGGCTGCGTCAGAGAAGGCATTGCCGATGAGGTAGAACGCGATGGTGACGAAGCTGAGGATGATGGTGGGGTAGAGCAGCTGATAGCGCAGGCCGGCCTGCATCATGACCTTGCGGCCATCGTTGATGAGGTTGCCCAGAGAAGGCACCTCGACAGAGAGGCCGAGGCCGATGTAGGTGATGAAGACCTCGCTGCCGATGGCGGCGGGGATGGTCAGGGCCATGCGGAGCATGATGACCGACACGAGGTAGGGCAGCAGGTTGCGCACCACGATGCGGGAGGTGGGGGTGCCGATGCAGCGGGATGCCACGTTGTAGTCACGGTCACGGATGATGAGGATCTGGTTGCGGATAAAACGCGCCATTGCGATCCAGCCCGTGATGGACATGCCCAGGATCAGCGTCTGGACGCTGGGGCTGGCGACGTAGGAAATAAGGATCAGGATGATGGTGGAAGGCACATTGTCGCAGATGTTGTACAGCTCGGTGAAGAAGAAGTCCAGCTGACGGACATAGCCCCAGAGCACACCCACCGTGATGCCCACCACGGCCTCGATGAGGGCCACGAAGAAGGCGATGGTCAGGCTGGTGCGGGCGCCGGCCCAGATGCGGGCCCAGAGGTCCTGGCCGATGGCGTTGGAACCCCAGATGAAGCCCTTTTCACCGGGGGCGATGTTGCGGTACTGGATGCCGGTGGCGGGGTCCACGGCGCAGAGGTTGGGGTCTGCCTGACCGGGCAGGCAGGGCTGCAAAAATGCAAACGCCACCACGGCGATGAGGGCGACGAGCAGCAGCACGGCCACGCGGTTCTTGAAGAAGGCGCGGAAGGTGCTGCCCCAGTAGCTGTAGTTGGAGTAGGACGTGGCCTCGGCCCGCTCTTCGCTGAACCCGGCGGGGGTGAACAGCTCTTCTTCGGGCAGCTTTGCCCATGCGGCGGGGCCGTCCGCCTGTAACTTATCCAGCTCTGCCTCGAGCTGGTGTGCTTTTTCATCTTTCATACGGAAAAGCATTATCGGCCACCTTCTTTCTTGCCAAAGCTGATGCGGGGGTCAATGAGCACCATGAGCAGGTCGCCCAGGATCAGGCCGATGATGCCCACGCAGGCGTAGAGCAGAACGATGCCCTGCACCATCGTGTTGTCGTGGCGCTGGACACAGGTGACCAGCAGGCCGCCCATGCCCGGGATGCTGTAGAGGCTCTCGATGTAGATGGAGCCGACCACAGTGTTCAGGAAGGCGGAGGGAATATACTGCACCAGCGGCACCATTGCGTTGCGGAAGATGTGGCGCAGGGCGATGTTGTTCTCACTCACGCCCTTGGCACGGGCAAGGCGGACATAGTCCTTGTTGCTCTCGTCCACCATGTACCGGCGCAGCCACATGGCGTAGAACGCCACATTGCCCAGACTCATGGAGCAGACGGGCAGCACCCAGTATTTCCAGTTGGAGGCGTCGAAGAGCAGGCCCACGTTCAGCGCGGTGGTGCCGTACATCTGGATGTACAGATAATACACTGCCGCAGGCACAGCCTGGATGAGGACGATGATGGCCGTGCCGATCTTATCGGGCCAGCGGCTCTTGAAGCGGCCCATGAACAGGCCCATCGGGATGCCGATGGCAAGGCTCAGCAGCATGGCGTACACGCCCATCTGGATGGAGATGGGCAGCTTCTTGGCGAGGATGCCGGTGACGGAGGCGTTGACCTTATAGATGTGGCTCACGCCGAGGTCGCCGTGGAGCATATTGACCCAGAAGCGGCCGATCTGCACCGGCAGCGGGTCCAGCAGGCCCATGGACTGTAAGCCGGCCTGTATCTGGGCCTCGGTCATTTTTTCGTAGTTAGCAAAATAGCCTTCCACCGGCATCAGCCGCAAAAGGCAGAAAACGAGCGTGACGATAATAAACAGGGTCAGTATCGAGCGCCCGATGCGTTTCGCCAGATATTTGAGCATATCTGTGCGCACCCCTCTCTTTTATAAAATGAATGTCGGATAGAAATAGAATACAACAAAAAACCACTTTTGGAAAGTGATTTGGCAAAGTTCGTTACAAAAATTCATGTAAGAGGCTTCAGAAACGAAAAGCTCTCCGCTTTCCCGTGGGAAAACGGAGAGCTTTGGAGCGGGCAGACTCAAAAAGTCTTAGCGGGCGTCGCGGTTGGCCTCGTACTCGCTCATGGAGATGTAGTGGTCGAGGACGTGGATGCCCTTCAGACGCTTGTTGGAGAAGCCGGTGGAAGCGTACTGGCCCTCCCAGTAGTCCAGACGGGTGGCGATGTAGGCCGGGATGCTCATGCCCATGGGGACGACGAGGGCATTGTTGATGAGGGAAGCCTCGGCGTTGGCGAAGGCATCGTAGCGGGCGTTGATGTCGTCGGTGATCTTGACAGCCTCTTCGATGGCCTTCATGTAGTTCATGACGGCGTCCGCGGTGTCACCGGTGATGAAGCCGTCTTCGACGCCGGTGCGCAGGAAGGCGTAGCGGCTGCCGCGTGCGCCCTCGGCCTGATAGAAGGGGTCGGTCTCAGTCTGGGGGTCGGAGTAGTCAGCGCCCCAGTTGCACTGCAGGAAAGCGAACTTGCCGTTGCGGCGGACGCTGGACAGGAAGCTGTCGGAGGGGCCGGCAGTGATGATGATGTCGATGAAATCGAAACCGTCGTTCAGCACACCCTCGAGCTGCTGCTTGAACACCTGGCACTGCTTGTCCCAGTCGGTGGAAGAGGGATTGTATGGCATCTGCACCTTGATGGGGAAGGTCACACCAGCAGCGGTCAGCTCCGGGATGGCCGCGTCGCGGTACTCCTTGGCCTTCGCCTCGTCGAAGAACTCGGTGATGTTGGCCAGGTCGCCGCACTTGAGGTAGTCCACGCCGTCAGCGTTGGCACAGAAGCTGGGGGGCGTGATGGTGTTCAGCTTGTAGTTGTCGTAGCCCTCGGGTGCCTTGACGGCCAGCGTGACCGAGTTGTTGATGCCGTAGAGGAAGGACTTGCGGAAGTTGGTGTTGTTGATGGCCTTGGCCCAGTTCTCCGGCTCATACTCGGCATCCATGCCCTCCACGCTCCAGTTGGAGAACTCGTGGGAGAAGGGCATGAAGTTGAACATATAGAAGTAGGTGTAGTTGGTGTTGGGACGGTCCATGGACACCATGTCCTTGGTGGTGTCGTCAGACAGCCAGCTGTCGAGGATGTCGGAGCCGATGGTGGCCTCGTCGATCTCGCCGCGCTTGATCATCTCGGGGCCGTTGACGCTGGCCTCGGCGTTGTAGATGCGGCTGATGGTGTCGATGAAGACGTTGTCAGCGTCGTAGTTCTCGGGGTTCTTCTTCATGATCCAGGTCTCCAGAGACTCGTAGGCGGCCAGATAGAAGGCACCGCAGCTGTAGGTGGTCTCTGCGCTGGTGGCGAACTGGTCGCCGGTCTCTTCCAGCAGCGGGCCGTAAGCGGGCTCGTAGGGCAGATAGCACAGCAGGCTCAGGAAGCCCGGGAAGTCGTAGGTCAGGGTGTAGGTCAGGGTGTGGTCATCCACAGCGGTGACACCCACGGCGTCGAAGTCCACCGGTGCGTAGGCGGCGGGGTCAGAGCCGGGGGCAGTCACGGTGACGACGCCGCTGCCGTCCACGGTGTAGGTGGTGCCGTCATCGTCCACGACGCCGGTGTTGGCGTTGTTCAGATAGAGGTGGTAGTTGTAGTAGTCGTCAGCGCCTGCGATGTAAGCGGTGACGAGGCCCACGTTGGAGGCGGCGTAGTCCGGGGTCAGGACGTACTTCAGAGCGTCCACGAAGTCCTGTGCGGTGACGGGGGCCACGACCTCGCCGTTGCAGTCCACCCAGTTCTCCTCACGCAGATGGAACGTCCAGGTCAGGGTGTCAACATCCCAGTCCCAGCTGGTGGCCAGGCCTTCGCGCATGACGCCCTTGTTGTCGTACTCGACCAGCGTATCCACGCAGTTTGCGCCCACGACCATCTCAAGGTCAGTGCCGGTGGTCAGGTAGTTCAGGGTAGCGGGCTGGCTGTCGTACAGGATGGTGTAGCTGGAGCCGGAAGAGGCTGCGCCGGAAGCGCTGCCGGAGGAAGAGCCGCCGCAGCCAGTCAGCAGGCCGGCTGCGCAGGCACCGGCGGCTGCCAGGCCGCTGGCCTTCAGGAACTGACGGCGGGAGATGGAAGTGTTCATCATAAATTCCCTCTTTTCTTGTTTTTGCTGTACAAAGGACAGCATCGCGTTGTGCGGTGTCCGCTGTTTCCCGGCAACGGACAGATGGACCGTTTTTTATGAAAAAAGAGCAACGGAAATCCATCCGTTACTCCTTTGTAACAGTCCCGGCCACCAAACAGTGTGGTCATGACTGAGTATAGCATTGATTTGCGGCCGCGTCAATCCTTTTCGGGTGCAGATGCTGTTTCTGCAACAGAAACAGCTGTTGTCGCCGCAGTGGCAGGTGCGGCAGAGACGGGAACCGCTGCCGTTTCGGCTGCGGCGGCACCGGA
>ERZ791689.841-NODE-841-length-11166-cov-5.03843_pt1 | contig 11166 bp, 10 predicted proteins | sample MGYA00509957_ERZ791689 | MGnify/ENA primary metagenome ERZ791689 (study PRJEB30046, sample SAMN00715167) | human gut metagenome | study: EMG produced TPA metagenomics assembly of the A metagenome-wide association study of gut microbiota in type 2... | reverse complement strand
TCACGAACGTCTGAACTTGATTTATACGCTCCAACAGAAGCACCGCGTTTCCACTGTCGGTGAACTTCTGGCGTTGACGGATGAATACGCCGCCAAACTCTCCGCTATCACTTCGTCCGACGAGCACATCGAGGAACTGAAAGCGCGTTGCGACGCTTTATATAATAAGGTGAAAAAGCAGGCTGCCGTCCTCACCAAGGCGCGTACTGCCGCTGCCCGTGAAGTGGAGAAGCAGATGGCTGCGCGGCTGGTTCCGTTGGGCATGCCCAATGTCCGTTTCCAGGTAGAGATAGGTGCCCGCAAAGAGCCGGGCATACACGGGGCGGATACTGTGAACTTCTTGTTTTCCGCGAATAAGAACGGGGCATTGCAAAGCGTCTCCTCCGTTGCTTCGGGTGGTGAAATAGCCCGCGTCATGCTCTCCATCAAAGCAATGATAGCCGGTGCCGTCAAGCTTCCTACCATTGTATTCGACGAAATAGATACCGGAGTCTCCGGCGAGATAGCCGACCGCATGGCGGATATCATGCAGGAGATGGGCGAGCAGGACCGCCAGGTAATCAGTATCACCCATCTGCCCCAGATTGCTGCCCGCGGATGCGCCCATTATAAGGTGTACAAGCAGGACAACGAGACGGAAACAAACAGTCACATCCGTCGTCTGACCGACGATGAACGTGTGGAAGAAATAGCCCATATGCTGAGTGGTGCTAAGCTGACCGAAGCCGCACTGAACAATGCCAGAGCATTGCTGGAAGTATCAAATAGTAAATAGTAAATCGTCAAATAGTAAATACCCATATATGGTTGATAACAGTGAAATGATTTTCGGCGTTCGTGCCGTGATAGAAGCCATTCAGGCAGGAAAAGAGATAGACAAGATATTGGTAAAGAAGGACATTCAGAGTGATTTGTCAAAAGAGCTGTTCGCTGTCTTGAAAGGGACTTTGATACCGGTACAGCGCGTTCCGGTGGAACGCATCAACCGCGTGACGCGGAAGAATCACCAGGGAGTAATTGCCTTCATCTCTTCAGTCACTTACCAGAAGACGGAGGACTTGGTACCTTTCCTTTTCGAGCAGGGCAAGAATCCTCTGTTTGTGATGCTCGACGGCATCACGGATGTCCGCAATTTCGGTGCCATTGCCCGTACTTGCGAGTGTGCGGCGGTAGATGCCGTGATTATCCCTGCACGGAACAGTGTATCAGTCAACGCAGACGCCATGAAAACCTCGGCAGGAGCCTTGCACACTTTGCCCGTTTGCCGCGAACACAGCTTGAAAGAGACCCTGCAATTCCTCAAGAATAGTGGTTTCCATATCGTGGCAGCCACGGAGAAAGGCGATTACGACTATACCAAAGCCGACTATACCGGTCCGATGTGCATCATTATGGGTGCCGAAGACAAGGGGGTGTCCTATGACAACCTGGCGTTGTGTGACGAGTGGGTGAAGATTCCCATGTTGGGAACCATCGAGTCCCTCAATGTTTCCGTTGCAGCCGGCATTTTGATTTATGAAGCGGTAAAACAAAGAACCAACTAAGATATGAAAAAGAAATTGCTGTTGATGCTCACTCTCTGTTTATTGGCTCAGTGGAGTGTGGCACAAGCCCCGAAGTGGGTAGACAAAGCCAAACGTGCCGTTTTTTCGGTGGTGACCTACGACCAGAACGATAAGATACTGAATACTGGAAACGGCTTTTTTGTCACTGAAGATGGCGTTGCGCTTTCTGACTACACCTTGTTCAAAGGTGCCCGGCGCGCCGTTGTGATGAGCTCGGACGGGACACAGATGCCGGTGGAGGCCATTATGGGGGCCGATGACATGTACGATGTTGTCAAGTTCCGTGTCGGTATCCCCGGAAAGAAAGTCACGGCACTCACTTTGGCTGCTGTGGCTCCGGCTGCCGGTGCGGATGTATATCTGCTGCCTTATTCCACCCAGAAAGACCGTTCCTACACTGCCGGGAAAGTAAAGGAAGCTGATAAGATTTCCGGCAACTATTCCTATTATACGCTCGATATGCGTCTGAAGGACAAGATGGTGAGTTGTCCGCTGATGACTGTGGACGGGCAGGTCTTCGGCCTTGCGCAGAAGTCCTCCGGACAAGACACGGCTACCATCTGCTATGCTATTGATGCCAATTTCGCCATGTCGCAGAATATCTCCGCATTGTCTTATGGAGATATGTCATTGAAGGGCATCGGTATCAAGAAGGCATTGCCCGATACCGAAGAGCAGGCTTTGGTATTCCTCTACATGGCTTCTTCCCAACTGTCTCCGGAGAAGTATATGGAGACTCTGAATGATTTCATTGCACAATATCCTGCCAGTGCCGACGGTTATCTGCGCCGTGCTTCCCAGCATCTGTTCATGTCCCGTGAAGATGTTTCCATGGATAAGGTTGCCGCAGATATGGATAAGGCTTTGGAGGTTGCTGCAAAGAAAGATGATGTGTATTACAACCGGGCCAAGATAATCTATAATTATGCATTGGGCAAGCCCGAGAAAGTTTATAAGGATTGGTCGCTCGACAAAGCTCTGGGCGAGGTACGGAAAGCGATAGCCATTGACGAGCTTCCGGTTTATGTCCAATTGGAGGGTGACATCCAGTTTGCCAAGCAGGACTATCCGTCGGCATTTACCAGCTATGATAAAGTGAACAAGACCATTCTGGCCTCTCCGGCTACCTTCTTCAGTGCCGCCAAGACCAAGGAATTGATGCAGGCGCCTGCCGAAGAGGTACTGGCTCTGATGGACAGCTGTGTGGCCCGCTTTACCCAGCCCTATACGGAGGAAGCTGCCCCTTACTTGCTGGAGCGTGCCCAAGCCCGCATGAATGCAGACCAGGCGCGTAATGCCATGTTGGATTATGACGCCTATTACAATGCCGTGAACGGTAAAGTGAACGACATGTTCTACTATTACCGTGAGCAGGCTGCCTTGAAGGCCAAGCAGTACCAGCGTGCGCTGGACGATATGGCGAAGGCCATCGAACTGAATCCGGAGGATTTGACCTACCGTGCCGAACTGGCAGTGGTGAATCTTCGCGTGGGACGTTACGAGGAGGCGTTGAATGTGCTGAAGACTGCCTTGGAGAAAGACCCTAACTATGCCGAGGCCTATCGTCTGATGGGTATCGCCCAGCTGCAGATGAAGAAGGATAAGGAAGCTTGTGCCAGCTTTGCCAAGGCAAAGGAATTGGGTGACCCCAATGTGGATGCTTTGATTGAGAAGCATTGCAAGTAAAGGGATGGGATAGAATAAAGGCTCTGCTTTCGCAAGCAGAGCCTCTGTTTTGGGGAACTCCCCCGTGTTAAATGAGTTAAGTCTAGGTATAACAGGTTATGAGTGAAATTACGTTGTTTTATTTATAAAATGCGTGGATTTCCGGAATACTGCATATACTTCGGATTTTTTTATTTCAAAAAAGGAAAATAGACTCGATTATTAATAAAAACAAACTTTGACAATCATGAAGAAAGTGATTTGCAGCCAGAAGGCACCGGGCGCCATAGGCCCTTATAGCCAGGCTATCGAAGCCGGCGGAATGGTATTTGTATCAGGTCAGTTGCCTATTGACGCAGCTACCGGAGTGATGGCTGAAGGTGCGGAAGCGCAAGCCCGCCAGTCCTTGGAGAATATAAAGCATATCCTGGAAGAGGCAGGTCTGAGCATGGCGAATATTGTGAAGACAACCGTTTTCCTGGCAGACATGTCCTTGTTCGCTGATATGAACAAGGTATATGCCACTTATTTTGACGGTGCTTTCCCGGCACGTTCGGCTGTGGCAGTGAAGGCGCTGCCCAAAGATGCCTTAGTAGAGATTGAGTGCATCGCGGTTCGCTAACAAGTCGGCCACAATGAAACTGCTGCCTCCCACGAAGATGAAATCTTCCGGGAGGCTTTTTTCTTGTGCAGCCCGCACGGCGGCAGGTACATCAGGATAGCAATGTCCTTCCAGACCTGCTGCTTCGGCAAGCTCCTGTAGTTCGCTTTCGGGCAATGCTCGCTTCACGCTGGCTTTGGTGAAGTAGTAGGTCGCTTCCCGGGGCAGCAGGGCCAGTACCCCCCGTATATCCTTGTCATTCACCATGCCTATGATGATGTGTAGCTGGCGGTAAGCCTGGTGTTTCAGTTGTTCTGTAATGTAGGTGATGCCTCCCACATTGTGGCCGGTGTCACAAATCAGGGTGGGCGAGTCCTGCAGTTTTTGCCAGCGTCCCATCAAGCCCGTCAGTTCCACCACACGGGCAAAGCCACTGCGCACTGCTTGTCCGTCCAGCCGGTAGCCGGCTTCTTTCAGTAGCGGGAGGGCGGTGAGGATGGTCCGGGCATTTTTCTGCTGGTAGAGTCCTTTCAGTTCGTATTCTATTCCGGGATAGTCTTCACGGTCATTCTCCTCGGCAAAGTAGATGGGAGCACCCGTTGTCTGTGCTTTTTCCAGAAATACCGGTTTCGTTTCGGGAGTGGTCTCGCCGATTACAACGGGGATACCGCTTTTGATGATTCCTGCCTTCTCTCCTGCGATTTTTGCTAAGGTGTCCCCCAGGAATTGGGTATGGTCAAAACTGATGTTGGTGATGATGCATACATCCGGACGGATGATATTGGTACAGTCCAGGCGTCCGCCTAGTCCCACCTCGATTACGGCTACATCCACCTTCTCATCGGCAAAGTAGCGGAAGGCCATGGCAGTGGTCAGCTCAAAGAAAGAGGGATGGAGGGGTTCGAAGAAGCCACGTTCCTGCTCTACAAAACGGATGACGTATTCCTCGGGTATAGGCTGTCCATTAATCCGGATGCGCTCCCGGAAATCCACCAGATGGGGCGAGGTATAGAGCCCGACCCTGTATCCTGCCTCTTGCAGTATGGCGGCAAGCGTATGCGAGCAGGAGCCCTTTCCATTGGTACCGGCCACATGAATGCTGCGGAAACTGCGGTGGGGATGTTCGAAGTGTGCGTCCAGGGTCAGAGTGTTTTCCAATCCTTCCTTGTATGCTGAGCCGCCCACTTGCTGAAACATGGGCACACTGTTATATAAGTAAGTTAAAGTGTCCTGATAATCCATCTTTTATAATATTTAACGGAGAAGCAATCCTTTCTCCCTATTAATTTGTTATCTTTAAAAGCGACAAAGATAATGCAGACCGAACGCAATCAAGCTTGCTTGAAATTGCTTGCAGTGTAGCTTATCTTAAGCTTATGCAAAGGTATTAACAATTTAAATCTAACGTGTATGGGAGCTAAGAAAAATTTTGTGATTGATACGAATGTGATTCTTCACGATTATAATTGTTTGAAGAATTTTCAAGAGAATGACATTTATCTTCCCATCGTAGTCCTTGAAGAACTGGACAAATTCAAGAAAGGTAATGAGCAGATTAATTTCAATGCGCGTGAGTTCGTCCGTGAGCTAGATTTGATTACCGATGACAATCTGTTCACCAAAGGGGCGCCATTGGGAGAGGGCTTGGGCCGTCTGTTTGTGGTGGCAGGCATGGTGGACTCTCCCCGAGTACGTGATTCCTTTCCCGAACGCATCCCCGACCATCAGATTCTGTCGGTAGTGGACTGGCTTTCCACCAAAAAGCCTAAAATGAAAACCATCCTTGTCACGAAAGACGTGAATCTGCGCATGAAGGCGCGTTCCATCGGTCTGCTGTGCGAAGACTATATCAATGATAAGGTAATCAATGTGGATATATTCGAAAAGTCGAATGAAGTGTTCGAGGGTATTGACCCTGTGCTGATAGACCGCATTTATTCTTCCAAAGAAGGACTGGACATCAACGAGTTCGATTTTAAGGACATCATTCGCCCCAACGAATGCTTTGTGCTGAAGAGTGACCGCAGCAGTGTGCTTGCACGTTATAATCCCTTTACCCATTCGATTTGTCGGGTCAACAAGACAAGGAATTATGGCATTGAACCGCGTAATGCCGAGCAGAGCTTTGCTTTTGAGGTGCTGAACGACCCGAACATCAAGCTGGTTGCCTTGACCGGTAAGGCGGGAACCGGCAAGACTTTGTTGGCGCTGGCTGCCGCATTGGGAAAACTTACCGACTACAAGCAGATTCTTCTGGCACGTCCCATCGTGGCCTTATCCAATAAAGACCTTGGATTCCTTCCTGGTGATGCCAATGAGAAAGTGGCTCCTTACATGCAGCCTTTGTTCGATAATTTGAATGTAATCAAGCATCAGTTCGCTGCCAATTCCTCTGAAGTGAAACGCTTGGAGGATATGCAAAAAAGTGAACAATTGGTCATCGAGGCATTAGCCTTTATCCGTGGGCGCAGCTTGAGCGAAACCTACTGTATTATCGATGAAGCCCAGAACCTGACCCCACATGAGATTAAGACCATCATCACCCGTGCCGGCGAAGGTACAAAAATGGTGTTTACCGGTGATATTCAGCAGATAGACCAACCCTATCTGGACAGTCAGTCCAACGGGCTTGTCTATATGATAGACCGCATGAGAGACCAGAATTTGTTTGCCCATGTCAATCTGGTGAAAGGGGAGCGCAGCCAGTTGAGCGAGTTGGCAAGTAATCTGATGTAGCGGATACCGCATTTTCCGGGGCAAAACTATTTCTATCCCGCTTTCTGACTGTTAAAACGGGGGAGGTGGGATGGTTTCTTTATAGACGATAAATAATTGTTATAACATTTTTTTATCGATTTATTGTCTGTTTTGACTAAAATAGTGTATCTTTGCCTCGCCTAAAACAAAACTGTCAAGCGAAATGAAGCGAAATTTTTTTCATCGGTATCTTTCCGCGAAAGTGCTTCCGATATGGACTATTCTGTTAATTGATGTATTTATCATCGTCATATCCAGTCTGTTGGCCTATGCTCTCCGATATGATTTCAGAAGCATTTTTCTGGAATCATCTACCATTGACAAGACCATTTTATGGACGGTTGCTGTCAACCTGATTTTCTTCCGTGTTTTCCGTACGTATTCCAATGTACTGCGCTTTTCCTCCTTTGTGGATATCATGCGCATTTTTGTGTCATTGACGGTGTCGTATGCACTGCTGATGATAACGAGCGTCCTGACGGAAAGCTATTTGGAGTTTAACCTGGCTCCGGTCAGCGTGCTGTTCATGTCCTATATCATCAGCTTTGCCATGATGGCATGCTCCCGTGTGATTGTCAAGACTTTCTTCGAGGCGCTGAACTTCGACGGCACCCATAGTGCCAATGTGTTCATTTACGGTGCCAAGGAAGCCGGGGTCAACATTGCCAAGGCATTGCGTGTCAATCTGCGCAACCACTACCGTCTGCGCGGATTCATTGCGGACGAACCTGAACTTATCAATAAGGTGATGATGGGTGTCAAGGTGTTCCCTAACGACGATACGCTGATTGATGTGCTGAACGACCGGGATGTGCAGACCATCATCATTTCTCCCGCCAAGATGGAGGAACTGAAGAAGTCCGACATGGCTGACCGCCTGCTGGTGCACAACATCAAACTGATGACCGCACCCCCCTTGAGTGAGTGGAACGGTCAGGCGCTGAGCCGTACGCAGCTGAAGGAAATTCAGATTGAGGACTTGCTTCAGCGCAATCCCATCGAGATAGATATCCATAAGGTTGCCTCTCATCTGGAAGGCAAGCGTGTGATGATTACGGGCGCCGCCGGTTCTATCGGCAGCGAAATCATGCGCCAGGTGGCTTCGTTCAATCCCTACAAGCTTATTTTAGTGGACCAAGCCGAGACTCCTCTGCATGACATCCGTCTGGAACTTCAGGACCGTTGGCGCGACATCGATGCCGAGACCATCATAGCCGACATCTCCAATGCCACGCGCATGGAGGATATCTTCAGGGAGTTCAAGCCCCAGTATATTTTCCATGCGGCCGCCTACAAGCATGTGCCGATGATGGAGGACAACGTTTCCGAGTCCATCCAGGTGAACGTATTCGGTACGCGCACCGTTGCCGATCTTGCCGTGAAATACGGTGCCGAGAAGTTTGTGATGATTTCTACGGACAAGGCTGTTAACCCTACAAACGTGATGGGCTGTTCCAAGCGTATTTGCGAGATTTATGTGCAGTCTCTTGCGAAGAAGTTGCAGAAGGAGGGAGGCCATGCCACTCAGTTCATCACTACGCGTTTCGGCAATGTGCTGGGTTCCAACGGTTCTGTCATTCCCCGTTTCCGCGACCAGATTCAGCGTGGCGGCCCGGTGACAGTGACCCATCCTGAGATAATCCGTTACTTCATGACCATTCCCGAAGCTTGCCGCCTTGTTCTTGAGGCCGGCAGTATGGGCAACGGCGGTGAAATCTATATCTTCGACATGGGTAAGCCGGTGAAGATTGTGGACCTTGCCAAGCGTATGATCAGCCTTTCCGGACGTACGGATGTGAAGATTGAATTTACCGGTCTCCGTCATGGCGAGAAGCTCTACGAGGAACTCTTGAATGTGAAGGAGCTAACAAAGCCCACCTATCATGAGAAGATTATGATTGCCACGGTGCGTGAGTATGACTATGACGAGGTGAAGGAGCGTATCCAGAAGCTGATTGATGTAAGTTACACCTATGACCAGATGAAAATTGTTGCTGCCATGAAGGATATTGTTCCGGAATTCGTGAGCAAGAATTCCTGCTTTGAGGCGCTGGATAAGAAGAAATAAAAAGATAGCGGTATAGTATAAAATGAAAGGGTGATAACGTCATTGTAGTGTTATCACCCTTTCAATTTTATTGTCTTCTTGTCAGCCTTTTGTCTCATTCATGTGAAGAGAAGTATTTCAAGAACTGTGTACGTTCGAAAGTATTGACTCCCTTCGGGTCGTTTACGTTCAGAATACCTTTGAACTGGCTGATGGTTTCCATACCTTTGCGGTCCATCCACAAGTTGAGGAAGCGGATGTATTCTTCAATGATGGTAGCTGAATTCTGATAAAGCACACTGCATATCTCTACGGCCGAAGCACCTGCCAATATTGCCTTGACAACGCCTTCGGGCGAGTGGATACCACCGGAAGCAGCATAATCGAGTTTGTTTACGGCTGCCGAAGCGATGCCTATCCAGCGCAGGGCTTTGGACAAATCGGCTTCATTGCTGAATACGTTACCGGATACTTGTATCATTTTCTCAATGTTGATGTCCGGCTGGTAGAAGCGGTTGAACAGCACTACTGCGGCGGCACCGTTGGCGTACAGCTGGTCTATCAGCGCTATCGGGTTGGTCAGGTTGTCACCCAGCTTCATGATGACGGGTATCTTGACCGTCTTCTTGATGTGGCTCAGAATGTCGATGTGGCGTTGCTCGAAACTGCCGTAAACATATTGTACATCCGTCTGCAGTGCAAGGATATTGATTTCCAGTGCGTCTGCACCGGCTTCTTCTATTTTGGCGGCAAATTCCACCCAGTCGGCATTCTGATAGCAGTTGATGCTGGCTATGATGGGGATATTGCAAACCTTTTTGCTTTCCTTAATCAGGTTCAGATATTCACCCAGCTTATGTTCGCGGATATATCCTACAAGGTAGTCACTGCCTTCGGGGTACATGTTCGGGTCTCCCATCCAGTCAGCCTCCATCATGATTTGCTCTTCAAAGAGTGATTTTAGCACAATGGCACCTGCGCCGGCCTCAGATAGTTTCTGGTTCTTGGCGGCGCTGTCTGTCAGTCCGGAGCTGCTGACGATAATGGGGTTTCTGAGTTTCAGCCCTGCAAAAGTAGTTTCTAATGTTGCCATGATAATGATTTTTTATGGTTAATAGTTTCTTTCTCCAAAAATCTTGCTTCCTACACGTATTAAGGTGCTCCCGGCTGCAATGGCCTCGTGGTAATCGTGAGACATTCCCATGGACAATTCCCGGAATGACTCTGCATCGGCAAACCACTTGGTTTTCACTTCATTGAAGAAGCTACTTAAAGAACAAAACTCAGTTTTGATTTGTTCGTCATTGTCCGTATTTGTGGCCATGCCCATCAATCCGCATATCCGGATATGATTGAGCTTTCTCCATTCACCGGCTGCCAGCATTTCCCGGCATTCGTCAAAGCTGAATCCAAACTTGGTCTCTTCCCGGGCAATGTGCAGCTGCAGCAGGCAGTTGACGGTTTTTCCGGCTTTGGCAGCCTGCTTGTTCACTTCGGCCAACAGCTTGTAGGAGTCTATGCCATGAATCAGCGCTACGTAAGGAACGATATATTTTATTTTGTTTGTTTGCAGATGCCCGATGAAATGCCATTCTATGTCTTTGGGCAGACTTTCGTATTTGGCAGTCATTTCCTGCACCTTACTTTCTCCGAACACACGCTGGCCGGCACGATACGCTTCTTCTATCGCCTCGTTGGGGTGAAATTTGGAAACAGCCACCAGCCGTACCTTTTCAGGCAGTTCGCTCAGTACTTGTTTTAAATTCTCTGCAATCATCGTTTTTTTGAGTTATGAGTTATGAGTTATAAGTTATGGGTCACAATAATAATTCATAACTTATAACTCATAACTTAAATTAAACTTCCGGTTTGTCGTCGGGCTCTGCACTGTACGGATATACATCCATAATGGCGGTTTCCGCTACAGATGCTATCTGATAGTCGGCCATTGTGCCTTTCATGCCCTCATCCAGTTTCTTCACTGCATCACGCAAGTCGGCAGCCTGCACCAATACCTGGGTAGAGGTTTTCTTTTCCGCACCGCTTTTCTCGTCCAGTGTGATGAAAACCAGTTTACATTTAAACCAGCGGTCGGCAGCTTCCTCTTCGCTGGGGAACAATTCGCTATAGTTGGCACGTTTGATGTCCGATACGGTGAACTCTCCCGAAATGAACGGCGTCATCTCTTCGATGATGCGTGCTTCCGCTTCTGTAAAACTGAGGGCATCTACCAGGTACGGTTCGGTCACCTTCTTGTTCATTCCATTTTCCATTGTTTTCTCGTAACGGATCTTACATTCAAACCATGTATGCATTGCCATAATTTTCTGTTTTTAATTATTGATTTATTGTTAGTTAAGCTGCTTTATGCGTGCCTATGCCCGCCGAAAGCAGTGCAAAGATAGCCAAAAACTAAATGGATATAAAAAGTTGCCTTGCATTTTACGTGAAAATTTTATTGGAGAACCGGGACGGTACGTATGGGCATAAAAAAAGGAGTACCGCTGTACTCCAACCTTTGTTAACCTTAA
>ERZ791689.803-NODE-803-length-11721-cov-7.60321_pt1 | contig 11721 bp, 9 predicted proteins | sample MGYA00509957_ERZ791689 | MGnify/ENA primary metagenome ERZ791689 (study PRJEB30046, sample SAMN00715167) | human gut metagenome | study: EMG produced TPA metagenomics assembly of the A metagenome-wide association study of gut microbiota in type 2... | reverse complement strand
TTGCATAACAAAAGCGTAGCAGCTAAAAGCCACTACGCTTTCAAGTCTAACTTTTGGGGGTCACCACATGGTGCCTTTTGCTTTTTTGTAACACAAAGGAATCTAAGGGATTTGAAGCCGACCGTAAAGAAAACAGTCCGGTGGACTGTTTTTAGAGAGGAGCGTTGATGAAAGTTTGACTGTGAACAAGCCGCAGTAGGCGAGGTAGAAAGTAGAAAAAACGCAAAAGGTACTTCGGGTGGGCCAAAAAAATAAAAGACACCATAGTTGTGGTGTCTTTTGCTTTTTTGTAATACAAAGAAATCTAAGGGATTTGAAGCCGACCGTAAAGAAAACAGTACGGTGGACTGTTTTTAGGGAGGAGCGTTGATGAAAGTTTGACTGTGAACAAGGCGCAGTAGGCGAGGTAGAAAGTAGAAAAAAACGCAAAAAGTACTTCGGGTGGGTCAAAAAATAAAAGACACCATAGTTGTGGTGAATTTGTTTTAACACACAAAGTTTAGTTTTATAAATTCAAAATATAGGTCAACCCTTTTTAAAGGGTTGCGGGTTTGGGCAGAGCCCATAAAATAATAAAAGGTGCACTGATTTTTAATAAAAAGCAAACCGTTGAAATTATATCATAGAATAACCAAACTTTAGATTAGTCAAGACTTTAGCAGAAAACAAAAGTCTTGACTAATGAGTGGCAGAAAGTAAGAAAGTTACACTTGAGTATCAGTAGAGAAAAGATATTCTAAAGGATGCAAAAGTTTGTGTATGTGGCTAATTTGCCCTTGAAAAGTGACAAATTAGTAGTTTAGTAGCGTGTCTTTTACTTCGTTGCTATTGTATTGTGTTCCAGCCGCCAAACGGCAAGCCGTTTGGATATTAAAAATTTGTAATAGCATAAAGTATTTGTGGGCATTGCCATATCTACAACCTTTTGCAATGTTACCCCAACATTGTAAATTTACATTTAAAATCATAAAATTCTAAAAAATAATTGAATTATTTTTTATCGGTAGTATAATAATAAACATACTGAATGACAAAAGCTCAGCATTTATGCGGATTTTCGGTTTGCTTAAACTTTTTTGAAAAAATTTAAAAAAATTCAAAAAAAGTGTTGACATTTGGAACTTCGTATGGTATTATATATGAGCAGTCAACGAGAGAAACAAAAACAAAACAAAATCTCTTGTAAAACAGCGAAAACGCTGGTGTAGCTCAGTTGGTAGAGCAGCTGATTTGTAATCAGCAGGTCGGGGGTTCAAGTCCGTCCACCAGCTCCAAAATAAGCCTACTGTTTAGGCAGTAGGCTTTACATATGGGAGAATTCCCGAGTGGCCAAAGGGGGCAGACTGTAAATCTGTTGTCACTGACTTCGGTGGTTCGAATCCACCTTCTCCCACCAAAAAATCCGTTCTCATTGAGGACGGATTTTTGCTTTTCATATATTTTGTAGGCTCTATACTAAATGTTGGGGTAAGGAAAGAGCCTACAATATAAATTGATACTATAAGCATTTGCGAGCATTTTTTGCCCTTGCAATTCATTATTTTGGATGAATATTCTGTTACTTTTCTTGCTATTTTGCCAGATCAATTTTATACGCTGTTCCATAATTTAATCCTTATACAGCCGCACACCTTAATTAAGAAGAAAAACTCCGAAGTTGAGATATGCTGCGAAGGTTACCCATATTAAATACGGTATTTGCAGCAATGCGGCTGTTTTGCTTATCGGATAAAACATTTTTATCATAAGGATAATCAGCAGCCACAAAATAATTATCCATATAAATGAAAATAAATAGGCGCTCATATTAAAGAAAAATATCGCCCAGAAAAAATTTACAAGCAGCTGTATGCCATATACTATAAGCGCATTGCTCTTTTCAAGTGCATCACTTCGATATATAATATATGCTGATATTCCCATAAGAATAAAAAGTATTGTCCACACAATAGGAAAGAGGTAGTCGGGTGGGGTGAGCGGCGGTTTGTTTGCACTTTTAAAATCGTCCATTCCCATCATTGTAATTATTCCCGACAATACACCTATTCCAAGACTTATTGCAAGGCTTATTGCAAGCTGCTTGTAATTTACTTTGTGTACGCTTGACATATTTATCACCTCAAAAAAATACTCCTGTTCTATTTTATGAACAGGAGCATTTTTTATTCGGGAATTAGAAAGTAAGGAGAACTAATTAAAGGAGTTTAAAACTTATGAATTTAAAAATTACTGGTAATCGCAAACATTTACCCATGAGAGTAAAAATTCACGCTCTTCTTCTTTGCCCTTAACAGACTGAGAAGCGGCTACAATTGGCAGCCATTCCTGAACATACTGACGAGCTGTATCTGTCTTATCGCAGAAGAGCTTTAAGTATTTTTCAGCAAGATCGTCTTGTTTGTTGAGCTTGAATAAAAGATATGTTCTTGCAGCATCAGCAGAGCCGTTGCCCTGAGTTGCGTGCGACCAGTCGAGAATATACGGTGTGCCGTCAGCAGTAATGATAATATTACTTGGGTTAAAGTCGCCGTGGCAAACCTTTGTATGCTTAGGCATACCGTTTAAGCGTGTAGAAAGCTCATATCTTGTTGTTGCGTCAAGACCTGTTTCCGAAATCTTGCGAAGCATTTTATCTTTTAGCTTGTTGAGCAAAGGAGCTTTCTTTGAGAGAACCTCGATCTGAAGATTTACGAATAACTCAAGATATTCGTCGAGCTTGTCGGGATTTTCTTCCATAAGCTGGGCAAGTGTTTTGCCCTCAATATAGTCGGTAATAATTGCCCACTTGCCGTCAATCTTTGTAACTTCCTGTAATGACGGAATGTTTAATCCTGTTTCCTCTACACGGGCCTGATTGAGTGCCTCGTTGAGTATATCTGATTTTGGGAAAGATTCATCAAAAACCTTAATGGTCTTATCGCCATCTTTATATATAGCCTTATTCTTTCTTTCGGCAAGAATTGTTTCAAATTTCATAAAAGTCATTCCTTTCAATAAAAACACTAAGCAATTTCTTGTTTGCTTTGGCTATATTATACAACAAGTTTATGCCGAGGTATAGAGGTAAAATAACAGAAGTTTAAAAAAATTCTTTGTTTAAATACACAATGGCTTTTTGCTAATTTTGTATGAGTAAATAAAAAACATTATCAAGATTAAGCAAAAAGCACAAAAATTATGTTAAAACATTAACTAAACTATTGACAAATACTTAACAATCCTTTGTGCAAATTGACAAAGTTTTAACGATAAATATTTAACAATGATACATCCTTTTGTTGCCGCAAATAAATACTACTTATGCGTTAAGTCACAATTCATTTATTCCTTTTTCCGGCAGATTATGTTATAATATCTGCGGATAGGTGATTTATGTGGATAACGATTATTTGGTTAAGAAAAAGCCGATGTATGCGCTTTTTGTGTTTGCGTTGCCGATTATTATAGGCAATATTTTTCAGCAAACATATACAATGGCGGATTCGGCTATTGTGGGGCGGTTTGTAAGCGAAAAAGCCTTGGCGGCGGTTGGTGCGTCATATTCGCTTACAAATATATTTATTTGCGTGGCAATAGGAGGCGGAATCGGTGCGTCTGTAATAGTCAGCCGATATTTTGGCGCAAAGGATTACAAAAAGACAAAAACAGCCGTTTATACCGCTCTCATCGCATTTACGGCGCTGAGTATTTTACTCGGAATTATAGGGCTTGTGTTAAGCCGACTTATTCTTATGGTGCTCAACACTCCCCCTGATGTGCTCGATATGGCGGTAGATTATCTGAATATCTATTTTGCAGGCTTGCCGTTTCTATTTATGTATAATGTGCTGTCGGCAATGTTTAATGCGCTCGGAAAATCAAAAATACCTCTGTATTTCTTGATTTTTTCATCTGTGTTCAATGTTGCGCTTGATCTCTTGCTCGTCATAAATTTTGATATGGGAGTGACGGGAGTTGCGTGGGCAACGCTTATTGCGCAGGGTGTTTCTGTTGTGCTTTCGTTTGCCGTACTTGTATGGGAATTTAAAAAGCTGAACATTGGTCATGCAAAATATTTTGAAAAAAGCGAACTTTTGCCAATGGCAAAAATTGCGTTCCCGTCAATCATACAGCAGTCAACGGTATCTATCGGAATGATGCTTGTGCAGTCGGTTGTAAACGGCTTTGGTTCAGAGGTGTTGGCAGGATATTCCGCCGCAATTCGTGTGGAGTCTCTTTGCATTGTGCCTTTTAACAGCATAAACAATGCGGTGTCTTCCTATACGGCGCAGAATTTGGGCGCAAAAAATGAAAAGCGAGTTATTGAGGGTTACCACGCCGCTAATATTCTTGTAGTTGCTTTTTCTCTCTTGCTCATTATCCTTATAGAGCCGTTTAACAGTCAGATTGTGTCAATGTTCCTTGGTGATGACGGCACAATAACCGCAATGAATACAGGCTGCGGTTACCTCAGCTTTATGGGCTGGTTTTTCTGCTTTATCGGCTTTAAAATGGCAGTTGACGGACTTTTGCGAGGTGCTGGAGATATGAAAATGTTTACAGTCGCAAATTTTGTGAATCTGTTTATCCGAGTATTTGTTGCAATGGCATTTGCACCGATTTTCGGCTTGCAAATGGTATGGATTGCAGTGCCGATCGGTTGGTTTTCAAATTGGGTTATATCCTTTTTGGAGTACAGAACAGGCAAGTGGAAACGCATATATAAAGGATAGCTATATAAGTAATAAAAATATTATATAAAATATAGGTATATGATTTATACAATAAGTCATATGCCTTGCTTTTTTGTTCAAAAATCATTTATACTCTTTGGTAAAGTAAACAAAATTGTTTTTTATTGTTGTAAATAAAATGAGGCAATGATATAATTTTAAATAAAGTTTGAATTTAGGAGTTGATTTTTTTATGAAAACAAGCAAAAAAATTATAAGTTTGTTGCTTAGTGCAGCTATCATTATGTCTGCCATGGTGATAACAGCTGTTTGGGCGGCTGCCGCAGCAGACGGCTCAGAGGTATATTTTGATAATTCGGTTTTTAATTGGGAAAATGTTTATATTTATGCCTATGGTACAAAAGAGAATGCCAAATGGCCGGGTCAGCTGATGAGCGCAACTGATGACGGACTTTACAAGGCAAGCTTTACTTCAGCATATAAATCAGAAAGCATTATTTTTAATAACGGCAAAGAAAAGGACGAGGGCAAGGAGCAGTATCCAAAGGCAAGCGGACTTTCTTTAAAGGCAGGTCAGTGCAAGCTCCTCACAGCCGCAAAGCAGTGGGTAGATTACGGCAAGCCTGATTCTCATGGATACGGAATTGCTTACACAGCCTCCGGTACAAGCTTTTCATCAGAATTTTTGCAGGTTCAGCTCGGACTAAAAAATGCCTCAGTAGGATACTATTCTGTTGACGGTTCGGCAAAAAAATCTTATACCGACGGCACAATTATTGAAATAGGCGAGGGTAAAATCGGTAACAGCGAAATTACTCTTGTGCTTTCAGCAACAGGCGATGACGGTGTTGAAACCACACAGACTTTCACTTACAACAAAACATTTACAGCAGACAAAACAACTTTTTCTGCTGACTCGGACGGACACACAACAGCTCCCGAAAGCGGCTATTACGGAACAAACCCGAATATGCAGCTGGGTAAATACAAGACAATTTCTGTTGACGGCGATGTAAGCGATTGGGACAGCTCAATGATTATTGCTCAGGGTACAGCAAACGATGACCCTCGAGTATATATGCCATCTTCAATGCATGAGCAGCCGTGGGACGCATACGCTCTCTATGGCGCATGGGACGATGAAAACCTCTACTTTATGTGGGAAATGGCAAATACAACATACATTACTTCTCCGAACGATAATTTTGCGGCATCAAATGAGGCTCGCCCTTGGAGAAACAGTATTCCAATGTATATTGCGCTTTCAATAGACCCAAGCAAGCAGGCAACAGGCAAGGCAGTAGGCACAAACAAAGACGGCTCTGTTTACACAAATCCGTTTGTATGGGGTTGTGACGGCGGCGTTGCCAGAAATGGCGGTGTAGGCTTTACAACTCACATTGACACACTTGTTGCATTTGATTCAAACAATTCAAACGGCGGCGCATCAATCTTCAAGGCTGATGTTCAGGATACGGACGGAACATACCTGTTTGATTATGATACAAGAGTTCCGATTGGCGTAACAAACTATCAGGCACAGGATAACCGGAACGGATTCAAAATTAAATTTGCAAACGGCACAAAGAGCGAAACTCTCTACGGTGTAAGAGAAGTAAAAGGCGACAGAACTTTAGGCGACAACACTGACCCTAACTCAAATTGGGTTGATTTCTTTAAGCTCGGCTACAAGAAAAACTACGGTTATGTTTACGAGGTTGCTATTCCTTACTCTGCACTCGGTATCGACAGAAATTATGTAGAAACTCAGGGCATAGGCGCAATGCAGATTCTCACATACGGTACTTCGGGTATGGATACACTTCCACACGACCCCTCAATGCTTGATGTTGCAGATGTTGAATACAGCTACGATCCTTCTACTTCACACGAAAAAGAGGATATAGACAACATTACAGTTCCGCTTGCAAGACTTGGCAAGCTCCTCCCTGATACACAGGTTCAGGAGGCAGAGTTTGAAGTAAACTTTGGCGCAGACAAGAGCTCATCTCAGCCTGTCGGCACAGCACTTGAGCTTAAAGCAGAGCCGTACAACAACCATGGCAATGTTACTTACGAGTTTGCGGTAAACGGCGCAACTGTAAAGACTTCATCTGACAATACATACAATTTTACAGCAAATAATGCAGGCACATACACATTGTCTGTAAAGGCTGTTGATTCAGACGGCTGTATAGCTGAAAGCACAAAGTCATTCTATATTTCGGACGGCGACGAGCAGGAAACTATCCTCAAGGGCGATGTAAACCGCAACGGTGTTGTAGATGTAAACGATGTTACACACTTACAGGTTCACATTTCAAACGGCGATAAAAATCCGCTTATTGATGTTACAAACAAGGCTTGGTTTGACGCTGCTGATATGGACGGTGACGGCAACCTTGATATTCTTGACGCAACCGCATTACAGATTTATATCGCATAATTCGTAAAAGTTATAATCATATTCAAAAGGATTGCAGAGCAAAATCTGCAATCCTTTTTTGTGTATACAGGATGTAAGAATAGTGTAAAATTGCCTATATTGTATTGACATATAAGCTATTTGGTGTTAAATTAATATTGAAAATAAGCGGAGGTGAGATTTAATGGACAGTTGTGGTAGTTTTGATCGAAGTATTCATAAAGGTGTTATGGAAATACATAAATACAAAAAGCTGTCCGTTAAATTCTGACAGCTGTATATTGCCTTGCAATTAAATATTATTTCTGTTCCACCGAATACTATTCTATACTGCACAACAATTAATTGTTAGACTGCTATGGATAGCGGTGGTATTTTTATGCCATTTTTTAGGCTGATAGGAGGTAATAGTATGACAGATAAGGTATTAAACAAACCAATTTATGCAGACGAAATCGTAAAAATTTTTAGAAGTGGACTTTCTAAGGATGAGCTTATCAGAAAAATATCTGATTATCATACGGGCGACATTGCAGACGCTTTAGAGAAAATGACAGCGGAAGAAAGAAAAAAGCTGTATCCCGTTTTAGGCGTTGAGCTTGTGGCTGAAATTTTTTCTTATATTGAAAACTCCGAGGAGTATATTAAAGAGATTAACTCTGATAAAGTAGCAAATCTTATTTCGGAAATGGACTCCGACGATGCAGTTGATATTCTTGAAAAGTTGGATGAAAACGACAGAAAAAGAATTGTTGCATTGCTTGATAATGATGCAAAACAAGATGTCCGTATGATTTTGTCTTATGCCGATGATGAAATCGGCAGTGAAATGACAACAAACTATATTGTAATCAGCAAAAATCTTTCTATAAAAGATGCAACTCACGAATTGATTTCTCAAGCAGGAGAGAATGACAATATAAATACGATTTATGCCGTTGATGAAAATAATTGCTTTTACGGCGCAATTGATTTAAAAGATTTAATTATTGCAAGAGATTACCAAAAACTTGATGACCTAATTACAAAATCATACCCGTTTGTAAAGGCACACGAAAAAATAACGGATTGTATTGAACAGTTAAAGGATTATGCCGAGGACTCTATTCCTGTACTTGACGATAAAAAGCATATTCTCGGAGTTATTACGGCGCATGACATTGTGCAGGTAGTTGATGAAGAAATGGGCGAGGATTACGCAAAACTCGGTGGTTTGACGGCGGAAGAAGACTTGAATGAAACGGTTTTTAAAAGTACTAAGAAAAGACTGCCATGGCTTATTATTTTGCTTTTCCTCGGAATGGGCGTATCGTCTGTTGTTGGAGTTTTTGAAACTGTGGTAGCCGTTATTCCCATTGTAATATGTTTTCAGTCGCTTATATTAGATATGGCAGGCAATGTAGGTACTCAGTCGCTTGCCGTCACAATAAGAGTGCTTATGGATGAAAACCTGACAGCTAAAGACAAAATAAAGCTCACTGTCAAAGAAATGAAAGTCGGCTTTTTAAATGGAGTTTTGCTTGGAACAATGGCATTTGTTTTTGTGGGCCTATACATTTTCTTTATAAAAGGAAATGATATCGGCTACTCGTTCATTGTATCGGGCTGCGTTGGTTTTTCGCTTTTAGCATCTATGGTAATTTCAAGTTTAATCGGCACACTTGTTCCCATGTTTTTTAACAAAATAAAAATTGACCCGGCAGTAGCATCAGGCCCGTTAATTACAACAGTAAATGACCTCGTGGCAGTGGTTACATATTACGGTATGGTGTGGATATTGCTGATAAACATTCTTCACTTAACATAAATTTATGTGGTAACTCAAAAATAAAGTAACTATATTAAGCAAGCAAAGTAAATTAAATCGTTGCTTGCTTTTTCGAGAAAAACAAACATTATAAATTAAACACCGCCCGACATTTAATTATGCCGAGCGGTGTTTTTAGGTTAAATTATTAACGGAATTGATTATTCAAGGTCAAAGAAGTCAAAGTAAATATTTTCATTTACGGTATGTTCAACAGGAGTTGGGGTAGAGGTTGTGATGATGTCCTCGTTGTCTATTTCCTGAATTTCTATTTCAATCTTCTCGTAAGCTAATTTCATTATAAAAGGCTCTCCTTATACAATAATTTATTACATACATTATAATAGCACACATACACCAACAAAACCACAACAGAGAAATGTTTTGAGTATAGAAAATACTGTGGAAATAACAAAATCATTGTGCAATAATAATAGTGGATATCATATTTTAGTGCCTACATATTTTTGCAGGCTCTCTTCACTTACATATTTTGGAACATCAATGATTACTGTTGTACCCTTGCTTTTTCTGCTTCTAAAAGCGATTGAACCGCCGAGCAGGTGCTCTATTCGCTCCTTTACGCTTAAAAGGCCGAGGTGTCCTCTGCCGTCATCGTTTTTTGGAATGTCATCTATTGAATCGGCGTCTATTCCTATGCCGTTGTTTTCAATTTTTATCAAAACACGATCTCCGATTTGTAATGCGGAAATGGTTATGTATCCCCGCCCTTTTTGTTGCCAACACCATGCTTTACGGCATTTTCCACTATTGGCCGTAAAGTCAGTACAGGCAGGTAAAAATCGCATATTTGAATATTATAAAATACTTTTAGCTTTTCGCCGTACCTGAGCTTTTCAAGATTAAGATAGTGATTAATGTTTTCAAGCTCCTGCGAAAACGGAATAAAGCTCTTTTTAATGCTGTTGTCTATGTTGGCTCTGAGATAGGCTGAAAAATCGTCCATAGCTTTATCTGCCTTTTCTTGATCTGTTTTGTAAAGCACACGAATGGTGGCAAGTACATTGTAAAGAAAATGCGGCTGCATTTGTCCCAATATCATTTTAGTTTTTGCGTCAAGCAATTTTTTTGTTCTGTTCTTCCTCTTGCTTTACAAGCAGATTTATTTTTACAATCATTCTGTGCGTTACTATATATGAACCGCCCAAAATTACAAATACAGTGTTTATCGTGTCCGTAATAAAAATATCAGGCTGAACAAAGAACATTTCAAACAATACTATTGCAACAAAGCAAAACGAATAAAATAAAATGTAATCGTGAGGGTAGCTGTCAAACATAGCGCTTATTATCAGCAGAGTAACATACATCATTACGCTGACATTTGTCGGCTTTACAACTATGTCGTAAAACATTGAAAGCAAAAAGGTTGAAAAAGAAAAAATGGTTGTAAAAATTCTTGCATGAATTACGATTTGCCTTGAGTTGCCGTCTACGGTTTTTAAAATGTATTTTGCTCTTTGAAAATTTTAAACATAATATGGTTGAATTTATCTTTCAGATATTTTTTATTATAAATTATATTATCAAATTCTGCAATTATTACGAAAAAATAAAACAAAATATGCCATAATTTTAGCGTATTCCATATTTACAACAGGCATTTGCAATGCTATACTTTTGGTGCAATACCAAGGTGTTACAATCTGAAACGGAGATGGTAATAATGAAAACATTTAATTGGGCAACCCTCGGTTGTGGAGTAATTGCGAATGAGCTTGCACAAGCAATGCAGAGCCGTGGTCAAAAGTTGTATTCTGTTGCAAACAGAACCCACGATAAAGCGGTTGCCTTTGCCGAAAAATACGGTATCGAAAAAGTGTACGACAACATTGATGATGTGTTTGACGATGAAAATGTCGATATTATTTACATTTCTACACCGCACAATACACATATCTCTTATTTGAGAAAAGCACTTAAAGCCAAAAAGCATGTGCTTTGTGAGAAGTCTATCACGCTCAACTTTGATGAGCTGAAAGAGGCGATAGATCTTGCAAAGGAAAACAATGTGGTGCTTGCCGAGGCAATGACAATTTACCATATGCCTATATACAAGGCGCTTAACGATAAAATAAAATCGGGCGACTTGGGCGAGCTGAAACTTTTGCAAATGAACTTTGGCAGTTACAAAGAATATAATATGAATAACAGATTTTTTAATAGAAATCTTGCAGGCGGAGCAATGCTCGATATCGGAGTGTATGCGCTTTCTTTTGTAAGATGGTTTATGACCTCTTGCCCAAACGAAGTGCTCTCACAAGTCAAATATGCGCCAACGGGAGTAGATGAACAGGCAGGCATCCTGCTGAAAAACAAAGAGGAAGAGATGGCTTCTGTCATACTTTCGCTCCATGCAAAACAGCCTAAGAGGGGAACTATTGCCTTTGACAAGGGATATGTTGAAATTTTTGAGTATCCGAGAGGAGAAAAGGCGGTAATTACTTACACTGAGGACGGACACACCGAAACTATCTGCGAGGGAGAAACAAAGAATGCCCTGCGTTACGAGGTAGAGGATATGGAGCAGACGGTTGCAGGAAAGGCAGACCTTATGCACCTTGATTTTACAGAAGATGTAATGAAAATAATGACAGATATTCGCAAGGAGTGGGGAATGACCTACCCCGAGGAAGAGTAATAATAAATGGTTCTATGATAAATGTTGGGGTAATAATGCTATCCTAATATCTAAAAATTTCAACAAACTAAAAAGGCTTCCCCTCAAGGGGGAAGCCTCCAGCTTGTCGAAAAAGTCCAGCATTTGCTGGGCTTTTTGCTATTTTTGTGGTATA
>ERZ791689.800-NODE-800-length-11788-cov-7.33248_pt1 | contig 11788 bp, 10 predicted proteins | sample MGYA00509957_ERZ791689 | MGnify/ENA primary metagenome ERZ791689 (study PRJEB30046, sample SAMN00715167) | human gut metagenome | study: EMG produced TPA metagenomics assembly of the A metagenome-wide association study of gut microbiota in type 2... | reverse complement strand
GTCAACCCTTTTTAAAGGGTTGCGGGTTTGGGCAGAGCCCATAAAATAATAAAAACGAACTTATTTTTAATAAAAAGCAGGCAGTTGAAATTGCGCAATAGCATAACTAAACTTTAGATTAATCAAGACTTTAAAGTAAAGAAAAAGTTAAGACTAATGAGTGGCAGAGAGCAAGGAGGTTGCACTTTAGCAGTCTTAGAGAAAAGATATTATAAAGAACGAAAAAGTTTGCGTGTGTGGCTAATTTGCCCTTAAAAAGTGGCAAATTAGTAGTTTAGTAGCGAGCCCTTTCCTTTGTTGCTGTCGCATTTGGCTTATTTATGCCTTTATGTTCAAGCCGCAAAACAGCAAAGTGTTTTGCTATTAAAATTTGCGGTGATTTACAGCTTTTTGTGGGCGTTGCCAACACCCACAACCTTTGAAAATGTTGACCAAACTTTTTAGTTTTAAAGGCAGAAAATCTTATTGTAGCCTCAATTCGGTGCTCGACTGAAACTAACTTAAATCGCAATTTGTTGGAGTTTTCCCAAAAACAAAAGTGTGCCGCAATTATGCAGGCACACTTTATGAAAAGGTGAAATCCGATAGCTGAGTTACAGGAAAATATAATGAATAAAATCAAAGGTTATTCGAGCACATCAAAGCCTCTGTCGTAGAGCATAAGGTTAATGTCAATTATGCTGAGCTTATGCAGCAGGCCGAACATTATTACAGCATCTCTGCCGTCTTTTGCGTAAAGCGGTGCGGCTTTTATGCTGTTTAGCAGCCTTCCGGTTTGCGTAAGGTCAGCTCCAATGCCGATACATAGCATTATCAGCTTATCTCTTGACGGTGTTTTTACCCCTTTAAAAATCTGATAGCCGTAGTGCTTTTCTATCATTGAATTATTGAGTGCCTCTGACTTGCTCATATTTTTGCTCTGTAATATGCTTTCAAGCATTTGTGGCAGAGTTGTATATTGCAGTTGGTCTAAATTTTCTTTGAAGTAGTCATCAAGATTATTCTTTGACTTTAAAATATTGAGCAGTTCATCAGTAGATTTTTTCAAATTGTATCTTCCTTTTTATGTAAAATTATGTTAGTATTAAACAAAGTGGGTGAGGTAATGGACGATTTTGAATACAAATTTTCTCTTTGGCAGTGCAATGTGGTTACAAATTTTAACAGTACAACCCAGCTTGTACGCAACCGCAATACAGGGCAGTTAATGGTAAAAAAGGTTATGCCTGCTGACGAATTTGACCTGCACAATGCCGTAAGTAAAATAAATAACAATCACATAGCTAAGGTTTATGATGCCATCATAGACAACAATGCCTGCGTTATTCTTGAGGAATATGTGCAGGGCGGTACGGTCGAACAGCTGGTTGCAAGAGGAACATTTACAGAAAATTATGCCGTAAATATTGCCCGTGAAATATGTGACGGCTTGAGCGAACTTCACAAGCACGAAATCACTCATCGTGACATTACTCCATCTAATATTATCATAGGTAATGACGGTGTTGTCAAGATAATTGACTTTGGAATTTCAAGATTTCATAGAAATAACGCACAACATGATACTCAGGTGCTGGGTACCGAGGGGTATGCCGCACCTGAACAATTCGGATTTAGACAGAGCGACAGCAAGACCGATATTTACGCACTTGGAGTGCTGTTGAATTATATGCTTACGGGGTGTATTCCAAGCGAAAAACTGTATCACAACAGCGATGTTGCCGATATTATTTTGAAATGCACAAATTTCAATCCCGAACTGAGGTTTGACAGCATAGAGGAGCTTAGCTCGTCTTTAAAAAGAAAAAGGGTAAAAGGCTTGACCTTTGTTGATAAATTTTGGAAAAATATTCCCGGATTTCGCACCGATAATATGGCTGTTCATATTGTTGCAGGTGTGTTGTATTTCCTTATGTTTTCTTTTATAGCAATGCTGTATCGTGATAATTGCCGTTATGATTTACTGAAAATTTTTCCCGTAACGCTTATGGTTATGCTTATGTTTTTTATTCCTATTGCATTCTTTTCCGATATTTTCGGGTTTCAACGGTGTGTGCCTATAATCGGCAGGTTTAAAAAGCCGACGAGGCGGACCTTTTTCAGAATATTTGCGATAGTAAGTATTTTCTTTAGTATGCCCGTATATAACAATTTTGTTGTATAATGTCCTTTATTATACATTTATTTTATCATAAAATTTTTTTATTAGTGTATGCTGTCAGCATACACTTTTTTAATGCTGTTTTTATATAATAAGGTCAACGGATTTACCAAAAGGGGGAAATAACTATGAAGAATACCGTTAAAAAAGTTTTATGCACATTTATTGCAGTGGTGGTTGCTGCATCGGCAACTATGGTTTTTACAGGCTGCGGAGCGAAAAAAGATACAAGCGATATCAGCATTCCTGATATAACGATTTCGCAGAGTTCAGATGAAAGCTCCAAGGAAGAGGAGAGCTCCAAGGCGGAGGAAAGCTCTAAAGAAGAGGAGAGTTCCAAGGAAGAGGGAAGCTCTAAGGAAGAAGAAAGTTCCAAAGAAGAGGAAAAGGATTCCGATACAGTCGATCCTGATTTTAAAGAAACTATGGACGCATACGAGGACTTTATGAATTCATATGTTGATTTTATGAAGAAGTATAATAACAGCAGTAATCCTGTTTCACTTATGAAAGATTACACTGAGTATATGTCTAAATATGCTGATATGGTTGATAAAATAGATAATATTGATAAGGACTCACTTTCAAAGGCAGATTTGGATTATTACATTGATGTTACTTCAAGAGTAACAAAGAAACTCGCCGAAGTTGCGGAATGATAATAATGAGCCTTAATGAAATATGGGATGAAATTGTAAGATACAGCGGAAAAGAAATAGAGATGTATAATAAAAATAAATTCACATATATTGTTTCGGGAGGCTGTATTTATATATCAAAGGCAAATTGGCGTATTACAAAAGCAGAAATAGAAATTGCTGTTGAAAAATTAAAAGATCCGAGCTTTGCAAAATTGGCAAAAACAAGCTCATCATATGTGTATGCAATTCTTTTTAATATTTTTAACAGCTGATACACAAAGGCAGTCAGACCTATTGCTTTAGGTTTGACTGCCTTTTGGTTGAATAATGCAGAGCTTGAGGGTGTGACTAATTTGCCCTTGAAAAGTGGCAAAATAGTGGTTTGAGTAGCGTGGCTATTAACTTGTTGCCCGACCGATAATCCGATAAACCGTAATAATGAACCGTAATAATGAAAGAAAAGCAAAAAAATGCCCACCCTATTGGATGGACACTTCGATGTTGGCATCTCCCTATTTTTCCAGGCCGTCACCAGCCAAGTATTTTCGGCACCACTGAGCTTAACTTCTGTGTTCGGTATGGGAACAGGTGGACCCTCAGCGTCATCAACACCAACTATTTAATTGGGTTCTCTCTTGAGAACAGTATTGATTATATCACTATGCCGTCACTTTGTCAACATATTTTTACAAATTTTTTATAAATTTTTTAAAAAGTTATAATATCACAAGCAAACTCAAAATATTGCTATTTTAAATGTATATTGTTGATAGGAAAATAATGCAATAAATTACTGAATTTATGAATTGCATAGTAATAATGTAAGTTTTTATTTAGACAGGGGAGAGATGAGAAAAAAATATTATTTTCGATTATGCAAAAATAATACTATAATTCTGTTATGAAATTATACTTGAAGTTAAATTACAATATACTTGAAAAATAAAATACTACAAAGCAAGATTTTATTTGTAATGTAGGTGAGAGGCGCAAACAGCTTTGCGGTTTGCGAGCTAAGACGAAGTTTGAAAAAGGTGAGAGTCTTTTAATAAAGAAATGATCAGAACAAATAGATGCCATTGCAAACAATGACGGCTTAAGTTCTATGGAAATGTTTTTATTGTTGTTGTCGCAATTAAAAGTTTTACACCTTTATGTTCCAACTCAACAAAAGGCAAGCCGTTTGGCTATCGTATATCTGCGACAGCATAAAAGTATTGTGGGTGTTGCCGACCCACAACTTTAAAAAGCAAAATAAAAATGTCCACCCATTCGGATGGACATTAGATGTTGGCATCTCCCTATTTTTCCGGGCCGTCACCAGCCAAGTATTTTCGGCACCACTGAGCTTAACTTCTGTGTTCGGTATGGGAACAGGTGGACCCTCAGCGTCATCAACACCAACTATTTTGTTTGCGCTCTCTCAAGAGAACAGTTGATATTATACAGCATAAAGATAGCTTTGTCAACACTTTTTTTAAAATTTTTTTATTTTTTCTTAAAAACTTTTTAAAAATCCGAGTTTTGCGGGATTTTTGTTTAATTTTAGTTTTTTAAGAGAAATATAACGCCATATTTTTTGCGGAAATATTGACTTAAAACCAAAAAAGTCGTACAATTAATACGAATGGACTGATGAATTATGAATAAAGCAAAAGAAATTTTATTTTCGCTTTCGTCCCTCTCAATTTTCAGAGGAATTTTAAACAGAAGCGTACCAAAAGCATATTACAAATTATTAAGTTCTATGGATAAAAAGCCTGAGGAGTTTTTGAGCGCATACGGCGAGTTTTTCTCGCTTATAAGCGAAAGAGGCTGCAGCAACCGCCTTGCTTATGCGTTTACCGAGGCTGCTCTCTTTGATGAGAACTGCTTTACAAGAGCTGCGGCGGCAGGCAAGTACAACACACTTCCCGACAATTTATTAAAGGCGGTAAAGCGTGATTGTCAGGCGATTTTAAATGCTGCGTCACTCACCTCACAGGAGCTTATTCAGAGCTATTGTGCATCAAATGATCTTGCAACGGTTGCCGATATGGGTTGTGTTGCCGAGCATCTTCCAAAATGGGAGTGCGGCGAGTGCGCCGAGAGCTTTAAGATGTTTGACGGCTCACTTGAAAAAGTGGCTAAATATTATAAAGAAAACGGCTGTGGTATTTTTGCCCGTTACAAAGCGTTTGTTTGGCGTGACGGTGACATTCAGCCTGTTTTGCACCCTGACAAAATTGATATGGATTCATTTACAGGCTATGAAAGACAGCGTGACATTGTTGTCGACAATACAAAATCATTTATTGAGGGTAAGGCTTGCAACAACTGCCTGCTTTACGGTGATATGGGTACAGGAAAAAGCTCTACCGTTAAGGCTATTGCAAATGAATTCCGCAAGGACGGCTTGAGAATTGTTGAAATTCCTAAGGAAAGACTTATTGACTTCCCGATTCTTGTTGACAAAATTGCAACATTGCCGATGAAGTTTATCATATTTATTGATGACCTTTCTTTCCAAAAGCAAGACCAGAGCTACACTACCCTTAAGGCAGTGCTTGAGGGCGGCATTGCTGCTCGTCCCGACAATGCACTTATATATGCAACTTCAAACCGCCGTCATCTTGTAAAAGAGAGCTTTGCGGATCGTACAGATGACGATATAAATACTCGTGACAATATGCAGGAAACACTTTCGCTTTCAGACCGTTTCGGTTTGTCGGTTTGCTACTCTGCTCCGTCAAAGAAAGAATTTCTTGATATTGTATTTGCACTTGCCAAGGAAAACGGAGTTAAACTTTCACAAGAAGAGCTTGAGGCAGGTGCTGAGCGTTTTGCACTTTCAAGAGGCGGTCGTTCGCCAAGATGTGCAAAGCACTACATTGAATCTCTATTTTGCTGATAAACGGAGGTAAATATGAAAAAAATCGTTTCAGTTTTTCTTGCAACGGCACTTGCCGCATCGGCTTGTGCAACACTTGCAGGTTGTGATGGTGACAATAAAAATTATCCTGTTTCTGTTGCCGATATTACTATTGAAACAGAGCCAAAGGACATTGTTGTGCTTTCGGATGAAACCGCAGACATTATTTCTTATTTAGGATATGCTACAAAAATGGTGGGCAGAAGTGACGAGGTTACTCAGAATTTCTTGTCGGTTGCTCCGAGCGTAGGTTCGGCAAAAACTCCTGATGTTGAGAAAATTAAATCATATGCTGCCGATATTGTTTTTGCAGATGATACTCTTGATGAAAACTGCAAGGAACAGCTTACAGACGCAGGCATTATGGTTCTTACCATTGCATCGCCCGAAACTACAACAGAGCTTGAAACAGTGTATCTCACACTGGGCAAGGTTCTCGGCGGCACAGTTGACGGCGCACGAACAGGTCAGGATTCTTACAAAAAGCTCATAGATGCTATGAAAACCTGCAAGGCAGAAACAAACAGCAATGTAACCAAAACAATTTGCTACCTGTATCTTAACGGCGACAAGCTCAACACCTTGCACAGCGGAACATACGGCGATATGCTTTTAGGATATACAGGTGCGGTAAATGCGGCTGTAAATGTGTCTGAAAGCGAGATTGACACAAAGATTTTAAAGGTTGCAAATCCTGATTATATTCTGTATGCAGACGAGGAAACTTTGCAGTTTATTCAGAATGATTCGGATCTTAAAGGCTTAAAGGCTTTGAAAAATAAACAAACTCTTATGGTTACAAAGGAAGAAATGAGCAGAATGGGCACAACCTCTTTGCTTACTCTTAACAAGATTATGAACTTTATGTATCCTGACAGAGTAAAGAAAAGTTCAGAGGATACCTCTGAGTCTGTTGTACCGTCAGCAGTTGAGGGCGCTACTACCGCCGCAAAGGCAGAGTCAAGTGCACAAACCACAACAGGTGCCGCTGCGTCAAACGGTTCGGTTGAAGGTCAGTACAATATAAAGGTAAGTGGTCTTACACTTAAACTTGACGATGAAAATAATAATGTAAAAGCTATGCAGCAGCGTTTGTTTGACCTTGGTTACATTACCGATAAGGAAAATGTAACAGGTTACTACGGCGAGGTTACTCAGAAGGCTGTAAAGGAGTTCCAGAAAGCAAGCGGTCTTACTCAGTCGGGCACTGCCGATACTAAAACTCTTACAGCACTTTTTAAGAGTGACGCTAAGGCAAAGGCTTAACGCTTTTTCACTGTTTACAACGCAACAGTTAATTACAGGTCACGAGTTTTTCGTGACCTGTTTTGGAATTTAAGAAAAACAGGTCATTATCAATGCTCTATACCAAAAAGAGATAATAAAAATTCAGGTCAAGTTTCTTATGCTGACCGGACTTTTATATAAAGGAGAAATCAAAATGCAGGGAAGTTGGAGAAAAAATCTTATAAAAATAAAGCCGTATGTAGCAGGCGAACAGTCAAACGATAAGGATATGATTAAGCTTAACGCAAACGAAAATCCATATCCGCCGTCACCGCAGGTAAAAAAGGTTTTTGAAAAGTATGCCGAAAACAGCGAGGGACTAAAGAAATATCCTAATTCGGATTCGATTATTTTAAAAGATGCAATCGCAAAAAGGTACAATGTCGGCAGAAACAATGTGTTTGTTGGCAACGGCTCTGATGATGTAATAGCTTTGTCGTTTATGGCTTTCTTTAATTCGGATAAGCCGATTTTATATCCCGATATTACCTATTCTTTTTATCCTGTATGGTGTTCGCTTATAAAAATTCCGTATAAAACCATTCCTGTTGACAATAATTTTGAAATTCACGCAGAGGATTATTACGGGGAAAACGGCGGAATTATTATTCCTAACCCTAATGCGCCGACCAGCATTTGCAAACCGCTTGACTTTGTGATTGACATTGTGGAGCACAACCAAGACAGCGTTGTTATTATTGACGAGGCGTATGTTGATTTTGGCGGCGAGTCGGCGGTGGAACTTACAAAGAAGTATGATAATCTGCTTGTTACTCAAACCTTTTCAAAGTCACGCTCGCTTGCCGGTATGCGTATAGGCTTTGCCATAGGCAGTGAGGAATTGATTGCGACACTCGAAACAGTGAAAAATTCCTACAATTCATATGTAATGGACAGCCTTGCACTTGAGGTCGGCACTGCGTCTATGAATGATGAAGAGTATTTCAGGGAGTGCGTGGGTAAGGTTATTGCCACAAGAGAGAGGGTAAGGGAAGAACTTATCGCACTTGGCTTTGATGTGAAAAAGAGTGCGACAAACTTCCTTTTTGCCACTCATAATAAATATTCTGCAAAAGAAATATTTGAATATTTGAAAACCAAGAAAATTTTTATCAGATATTTTAATATTCCACGCATTGATAATCACCTTAGAATTACCGTTGGCACAGATGAGGAAATGGATAAGATGATTGCGGCAATGAAAGAGTTTTTTAATAAATAAAAAGTCTTTATTGTTAATCAAAGTAAATGTTTTTAAGTTTTATAACTTTATTTGCTAATAAATAATTATGAAAAGTATTTTAGAATCAACTTTAAATACACGTGCGATTTTGCCTGACAGTTTAAGATTTATCAGGAGCGATGTGCCTGCGAGAATTTCTGAAAAAGAAATGAAATGGCTTATTAAGAATAATATTACAACTGTTGTTGATTTAAGAACCGATGAAGAAAGAGCTAAAAAGCCATGCAAGTTAGAAACCGGTAATTTATTTGAATATTATTCTATGCCTGTTACAGGCGGAGATATTGTTCCAAAGAGCGTTGATGATGTATCGAAAGCTTATATTAATATGCTTGACTGTCAAATGTACAGAATAATTGATTTGATTTGCAACGCAAAGTCCAATGTACTGTATTTTTGTAATGCCGGAAAAGACAGAACAGGTGTTGTATCGGCAATTTTGCTTTTAAAATTTAAAATGGATTTAGAATATATAGTAAATGATTATATGGAGTCTAAATCCAATTTAAAAGAAGTGCTTAATGCATATGTCGAACAATATCCTGATGTTGACATTGAAATTATTACTCCGCAGGAACGGTATATAAGAGAATTTATTAAGTATTTTTTGAAAAACGGGATTTAACCGTTAAAATAAAAACATCTGTGTTGACTTGATTTTTATATAAAATACTTTTTCCCTGTAACGCATATGTCACACTGCGACATTATAATTATAATAGATATTACTGCATTATTTTTATCTTTGTTTAGCTAAAGTATAGCAAAATTCAGTTAATTACATATAAAAACCACTGTTTTGTATGTTTACTATAAAGCAGAATTTTGGTATAATATTTTGTAAAATTCAGAACAGACAAAAATTTCGGTGAGGTAAAATATGAATATTTCAGACAAAAAATCAAGAATTTTTCTTGCTGTTGTCATAGTTTTAAGCCTTGCACTCAGCACTGTTTTTATGATGAACAAGCAGGGCTATCACGAGGACGAGCTTTTGACATATAATCTCGCAAATTCGGCAAATACGCTTAAAACCAACGGTGAATGGAACAGCGGTGCCGATTTTATCGACTATCTTTCCGTATCGGACGGCGACCGCTTTAATTATGAACAGGTTTATGAAAATCAAATAATTGACGCATCGCATCCGCCTTTTTACTACGGACTTGTGCATACCGTATGCTCATTGTTTCCTAATCAGTTTTCAAGATATTTTGCTTTTTCTGTAAATGTTCTTGCAATGGCAGGCATTTTGATTATGCTCTTTAAAATTGTAAAGAAAATTACAAAAAATAATCTTTATGCTCTCGTAGCGACAGGCGCTTTTGCGTTCAGCATTGCCTGCACAACAATGACTATTTATCTGAGAATGTACGCTACACTTACATTCTTTGTGCTTGCAATGATTTATATGAATCTCAAAATTTTTGAGAGCAAAAACAAGGCAAAGCCGACGGATTTCTTGATTTTGGGACTTATAACCCTGCTCGGCACGCTCACTCAGTACTACTTTATTCTCTTTGAGGGACTTACAGGTCTTATTATGCTTGTGTTCCAAATTAAAGAAAAGAACATAAAGGATTTGGTAAAATACATAGTTACAGCAATTCTCGGCAGTGCGGTGGCACTTTGCATTTATCCGTACATTATTACAAATGTACTCGGCGGCAATCGTGGATTTGGCTCGCTGAGCATTAATATTGATCCGATTACTATTGTTACTTACTTCGTTTATAAGATTTGCACATATATTCAGGTTCTGGCAAAAGATGTATTCTTAAATCAGATTTGGCTGCTTGCTCTCTGCAGTGTTGCTCTTATCGGTTTTTGGATTTACCTGCGCTTTGTCAGAAAGGAAAAACTTTCTCGTACCGCATTTATGGCTTTTGTTCCGTCACTTGTTTATTTTGTTGCAATTTCACTTGTTTCACCGTTCAACAGCGACCGCTACATTATGGCATCTTTGCCGATGCTTGTAACTATATTTGTGCTTGCACTTATTAAATTTACAAGAGTTACGGGCAAAAAGTGGCTCACAACAGCCGTACCGATTTGCCTTGCGGTTACCTGTGCAATCGGCTATATCACTGTAAAGCCTTACTATATGTATGGCGTAAAAACCGAGCTTTACACTCCACAAACCGATAAATGCGTATTTGTCGGCACTGCTATGCTTGAGTGGAACAAGAGTATAGACAAACTCGCAAATTATGACGAAACTATGATTGTTCAAACACCCGACTTTTCGCCTACCCTTGCAAATGAGCTTGAGGACTTTGCAGAGAAGAGGGGAGTAATTACGAACGGCAAGATTACCGAGTTTATGGACGGCTATATGAACAACGGCAGTGAAAAGGAAAAAACCGACAGTATGCAGGCGCTTAAAACAGATGAAAAGCTTGCAAATGAAAAGGAAATTACCGTTTATATTTCAAGACTTGCCGACAGGGACAAGGTAATTAAATATATTACGGACAACACAAAATTTAAAAATTATGAGTTGATTTCCGAGGATTACAGCTTTGATGAGTTCTACAACTGGTACGATTACTTTGTAGAAACCGAGTCTTACTGTAATGTTTACAAATTTTATTAATTAAAGATAAGGACAGCAAAATTATGAAAGACAGAAAAGATTCGACTGGATTTGTTTTTTCGGGCGGCGGCTTGCAGGGAATTGCGCACATTGGTGCGGTAACCGCTTTGTATGAGCTTGGCATTAGACCCGAATATGTGTCGGGCACAAGCTCAGGCTCTATTATGGCAATGCTTGTTGCCATGGGACTTGAGCCAAAGGAAATGCATGAGGTTGCCAAAAAGTATTGGAAAATCCTTGCCGAAATCGACAACGGACTTATATTTAAGGCACTTGCACAGTTTATTGTTTATAAAAAAATTCAGAAAAACGGCATTAAAAACGGTGAAATAATTTCTGATGTTGTAAAAGAAGTGCTTGCCTTAAAGGGACTTGAAAATGATTTTAAGTCTTTGCCGATTAATCTTTCTGTCTGTACCGTTGACACAATGACAACAGACGAATGTATTTTTACAACCTATGACGAACACCTTGAAAGAGAGCATATACACTATCTTACAGATGTTCCGCTCGATGTTGCGGTAAGAGCGAGTATGTCGTTTCCTGCAATTTACACAACCTGCCCGTATAAAGAATATGACTTTGTTGACGGCGGTTCAAAGGACAACCTGCCTGTAAGAGTGTTAAAGGATATGGGCGTAGGCAAGGTGCTTGCAATCGGATTTGATATTTTGCAGTATAAACCGGACGCAGGTCTTGACGGACTTATTAAGGTTATATGGCGTGCTCTCGATGTGTATTCCATTGACAGTACAAGAGAGTCAATGAAACTTGCCGACCTCGCCGTACAGATTAAAAACGAGAATACAGCACTTTTCTCTATCGACAGCGTTGACGATACTATTCAAGAGGGCTATGACGCAATTATGGCTCATAAGGATGAGATTTTAAAAATTTTCGGATAAATTAAACGGCTGTTGCGATTTAAGCAACAGCCGTAATTTTTAGC
>ERZ791689.770-NODE-770-length-12147-cov-6.20592_pt1 | contig 12147 bp, 7 predicted proteins | sample MGYA00509957_ERZ791689 | MGnify/ENA primary metagenome ERZ791689 (study PRJEB30046, sample SAMN00715167) | human gut metagenome | study: EMG produced TPA metagenomics assembly of the A metagenome-wide association study of gut microbiota in type 2... | reverse complement strand
ATTAAAGCAAGCAAAAAGGACAATTATCAACTTGAAAATAAAGAAATAAAGAATTGACCACCAAATTTGAAGAAGAACCATTTTTCGTATGAGAGACGTCCGGTTTCGGAAGATTCTGTGGAACTCTGTGTGGCTCTGTGGTGAATGATGCCACATCCTCAGCCGTGAGAACCACAAATGATTTCTTTTAATATTACCGGATGTTTCCTGACCTTACGGATGGAATGGACAAATTCCGGTCAAAAGCCTGCTACATATGTTCCATTATTGATAGTAACCGGTTTATCCCCCGTTTTTGGTCAGTTTTTGCTATTTATTGAATAATAATTATCCTCCTTTCTCCAATATTTCCCCAATCTTTGTAACATGAAAATTTAAAATCTGAGGCAAAAACATGAAAAACAAAGTACTGATCATAGTAGCTATCTTATTACTTCTTCCCAATGCAATGGCATGGGCACATCAGCCCGCAGACGGAAACCTGAAGCATTTTACAAAGAAAGACGCAACGACGGTGATGGATGCTTTTCATTCTACTTTTTATAATCCGGATATGAAGTTGTATGCCATATCTTCGGATATGAAAGGAAGAGCTGCCATCTGGGTGCAGGCTATCTATTGGGATATGATTATGAACGCGTATAAACGTACGAAGGCTCCTAAATATCGCCGGTTGATAGAAGAGGTGTATCAGGGAGGATACGAACAATACGATAAATACAATTGGGACAATAAAATCGAATGGTTTATTTATGATGATATGATGTGGTGGATTATTTCGCTGGCACGTGCTTACGAAATCACGAATGACCCGAAATACCTGGCACATGCCTCTTCGGGGTTCTACCATGTCTGGAAAGAGTCGTATGATAAAGAAAGGGGGGGCCTGTGGTGGAACTTCAAGCACGATGGCAAGATGGCTTGCATCAACTATCCGACTACGGTGGGGGCCATGACTCTTTATAATGTAACCAAAGATCCCGATTATCTGGAAAAGGCAAAAAGTGTATATGCATGGTCGAGGGATGTTTTTTTCGACAAGGAGAAAGGCCGCATAGCAGACAATATGCACTATCATTTCCAGAGACAGAACGGTATGGACATAGACTGGACAACCCAACTTTATAATCAGGCTACATTTATCGGTTCGGCCGTGATGCTGTACAAAGCAACCGGCGAGAAAGCTTATCTGGACGATGCCGTTCTGGCTGCCGACTACGTCCGCAACGAGATGTGTGATGCCGATGGATTGCTACCGTTCAAAAATGGAGTGGAACAGGGAATTTATGCTGCCATCTTTGCACAGTACATCATTCGCCTGATAGAAGATGGCAATCAGCCCCAATATATGGACTGGCTTCGTCACAACATAGACGTGGCGTGGAACAACCGGGATGTAAACCGTAATGTGACATTCAAGGATGCAGCCAAACCCTGCCCGACAGGTGTGATGGAAAGCTATGATGCCAGCGGATGTCCCGCACTGATGCAAGTGATTTCTCCATTCAAATAACAACACAAACACGTGACAACACAAACACATGAGTAAGAGGGTATTAGTTTTGATTGGTTTGTTTTTGGCCTGTGGCGGCGTCTATTCTCAAACCGGCCAAAACCCGCCACAGGCACAAAAACGAATTTCCAGACAGCAGAGTCGTGGAAACCGGAAACAGATGTGCGTGCCGATGCCGTGATGGTATACGGAACGCTGGATAAGAAAGGCGTTACTTTTGAGCAACGCATTCAATCGTGGAGAGACAAAGGGTACCGGGCCGAGTTTATGACAGGGGTAGCCTGGGGAGATTATCAGGATTATTTTCTTGGAAAATGGGATGGGGTGAAAGATCACCTCAAAGAGGGCCAGCGCGACCGCGAGGGGCGGGAGATTGCGCACGGGCACTTGATTCCCTATATTGTGCCTACTGAGAGTTTCATCCGTTACATGCAGGAGAAGCAGATCAAACGGGTGATCGATGCGGGCATTACTTCTATTTATCTGGAAGAACCGGAATTCTGGATGCGGGGCGGATACAGTGAAGCCTTCAAATCCGAATGGCAAAAATATTATGGATTCCCGTGGAGAGCTCAACATGAATCTCCTGAGAATACATACTTATCGAATAAACTGAAATATTATCTGTACTACAACGCGCTTAATCAGATATTCACGTATGCCAAAACGTACGGCAAATCGAAAGGACTGGATGTGAAGTGCTTTGTGCCTACACATTCACTTGTCAACTATACATCGTGGCAGATCGTAAGTCCCGAAGCGAGCCTGGCTTCGCTGGATTGTGTGGATGGGTATATCGCGCAGGTCTGGACGGGAACCGCCCGCGAACCGAACTATTATGACGGAGTGAAGAAAGAACGGGTATTTGAGAATGCTTTTCTTGAATATGGATGTATGAAATCGATGACAGCCCCGTTAAACCGCAAGATGTACTTCCTGACCGACCCCATCGAGGACCGGGCGAAAGACTGGCTCGATTATAAAATAAATTACCAGGCTACTTTTGCCGCCCAACTGATGTATCCGGCGGTAGACACATACGAAGTGATGCCTTGGCCGGACCGTATTTATCAGGGGCTGTACCAAGTAGCGGGAACAGACCGGAAAGAACGTATTCCGCGCGACTACTCCACACAGATGCAGATTATGGTGAATACGCTGAACGACATACGGACTTCGGAAACTCAGGTGAGCGGTACGCACGGCATCGGGGTACTGATGGCAAATTCGCTGATGTTTCAGCGTTTCCCCGATCATGATGGCTATGACGATCCGCAATTCAGCAGTTTCTATGGACAGACCCTGCCGTTATTGAAAAGAGGAATACCGGTGGAGTTGGTACACATGGAGAATACTCCATTCGGTGACACATTCAAGGGGCTGAAGGTACTTGTAATGTCTTATTCGAACATGAAACCGATGGAACCCCGATATCATGATTTTCTGGCAGACTGGGTGAGAAAAGGCGGAGCGCTGATCTATTGCGGCGAAGATATCGATCCTTATCAGTCGGTGCTTGAATGGTGGAATTCCAACGGAAATCAATATAAGGCTCCTTCGGAACATTTGTTCGAGAAACTGGGACTGGACAGAGTACCTGCTGCCGGAACTTACCCTTGTGGAAAAGGTATGGTGACCGTTATACGTGAAGATCCGAAACACTTTGTGCTGAAAAGCGGAAATGACCGGCAATATTTCGATGCGGTTTCGGCTGCTTACAGAAAGAGTGCCGGGAAAGAAGTAGAACTGAAAAACAGTTTCCTGCTCGAACGGGGACCATATACCATTGCTGCCGTATTGGACGAAAGTGTGTCGGATGCTCCGATGGAACTTTCGGGGGTGTATATCGACCTGTTTGATAAAGATCTTCCGGTATTGACACATAAGGTGATTCGTCCGGGCGAACAAGGTTACTTATATAATGTCAAACGGATTTCGGGACGGGCAAAGGCGAAAGTGCTTTGCGGTGCTTCCAGGATATACGATGAAAAGGCAGGAAAACGAAGTTATTCGTTTGTGGCCAAGAGCCCGTTGCATACGACTAACGCTTCGAGGATATTGCTCCCTAAACAGCCGATACGGGTTTGCGTGAACGAGAAAGAAGAGCCTCAGCCGGAGAAATTGTGGGAAGAGCGTTCGCGTACCCTGCTCTTGAAGTTCGAGAACGACCCCGCCGGCGTGCAAGTAGATATTGAATGGTAAAAACTATAAAAAAAGAATCTGAAGTTATGAAGCTTAAACTATCGACTCTGTTCTTGGGTGCAGCTGCCATGCTGAGCAGTTGTGGGGCACCGCAGGACGTCAAGAGTGAAAAAAGTGAGATGCGTGCACCGGCCTATCCGTTGGTGATGATTGACCCTTACACCAGTGCCTGGTCGTTTACGGATAATCTGTATGACGGACCGGTGAAACACTGGACCGGTAAGGACTTCCCGTTCTTGGGTGTTGCCAAGGTAGACGGACAGATTTACCGTTTCATGGGAACGGAAGAACTTGAGCTGCTTCCGCTGGTTAAGACCTCGGAACAAGGCAGATGGACAGCTAAGTATACAACAAAGAAACCGGCTGACGGCTGGCAGAATGCCGACTTTAATGATGCGGCATGGAAAGAAGGAGAAGGTGCTTTCGGTACTATGGAGAATGAAAGTACAGCCAAGACCCAGTGGGGAGAAGAGTATATCTGGATACGCCGTAAAGCGGATATTAAAGACAACCTGCAAGGTAAAAATGTATATCTGGAATATTCTCACGACGATGACGCCATCATCTATGTGAATGGCGTGAAGGTGGTGGATACCGGTAACTCGGCTAAGAAACATATGCTTGCCAAACTGCCGGAAGAGGCTGTGGCCGCACTGAAACAGGGAGAGAACCTGATTGCAATTTACTGTAACAACCGTGTTGCCAACGGTCTGATCGATTGCGGTCTGTTGGTAGAGAAAGACAATACACAGAACTTTACTCAGACAGCAGTACAGAAATCGGTAGACGTGCAGGCTATGCAGACCAACTACGAATTTACTTGCGGACCGGTGGACTTGAAACTTGCGTTCACTTCACCTCTCTTTATGGATAATCTCGATTTGATGACTCGTCCGGTGAGCTATCTTACCTATGAAGTGGCTTCGAATGACGGAAATAAACATAACGTAGAACTGTATTTCGAAGCAGGACCGCAGTGGGCACTCGATCAGCCTCATCAGGAAGCTGTAGCCGAAAGCTTTACAGAAGGTAATTTGCTATACCTCAAGACGGGAAGCCGCAACCAGGAAATATTGGGTAAAAAGGGAGATGATGTCCGCATTGACTGGGGATACTTCTACATGGCTGCCGATAAGGAGAACAGTTCATGCGCTACCGGAGAGGGAAAGACCCTAAGAAAGAGTTTCATCGACGGAAAATTGACATCATCCAAGACCGATGGAAGTGACAAGCTGGCACTGGTTCGCTCACTGGGTGAAACGAAGAAAGCGGAAGGACACTTGCTGCTGGGTTACGATGACTTGTACTCTATTCAGTATTTCGGTGAAAATCTTCGTCCGTACTGGAATCGCAATGGAAACGAAACCATTCAGTCGCAGTTTGCGAAAGCTGATAAGGAATATGATGCAGTGATGGATAAATGTGCTGCATTCGATGCTAACCTGATGAAAGAAGCTACTGAAGTAGGCGGACGTAAGTATGCCGAACTCTGTGCATTGGCTTATCGCCAGGCAATCGCTGCCCACAAATTGGTGGAAGCCCCCAACAAAGACCTGCTGTTCCTCTCAAAAGAGAACTTCAGCAACGGTTCGATCGGTACGGTGGATATCACTTATCCTTCTGCTCCTTTGTTCCTGGTATACAATCCGGAATTGGCAAAAGGTCTGATGAACCACATCTTCTATTATAGCGAAAGCGGAAAATGGAATAAGCCGTTCGCTGCACATGATGTAGGTACTTATCCGTTGGCTAACGGCCAGACATACGGTGGAGATATGCCGATCGAGGAATCGGGAAATATGCTGATCTTGAGTGCAGCCATCGCCATTGTCGAAGGAAATGCCGACTATGCGCAGAAACACTGGGATGTATTGACAACCTGGACCGATTATCTGGCTCAATATGGGCTCGATCCGGAAAATCAACTTTGTACAGACGACTTTGCCGGACACTTTGCACACAACGCCAACCTGTCTATCAAAGCCATCCTGGGTGTAGCGTCTTATGGCTATCTGGCCGATAAGCTGGGCAAGAAAGAAGTGGCTGAGAAATATACACAGAAAGCCAAAGAAATGGCTGCCGAATGGGTGAAGATGGCAGACGACGGCGATCACTACCGCCTGACTTTTGACAAGCCCGGAACATGGAGCCAGAAATACAATCTGGTATGGGATAAACTGATGAATCTGCAGATATTCCCTGAAACAGTTGCACAGAAAGAGATAGCTTACTATCTTGGCAAACAGAATCAATATGGATTGCCGCTGGATAACCGTGAAACTTATACCAAGACCGACTGGATTATGTGGACTGCTACACTGGCACCGGACAAAGCTACATTCGAGAAGTTTATCGATCCGGTTTATCTGTTCATGAACGAGACGACCGATCGCGTGCCGATGTCTGACTGGGTATTTACCGATCGTCCGAACCAGAGAGGTTTCCAAGCTCGTTCGGTAGTAGGCGGATACTATATCAAGATGCTTGAGAAGAAGTTGAAAAAATAAGATTCTGTCACAGGTTACACGGATTTTCACAGGTTAATTATTTTCCCATTGATACTGAAGATTAAAAAAACTGTGTTAGTCCGTGTAATCTGTGGTGAATTTAAAACTATTAATATCATGAAGAAATTAGCGCTATTACTTGTTGGCGTATTGGGTACTGCTTTCTGCACTTTTGCAAAGAGCACGACAGAACCGGTGGATTATGTAAGCCCACTGGTCGGTACCCAGTCAAAGCATGCTTTATCTACCGGAAATACATATCCGGCTATTGCCATGCCTTGGGGAATGAACTTCTGGGTGGCACAAACCGGAAAGATGGGTGATGGATGGGCTTATACCTATGATGCCGATAAAATCAGGGGATTTAAGCAGACTCACCAGCCCAGCCCGTGGATTAATGACTACGGGCAGTTTGCCATTATGCCTGTTACGGGAAAGGTCGTGTTCGATCAGGATCAGCGTGCGAGCTGGTTCTCGCATAAAGCTGAGGTTGCCAAACCGTATTATTATAAAGTATATCTGGCCGATCATGATGTCACGACCGAAATTGCTCCGACCAGCCGTGCGGCGATGTTTCGTTTCACTTTTCCTGAGAGTAAAGACTCTTATGTAGTGGTAGATGCTTTCGACAACGGTTCGTATGTGAAAGTGATTCCGGAAGAGAACAAGATCATCGGCTACACAACCAAGAACAGTGGAGGAGTGCCGGAGAATTTTAAGAATTATTTTGTACTGGTGTTCGATAAGCCGTTCACTTTTACCGCAGCAGTTACCAACGGCAACATCCGTCCGGGTGAGCTGGAATCGAAAGATAAACATGCAGGTGGTATCATCGGGTTCTCTACACGTCGTGGAGAGACGGTCAACGTACGAGTGGCTTCTTCTTTTATCAGCCCCGAGCAGGCAGAACAGAACTTGAAAGAGCTGGGTAAAGACAATCTGGAAGCTGTTGCAGCCAAAGGACGCCAGGAATGGAGCAAGGTTCTGGGACGTATTGAGGTGGAAGACGATAATACCGATCATCTCCGTACATTCTACTCTTGCCTCTATCGTTCGGTACTTTTCCCGAGAAGCTTCTACGAACTGGATGCCAAAGGGAAACCGGTACATTACAGTCCCTACAACGGTAAAGTGCTGCCGGGATATATGTTTACCGATACCGGTTTCTGGGATACATTCCGCTGCCTGTTCCCGTTCCTCAACCTGATGTATCCTTCGATGAACGAAAAGATGCAGGAGGGACTGGCAAATACTTACAAGGAAAGCGGATTCCTTCCCGAATGGGCAAGTCCCGGGCACAGGGGCTGTATGGTAGGTAACAATTCCGCTTCGGTAGTGGCTGATGCCTATCTGAAAGGATTGAAAGGTTACGATATAGAAACTCTTTGGGAAGCTGTGAAACACGGTGCAAATGCTGTTCATCCGCAGGTTTCGTCTACCGGACGTCTCGGTTATGAATATTACAATCAACTGGGCTACGTACCTTATAATGTAGGCATCAATGAAAATGCCGCCCGTACGCTGGAATATGCTTATGATGACTGGTGCATCTATCAGTTGGGTAAAGCCTTGAACAAGCCCGAAGAGGAGATAGCCGTTTATGCACAGCGTGCCATGAACTACAAGAACCTGTACGATAAAGAGCATAAGCTGATGCGTGGCAAGAATAAGGACGGACAATTTCAGTCACCGTTCAATCCGCTGAAGTGGGGCGATGCCTTCACCGAAGGAAACAGTTGGCACTATACCTGGTCTGTATTCCATGATCCTCAGGGACTGATCGACCTGATGGGCGGACAGCAAGGGTTCAATCAGATGATGGATTCTGTCTTTATCCTGCCTCCTGTATTTGATGACAGCTATTACGGCGGTGTGATTCACGAAATCCGTGAAATGCAGATTATGAATATGGGACAGTATGCACACGGTAACCAACCCATCCAGCACATGCTGTATCTGTACAATTACTCGGGACAACCGTGGAAAGCACAGCATTGGATTCGTGAAGTGATGGATAAACTCTATACACCCAATCCCGACGGTTATTGCGGTGACGAAGATAACGGACAGACTTCGGCATGGTATGTATTTTCTGCTATGGGATTCTATCCCGTTTGCCCCGGAACGGATCAGTACGTGATGGGTACGCCGTACTTCAAACAGATGAAGCTGCATCTGGAAAATGGCAAGACCGTGCAGATCAGCGCACCGGGCAATAGCGATGAAAACCGTTACATTGCGTCAATGACCGTAAACGGTAAAACATTGACTCGCAACTACCTGACACATAAAGAACTGATGAACGGAGCGAAGATTACGATGAAAATGTCGTCTACTCCGAACAAACAGCGTGGAGTACGCGAGTCGGATTTCCCGTATTCGTTCTCTAAAGAGGTACGTTGAGGCTGGACAGAAACAGATTACTTAATAAAAACCAATCAAGATTATGCCAGGAAAAAACTCAAAGAAAATGATCGGAGCATGTGTCGTTACTGCGGCACTGCTCTGTGCGCCTTCAGCACTGAAGGCCGAAGGTATGTTGTCGCATTATACTTGTGTGGCAGATGCTATTCAGAAAGACAACCGTCCGGAACCCGCTAAGCGTCTGTTCCGTTCGCAGGCTGTAGAAAACGAAATCATACGTGTACAGAAACTGTTGCGTAACTCAAAGCTGGCCTGGATGTTTACCAATTGTTTCCCCAATACACTGGATACCACCGTACACTTCCGTAAAGGCAAAGACGGCAAACCCGATACTTTTGTATATACAGGAGATATTCATGCCATGTGGCTCCGTGACTCGGGGGCTCAGGTATGGCCTTATGTACAACTGGCCAATTCCGATCCGGAACTGAAAATAATGCTTGCCGGAGTTATCAACCGCCAGTTTAAATGTATCAATATCGATCCGTATGCCAATGCGTTCAATGATGGTCCTAAAGGGGGTGAATGGATGAGCGACCTGACGGATATGAAACCTGAGTTGCATGAACGCAAATGGGAGATCGACTCGCTTTGCTATCCGTTGCGCCTGGCTTATCAGTACTGGAAGACAACAGGGGATGCCAGTATCTTCGATGAAGAATGGATACAGGCAATCACCAACATATTGCGTACTTTTAAGGAACAACAGCGCAAAGACGGTGTGGGTCCGTATAAGTTCCAACGTAAGACAGAGCGTGCTCTCGATACAGTGACCAACGACGGACTGGGTAATCCGGTGAAACCTGTCGGACTGATTGTTTCCACTTTCCGTCCTTCGGACGATGCCACGACATTGCAGTATCTGGTTCCGTCCAACTTCTTTGCCGTATCTTCACTCCGCAAGGCAGCCGAGATACTGACAACCGTGAATAAAAAGACGGCTCTGGCCAATGAATGCAAGGCTTTGGCAAACGAGGTGGAAACAGCCCTGAAGAAATATGCCGTTTACAATCATCCCAAATACGGAAAGATTTATGCTTTCGAGGTGGACGGTTTTGGTAACCACATGCTGATGGACGACGCCAACGTTCCGAGCCTGCTGGCAATGCCTTATCTGGGTGATGTGTCGATTGATGATCCGATTTATCAGAATACCCGCCGTTTTGTATGGAGCCTCGACAATCCTTACTTCTTCAAAGGTAAGGCAGGCGAGGGCATTGGCGGACCACACATCGGATACGATATGGTATGGCCCATGAGTATCATGATGAAAGCTTTCACCAGCAAGGATGATGCGGAGATCAAGTCGTGCATCGAGATGCTGATGAATACGGATGCAGGTACAGGCTTCATGCACGAGTCTTTCCATAAAGACAATCCTGAGAAATTTACCCGTGCCTGGTTTGCATGGCAGAATACTTTGTTCGGTGAGTTGATCCTGAAACTGGTGAATGAAGGTAAAGTGGATATGCTGAATAGTATACAGTAAGAATATAACGAAACAGAAATGAATGAGATTCACCACAGAGTAGCACAGAGTCCCACAGAGATTGATTGGCTGCGCTCTATTTGTTTTCAGACAAAAGAACAGATGAACAAATAAAGAATAGTTTGTCCTTTTGTTCATCTGTCTAAAAACTCAGTGGGACTCCGTGTCGCTCTGTGGTGAATAAAACTCAAAACAGTTTAATAATGAGAAAATTAGCTATGTGGGCACTGGGTGCCCTCTTTGTAGCCGGTTGTGCAGAGACAGAAAAGGCTACTACGGATTCCGGTTTGGTAAAGAGCAATTTCCAGACTGAGGTGGGCGGAAAGAAAACCGATTTGTATGTACTCCGTAATCAGAACAACATGGAGGTTTGCGTCACTAATTTTGGAGGACGTATTGTTTCGGTAATGGTTCCCGATAAAGAAGGGGTGATGCGTGATGTAGTGTTGGGCTTCGACTCTATTCAGGATTACATCAGCAAGCCTTCGGACTTCGGTGCCAGCATCGGTCGTTATGCCAATCGCATCAATCAGGGAAAATTTACTTTAGATGGAGTTGAATACCAGTTGCCGCGCAATAACTACGGACATTGCCTGCACGGTGGTCCGAAAGGATTCCAATATCAGGTATACGATGCCAAGCAGGTGGGACCGCAGGAACTTGAGTTGACTTATCTTTCAAAAGACGGCGAGGAAGGTTTCCCCGGTAATATCACCTGTAAGGTTATTATGAAGCTGACAGATGATAATGCCATCGATATCAAGTATGAGGCAGAAACGGATAAACCGACCATTGTCAATATGACCAACCACTCTTATTTCAATCTGGACGGAGATGCAGGCAGCAATGCCGATCATCTGCTGACTATCGACGCCGATGCTTATACTCCCGTGGACAGTACCTTTATGACCAGTGGCGAGATTGTAACAGTGGAAGGTACTCCGATGGACTTCCGCACACCGACTCCGGTTGGAAAACGCATTAATGATTTCGATTTCGTGCAGTTGAAGAACGGTAATGGTTACGACCATAACTGGGTGTTGAATGCCAAAGGCGATATTACCCGTAAGGCCGCTACTCTTGAATCACCCAAAACCGGTATCGTACTCGATGTATACACTGACGAACCCGGTATTCAGGTATATGCAGGAAACTTCCTTGACGGTTCGCTGACCGGAAAGAAAGGTATTACTTACAATCAACGTGCTTCTGTCTGTCTGGAGACTCAAAAGTATCCCGATACTCCGAACAAACCTGAATGGCCTTCGGCTGTATTGCGTCCGGGTGAAACCTACAATAGTCATTGTATCTTCAAATTCTCGGTAGATAACGGAAAATAACACAAGCGTTTTTTTAGTTGTATTGGCATAAGGAATATAGGGTCTGGCAGATCTGCTTCTATATCCTTATGCCTCTTTTTATATCCTGTTTTTAATTCATATCATGACACATACACAAACGATCACACCTAAAAAGCGTATTAATTCGATCGATGCTTTGCGGGGGTTCGCACTGATTGGCATCATGCTCTTGCATTGCATGGAGCGTTTCGACCTGACTTTAGCTCCGGTTGTGGAGTCTCCTTTCTGGCAGGCAATAGATACGGCAGTATACGATTCACTCTATTTTTTGTTTTCCGGGAAATCATACGCTATGTTTTCCCTTTTGTTCGGTTTGAGCTTTTTCATGCAGATGGAGTCTCAGGCAGCTAAAGGAGTCGATTTCCGGGGACGCTTCCTCTGGAGGCTTGCCTTATTGTTCCTGTTTGGCTATATCAACGGATTGGTCTATATGGGAGAGTTTTTTATGGTCTATGCCGTATTAGGAGTCTTCTTGATTCCTCTTTATAAAGTTTCCACCAGATGGTTGCTGGTGCTATGCATTTTGCTGTTTCTGCAGATACCGGCAGTCATTAGTTTTGTATCTCTGCTCAGCGACAATGTGGCTAACGAACCGACTGCTGCGGCCGCCTATATGGACCGGCCTTTTTTAAAGGCGGGCCGTAGTCTTGT
>ERZ791689.745-NODE-745-length-12460-cov-4.94518_pt1 | contig 12460 bp, 10 predicted proteins | sample MGYA00509957_ERZ791689 | MGnify/ENA primary metagenome ERZ791689 (study PRJEB30046, sample SAMN00715167) | human gut metagenome | study: EMG produced TPA metagenomics assembly of the A metagenome-wide association study of gut microbiota in type 2... | reverse complement strand
TACCTCCGGCGGTACCCGCCGAAAGGAAGCGCTGCCGCATTGGTGTTATCAACGGGGAATCCAATATGAAGACGGGTTATATCTCCCTAGCAAAAAGGAACCGTTGACGGACGGTATCAGCGGAGCTACTCCGAAAGGTAGTTTTAATGTGAAGATGTCGCCAACCGGGAAGTTGAAGAAGTTTATAGTCAAAATTGAAATCAATCATTCTACAGATTTCAATGATGCATATCCGAAATCGGCCAAAGAAGGAGACGCCAATTACTCCGGTGGAAAAGAAGGGAGCGGACAGCCTGCCCTTGTCTACGCAGCAGAAGTGGATTTGACTTCCGGCAAGAAAGAATTTACAGCCAAACTGATCGGACACAGTAGCCCGGATGGAAGTAATGGAGATCTTACCAAAGATACTTCTTCACTCACAACTGCATTGCATATCGTTAAAAGTATAACCGTGTATGTGCAATAGCAGTAGCTAACCATCGTATTATCAGACTCTATCCTTGCATCATTATGAAGAAATTTATATTCATCTTTGCGCTGCTATCTTTCATCACTATATGTGCCGACGGACAAACAGACAGCAGACGTCTCTCTTACACTACATATATCGGGACAGGTTTTTCTATGAATCAGCCTTCTTACACGCCTTTCAACTGGCAAATCGTCAGTCACTACCACATCAGTCAACGGTTTGCCATCGGTGCGGGTAGCGGACTTTCTGTTTATGAGAAGTTGCTCATTCCGCTTTATGCCAGTGCGCAATTTTATATAACGAAGCCCAGGAGACTGACTCCTTATCTGGAATGTCATATCGGTGGGTCTTTTGCCACAGACAGAGAAGCAAACGGAGGCTTTTACCTCTCTCCTTCCATCGGTGCACAATTTAAGGTCAACCGGAAATTTAAACTGAATTTGATGGCAGGTTATGAACTCCAGAAACTGGAACGGACAAAGAAACAGGAAGATCCGTATTTCCATACGACGTTTAAGGAAGAATTGTCGCACCATTCCATTACGCTGAAAATCGGCTTGACTTATTGAGGTAACTATAATAAGAGATAAGGAATTTGCCATTGCAAACAGAATATATATTCAGATCCTGGCTTTATTCCCCTCGAATAAAAAAAGGCATAATTATTAATGATTAAGTCGTTATATTATTCAACAAATACTAACTTTACGACGTTATAAAATATAAAGAGCGAACGAAATGATTGTTAAGACATTACTAGATACCGATCTTTATAAGTTTACCACATCGTATGCTTATATCAAACTGTTTCCCTATGCAATGGGCACGTTTAGTTTCAACGACCGGAATGAAACTCAATATACCAAAGATTTCCTGAAGGCACTCAAGGCAGAGATCAAGAATCTTAGTCAGTTGAGGTTTACGGAAGAGGAGCTGGAATATATGACGAAAAACTGCAGATTCCTTCCGAGAGTCTACTGGGAGTGGTTGTCTTCTTTTCGTTTCGATCCGAATAAGATTGATATTCATCTGGATGAAGCTTGTCATCTCCACATCGAAGTGACTGACTTGCTTTATAAAGTGACTTTATACGAAGTGCCTTTGCTCGCTATTGTCTCCGAAATCAAAAACCGTTTCTTTGGCAATGTAGCAGACATGAACGAGATTCTTTGCAAGCTGTCGGAGAAAATAGAATTGTCGAATCAACATCAGCTTCGCTTTTCAGAGTTCGGCACACGGAGAAGATTCTCCATTGATGTGCAGGAAACGGTTATCAAGAAGCTGAACGAAACAGCGCAATATTGCACCGGAACTTCCAACTGTAACTTTGCAATGAAATATGGAATGAAAATGATGGGAACTCATCCACATGAATGGTTTATGTTTCATGGAGCACAGTTCGGATATAAACATGCCAACTATATGGCACTCGAAAACTGGGTGAATGTTTATGACGGTGATTTAGGTATCGCACTTTCCGATACATATACTTCCGGCATCTTCCTTAGCAACCTTAGCCGTAAACAAGCCAAACTTTTCGATGGAGTGCGGTGTGATTCCGGCAATGAATTTGAGTTTATCGATAAGCTGGTTGCCCGCTACAAAGAGTTGGGAATCGACGCGACAACCAAAACCATCGTATTCAGCAATGCCCTAGACTTTACAAAAGCATTGGATATTCAAGAATACTGCAAAAACAAAATCCGCTGCTCTTTCGGGATCGGTACCAATCTCACCAACGATACCGGGTTCGAACCTTCGAACATCGTGATGAAACTGACACAATGTAAGATGAATGTCAATCAGGAATGGAGGGAATGTATCAAACTGTCTGATGATGAAGGAAAACATACCGGCAGCCTTGAAGAGGTACAGGCTTGCCTGTATGAGTTACGACTCAACAGAAAGCAATAAAAATAAAGAAAAGCAGGAAGTACCTCACCGGAGAATACTTTCTGCTTTTCTTTATGCATATTAGAAGTATGCCAGACAAAGACATACCAGCATAGAATCAGCTACGCATATCATTGTAACAAACTATGCAATAATCGTCAGGATTTGAATCCTTTCACTGCTCTTTCCAATCTTTCCAAAGGTAATTCGCCGGATTGTCTCCAGAGCTGTTGTCCTTTTCTAAAAAGAATAAAGGTAGGAGTCGACTCAACTGTATAGAAATCTGTAAGGGCAGGTTCCTGATCGATGTCTACCAATACCACTTCCAATGTTCCTTCCATCAGTTTCTTAAATTCTTCAACAACCGGTTTCATACGTTGGCAATGAGGACACCACGTTGCATAAAACTCTGCCATTACCCAATCACCGTTAGCCAGTTTCTCCTGATTTCTTTCTTCACGAGCTATTTTCTTTTCTTTCATACGAATATCTCCTTTTAATTAATTACTATCAACCTAACAATATCAGGAGAAATATAGTTTAGAAAAGTAGCAAGGTTATACACTAATTAAAGAATCCTTATTTAAAGATAAGCATTGCACAAAAATGAAACTTTCGTGCAAAAAAGGAACATCTTATTTAATATTTATTTATCTTTGCCCCCCGAAATGGTTCAGAATCCGTATCCAACGGACGACGATTAATAGGGAATCGGGTGTAAGTCCCGAACAGTCCCGCTGCTGTGAAGCTCTGTTCAATGTCTTATAATTGAACTAATTTAACGCCACTGATGTTAATCGGGAAGGCAAATAAGACAAGAGTTAGTCAGAAGACCTGCCATTTTGTGTAAGACGCTCCCCTCCTCGTGGGTTAGGAGAAAGAGCATCACTTGTTAAGCCCCAAATCAAAAAAATACTGTTTTTCGTCGGGTGGAGTATGTCCATTAGATGGGAAGACATTAATAAGTATGTACTTAATTGAAAAAAGTATGATAAAAAAAATCTTAGTAGCCAATCGCGGTGAAATTGCCGTAAGGGTGATGCGCTCCTGCCGGGAGATGGAGATAACGAGTATCGCTATCTTCTCCGAAGCAGATCGGACCGCGAAGCATGTGCTTTATGCAGACGAAGCTTATTGCGTAGGGCCGACAGCATCCAAAGAGAGTTATCTGAATATAGAAAAAATCATCGAAGTGGCGAAAGCAGCTCATGCGGACGCCATCCATCCGGGTTACGGCTTCTTGTCCGAGAATGCTACCTTCGCCCGTCGATGTCAGGAAGAAGGAATCATCTTTATCGGACCTAATCCGGAAACAATGGAAGCCATGGGGGATAAAATTGCTGCCCGTATCAAAATGATCGAGGCGGGAGTACCCGTTGTTCCCGGCACACAAGACAATTTGAAAAGTGTGGAAGAAGCCATAGAACTTTGCAATAAGATCGGATACCCGGTGATGCTGAAAGCTTCTATGGGCGGTGGTGGAAAGGGTATGCGCCTCATCCACAGTGTCGAAGAAGTGAAAGAAGCTTATACCACTGCCAAGAGCGAATCGTTGTCTTCCTTTGGCGACGACACGGTTTATCTGGAGAAGTTCGTTGAAGAGCCTCATCATATCGAGTTCCAGATTCTTGGTGACAAGCATGGAAATGTCATTCATCTATGCGAACGCGAATGTTCCGTGCAACGCCGTAACCAGAAAATCGTAGAAGAGACTCCTTCGGTTTTCGTCACTCCCGAACTACGGAAAGATATGGGTGAAAAGGCGGTAGCTGCGGCTAAAGCAGTAAACTACATTGGTGCGGGTACTATCGAATTTCTTGTTGACAAACACCGCAACTATTATTTCCTTGAGATGAACACCCGTTTACAAGTGGAGCATCCGATTACGGAAGAAGTGATTGGGGTAGATTTGGTGAAAGAGCAGATTAAAGTTGCCGACGGACAGGTGCTTCAACTTAAACAAGAAAATATCCAGCAACGCGGACACGCTATTGAGTGTCGTATTTGTGCCGAAGATACAGAAATGAATTTCATGCCGAGCCCGGGTATCATCAAACAGATTACAGAGCCGAACAGTATCGGTGTACGTATCGACAGTTATGTGTACGAGGGATATGAAATTCCAATCTACTACGACCCGATGATCGGTAAACTGATTGTATGGGCTACCAACCGCGAATACGCTATCGAGCGGATGCGCCGCGTACTCCACGAATATAAGTTGACCGGTGTGAAAAACAACATCAGCTATCTGCGTGCCATCATGGACACTCCCGATTTCGTGGAAGGTCACTATGATACAGGATTCATCACCAAGAACGGCGAATATCTGCAACAACGCATCATGCGCACCAGCGAACATTCCGAAAATATTGCTTTGATTGCCGCCTATATGGACTACTTGATGAACCTCGAAGAGAACAACAGCGGTATGGCTACCGACAACCGTCCTATCAGCAAATGGAAAGAGTTCGGACTGCACAAGGGAGTGTTGAGAATCTAATTTTAACAAAGAGAATTCAATTATGGAAATTCATATAGGAAACCGTGTGGCCGAAGTAGAGTTGGTCAGCAAGGAAGATAACAAGGTGGTGCTTACCATTGATGGAAAACCGTTTGAAGCAGATGTAGTGATGGCGGAAAACGGCACTTGCAACATCTTGATGGACGGACGCAGTTCGAATGCACAGCTGATTCGCCGTGATAACGGGAAAAGCTATAAAGTGAATACGCATTATAGCAGTTTCAATGTAGAAATTGTGGACAGCCAGGCGAAATATTTGCGGATGCGCAAGAAAGGGGAAGAGGAACAGAATGACTGTATTATTTCTCCGATGCCGGGCAAGGTGGTGAAAATACCTGTTGTAGTCGGTCAGGAAATGAAAGCGGGAGATACTGCCATCGTTATCGAAGCAATGAAGATGCAGAGCAACTACAAAGTGACTTCGGATTGCCGCATTAAAGAAATTCTGGTTCAAGAAGGTGATAGCATAACCGGCGAACAGACATTAATAACATTAGAACCGATTGCATAATATAAGAACGGATTGCATTATGGAAGAAATAAATAAAGCATACGCCACGTTCGAGGAACGTGACCGCATCGCTTCTCTTGGTGGAGGCGTTGATAAAATAGAGAAGCAACATGAAAGCGGTAAAATGACTGCTCGCGAACGTATCGAGATGTTGCTCGATAAGGGTACTTTCGTTGAACTGGATAAGTTGATGGTTCACCGTTGTACGAACTACGGTATGGATAAGAACAAAATTCCGGGAGATGGTATCGTATCCGGTTACGGAAAGGTGGACGGTCGCCAGGTGTTTGTTTACGCTTATGACTTTACGGTATATGGCGGCTCACTGTCAGCTTCCAATGCTAAAAAGATTGTGAAAGTACAACAACTTGCATTGAAGAACGGTGCCCCGATTATCGCTTTGAATGATTCGGGCGGTGCACGTATCCAGGAAGGGATCGAGAGCCTTTCCGGTTATGCTGATATTTTCTATCAGAATACAATGGCCAGCGGTGTGATTCCACAGATTTCGGCAATCCTGGGTCCTTGCGCCGGAGGTGCCTGCTACTCTCCTGCCCTGACCGATTTCATCTTTATGGTGAAAGAAAAAAGTCACATGTTTGTGACTGGTCCGGATGTAGTAAAAACTGTGATTCATGAGGAAGTAAGTAAAGAAGAGCTGGGTGGCGCAATGACACATAGCAGCAAAAGCGGTGTGACTCACTTTATGTGCAATACCGAAGAAGAATTGCTGATGAGCATCCGTGAACTGCTTTCTTTCTTACCGCAGAATAATATGGATGAAGCTAAGAAAAAACCTTGCACTGACGAAACAAACCGCGAAGATACTTCTCTGGATACAATCGTTCCGGTAGACCCGAACGTACCGTATGACATGAAAGACATTATCGAACGTGTTATAGACAACGGCTATTTCTTCGAAGTGATGCCGAACTTTGCTAAGAATATTATCATTGGCTTTGCCCGTATGGCAGGTCGTTCGGTAGGTATCGTAGCGAATCAGCCAGCTTATCTTGCCGGTGTTCTCGATATTGATGCCAGCGACAAAGCAAGCCGTTTTATCCGTTTCTGCGATTGCTTCAATATTCCATTGATTACATTCGAAGATGTTCCGGGATTCCTTCCGGGATATACACAGGAAAACAATGGTATCATCCGTCACGGTGCAAAAATAGTTTATGCATTTGCAGAAGCCACTGTTCCCAAACTGACAGTGATTACCCGCAAAGCTTACGGTGGTGCTTATATCGTAATGAACTCCAAGCAGACCGGAGCTGACGTGAACTTCGCTTACCCAAGTGCAGAAATTGCTGTGATGGGTGCGGACGGCGCCATCAATATCCTGTTCCGCAAAGCTGACGAAGCAACAAAGGCCAAGGAACTGGAAGCCTACAAAGAAAAGTTTGCCACTCCGTATCAGGCTGCCGAGCTGGGATATATTGACGAAATCATTTATCCGAGACAGACTCGCAAACGTCTGATTCAGGCACTGGAAATGACGGAAAACAAGATGCAGACAAACCCGCCCAAGAAGCATGGTAATATGCCTTTATAACAACTAGATAAGGTGCGCAAAAGCACCACTCATAAAACGAGCTTGCAGAGATTCTATGATATACTTTAGGAGATTTGTAAGCTCGTTTCTTATTTGTAAGCCTGCCGTTTCTTTATATGTGACAAAAAAAACGGCACCTCGATTCACATCGCAGCACCGTCACAACACAAACACAAAATAAAACACGACAAAACTACTATGCAATCTTCCTGTCATGCCGGGGAGGCATACCTTGCTTGACTTATCTATATTCGCATACACACAAGAAGCTTTATCAGGCGATTTGCACAATAAATAACATACATTTCCGGATTTTGTTCACAGGATTGATAAGATTTTATTCAATAATATGATAAGAAAATGAAATAGCACGCCCTTTAAGGAATTCAAGAGAAACGAAAAAACGGTACCCCGATTCACATCGCAGCACCGTCACAACACAAACACAAAATAAAACACGACAAAACTACTATGCAATCTTCCTGTTATGCCGGGGAGGCATATTCACTAGCCTATATATATTCGCATACCTACAAGTAGCCATCAGGCGATTTGCATATATAAAACATTCAGATTTTTATTTTGTTCACGAAAGGAGAAGTAAAAATGTTATTTCTTCTCCTTGTAGTCTTTCAGGAAGCCTTCCATCAGCCATTTGGCGAGTGCCTGACGATTGGAATTCATCACCAACCGACGCTGATCGAACGTATTCTGGATATTACCCAACTCCACAAAGACGGAAGCGGGAGTGGTATGGGAAAGTACGTATAAGTTACGCCCGCTTACTGTGCCGGAAAAGCCCCGGTTGGGTTGATGTTTATCGTACTTTGACTCAAACGTATTTTTCATATTATTCGCCAATCGTTTGCTTTCTCCCTTTTTATTCGAATAATAGAAAAAGACATCCGTTTGTTTTCCCTTACTACGGCTATCAATATGAATAAAAATCGCCCTGCAATAAGAGTAGTTCTTACGGTCTTTCCGGTAAAGAGCGTTTATTTTATCACAGCGTTGCTGTAAGCGTTGCACCTGATTCAAAGGAATTGGATCACCCATACAAGTCTCCCGTTTACTGTTTGACAGGTACGAATCATCACGGATACCATCTTTAGCATCTTGAATGATGATACGGACTTCGGCTCCTTCCTGCATCAGGTTACGTGCCAGACGGAGAGCAATATCATAAGCGTATTCATCTTCGTGCAATTCGTATTTACCAACTTTCCCGATAGCACCCGGATCAGGACCTCCATGTCCGCTGACCACATAGAAGCAAGCACCGGCAAGACGGTTGGAAGTGACTTTCACATTAGCCAGTTGCTTTCCAAACAAAGGTTCGTTGATAGTGGTTCCTATTGTTGTTGATTTAGCTTTCGGAGATTGTTGCTTTGTTCCGGAACTTTCGGAAGCTGATTTCTTGATGGGAGGAATAACATACGTCACGCCCACTTTAAGCACATTGTTCTTTCCCAGTTTCTGTTTATTCAGCTCAATAAAGTCGTCGTAATACTTCTTCGGAGAGCGGTTGTGCCTCAACAGAAAAGAAGAGATACCTTCACCCGCCTTCGGGGTTGCCTTCTGCTGTGCCCAAAGAGTTGTGCCCGAAAAAAGAAAAGCTAAGAATAAAAGAATATAGAGTTTATTTTTCATAACTACATTAACTATCTCCTTCGCAAGAGTATCATTTCACTCATAAACAGGGCAAAAATACAATTATTTTCCCTACTTTTGCAGCATTAAAACATTTTTTGAAATAAAACATTAAAACCCGATAACATTATGGCAAAACAATTCAAACCGGAAACCCTGTGTGTACAGGCAGGATGGACGCCTAAAAAAGGCGAACCACGCGTATTGCCCATCTATCAAAGTACAACTTTCAAATACGATACCAGCGAGCAGATGGCCCGCCTGTTCGACCTGGAAGACAGTGGTTACTTTTATACCCGCCTGCAAAATCCAACGAATGACGCTGTTGCCGCCAAAATCGCTGCCCTTGAAGGTGGTGTAGCCGCTATGCTGACTTCCAGCGGCCAGGCTGCCAACTTCTATGCCATTTTCAATATCTGTCAGGCAGGAGATCACTTTGTTTGCTCTTTACGGAGGTACGTTCAACCTGTTTGGCGTGACCATGAAGAAGCTAGGCATCGATGTGACTTTCGTTAATCCGGATGCCAGCGAAGAAGAAATTTCTGCAGCTTTCAAACCGAATACAAAAGCTTTATTCGGTGAAACGATTTCCAACCCTTCTCTTGAAGTACTGGATATTGAGAAATTTGCACGCATTGCACACAGTCACGGGGTTCCCTTGATTGTTGACAACACTTTCCCGACCCCGATCAACTGCCGCCCATTTGAATGGGGAGCTGACATCGTGGTTCATTCTACTACCAAATACATGGACGGACACGCTACAAGCGTAGGTGGCTGTATCGTAGACAGCGGTAATTTTGACTGGGATGCTCATGCTGAAAAATTCCCGGGACTTTGTACTCCGGACGAGTCATACCACGGACTGACTTATACCAAAGCATTCGGCAAAGGTGCTTATATCACCAAAGCAACTGCCCAACTGATGCGTGACCTCGGCAGCATCCAAAGCCCGCAAAATTCTTTCTTATTGAATCTGGGACTTGAAACGTTGCACCTGCGTATGCCTCAACACTGCCGCAACGCGCAGAAAGTAGCCGAATATCTTTCTAAAAATGAGAAAGTTGCCTGGGTAAACTATTGCGGACTGCCGGACAATAAATATTATAGCCTTGCACAGAAATATATGCCGAATGGTTCCTGCGGAGTCATCTCCTTCGGACTGAAAGGCGGACGTGACGTATCTATCAAGTTTATGGATTCACTGGAATTCATTGCGATCGTTACTCACGTGGCGGATGCACGTAGTTGCGTGCTCCATCCGGCGAGCCATACTCACCGCCAGTTGACGGATGAGCAACTGATGGAAGCAGGTGTACGCCCGGACTTGATCCGTCTATCGGTAGGTATCGAAAATGCGGATGATATTATTGCTGATATCGAACAGGCATTGAACGCATAAGAATACCGTAAAGGCATAAAATAATAAGAGAAGGCACGGGAATGAAATATTTCCCGTGCCTTCTTATTTTCCACAAAAAGAAAGTTAATTTCGCAAAGAATCATTTCGAATATGAACCGATAAATCTTCTCGGATGTTTATCTTTGCAGGAAACCAAATTCTGTACAGATATGAAAAAGAATCTATTATTAGCATTCGTATTATGCTTTTCTTACGGATTTTCTTATTCCCATTCATTTAACAACCCAACTAACCTGACTACAAAGATGCAAAACTTTGAAATGGATTCATTTACCACCCAAAATGGGAAAAGCCTGAAGATCACTTTCTTCAAACATGCCAGCTTATTGCTGGAATATGCAGGACAAAAAATATTCGTTGATCCAGTATCCGATTACGCCGACTATACACAACAGCCGAAGGCGGATTTCATCCTGATTACGCATGAACATGGCGACCATTTCGATACCAAAGCAATAGCAGCTATCGAAACAAGCGGGACTAGAATTATTGCTAATCCTAATTGCCGGAAAATGCTGAACAGAGGACAGGAAATGAAGAACAGTGATGTGCTTCAACTGGCAGATGATATGAAACTGGAAGCCGTACCGGCCTATAATACGACTCCCGGCAGAGATAAGTTCCATCCCAAAGGACGTGACAACGGCTATATTCTTACTCTGGGAGGGACCCGCATCTATATCGCCGGAGATACAGAAGATATTCCAGAACTAAACCAAGTGAAAGATATTGATATCGCTTTCCTGCCAGTCAACCAACCCTACACCATGACACCGGAACAAGCGATACGTGCAACTCAAATTATCAAGCCGCACATTTTGTATCCTTATCATTACGGAGATACGGATATCAATAAAGTAAAAGAAGGATTGAAAAATGAGAAAACAACCGAAGTACGTATACGGACTTTACAATAAAGCCCGTACAAATGATTACAAATCCTCCGCAGATAAACTGAAGATCATTGTATCCACCCAATATACAACCGTTCTATCTGCAGGTAAAACATCTTCGAGATAAGGTGAATCAGATACATCTTCCAACCATGCCGTAGTAATCGGACCTCTTTCTCTTGTAAGACTTTGAGTTCCTAAATACGGGCTAAAATTAAAGAAGGTGTGTTGTTTCTCTACATCATTTTCACCTTTATATGTAAAGACAAAAGCTTTTTTCTGTTTTCCAGCCAGTGAAGCCCATTCTATCCGATATGTTCCTTCAGCAAGAATCTGTTCATCCTGTGTCTTATAGGTAAATTTCCCTCCTTCTCCTTCTTCAGATAAACGATACACATCATCCGGTCGTAACACACAGATATCTCCCTTATTAATAAAAGAATAAAAAGCCATTGCCGCATTCACCTTCTTCTGCAAGTCCTCTTCTGCGTCCAATAACAACATATCTTCACTAGGTCTGGACACTTGGAATTCAGGCTGGTCGAGACATGTAAATGTCAGTACACCATAAGAAACCGTAACAGGCAGCGTGACATAATTGCCGTCTTTATCACTAACGGTAACCGTCACTTTCCCTTTTTTACCGTGTGAGCTAAGCCATAACCTGTTATCGTTGACTGTTGCCGTCACAATCGTCTCATCGGAGCTTTGTGCCGAGTAACCACCTTTTCCATTAGCTATCCCGATATTCTCCGATTCCCATCCATTAAGATACAGGACTGTAGAAGAAATCGTGTTCGTACAGGTTCCCGTTTCGTCGATTAATTCGGAACCGCTAAATAAAATAATCTCTGCATCATCTTGACAGGCTGATATACAAAAAGTCATGAGAGAGAGGAGAAAGAAGCCTAATAAAGTTTTTGTTTTCATATTTTCAGTGGTATGGTTAAATCGCGATTTATGTCATTGTTTTACAAAGATATAAAGTATTTGTATAGTATCATCATACAAATATGATGAATTATGTTTTCTTTATATACACCCGATGTGTTCCTCTACCATCAATCCCGATACCGGAACCGGGTGTATACGCCCATTGACGCAATTCATTGGTAGCCGTTGTGCGCAGCAGACCTGTCAGTCTCCGGTATTCGTAGACCGTCAGAAAAGAATGTTCCTCCAGATATCTAACAGCCAATGCTAGTCGTTGCTCCGGTGTATACTTCTGTGAAGAGCGTTGCGACTTCCACGGAGCTCTTTCCAGCAGACATCTTCCGTTGATACGCCTCACCATCTTCCTGTCTACACGAAAGTTCACGCTCCCCACCACAATGCTTCGTGCGTTACGATGGGTTTCACCCTCTCCGGTCTTTTCGCGTTCTTTATCTTTGCATAACGCCAACGAAGGAGAGAATGTTCCGATGCCATCCAGCTTCACAGATTTGCCTTCTGCCATCTGATGTGCCATCTCAATACCTATCTGTGTAATTACGCCTTCCACATCTCCGACATTAAAACCACTACTGGATGCTATCTGAC
>ERZ791689.740-NODE-740-length-12540-cov-9.64357_pt1 | contig 12540 bp, 12 predicted proteins | sample MGYA00509957_ERZ791689 | MGnify/ENA primary metagenome ERZ791689 (study PRJEB30046, sample SAMN00715167) | human gut metagenome | study: EMG produced TPA metagenomics assembly of the A metagenome-wide association study of gut microbiota in type 2... | reverse complement strand
ATATGGAGTTCAACAAGGTACTTGATACCTTTTCAAACCATAGTACGACCATCATAAATTATTTTGAAGAACGATTGACAAATGCTTCAGCGGAGTCGTTCAATGCTAAAATCAAAGCTTTTCGAAGCCAGTTAAGAGGGGTGGCTGATCTGAAATTCTTCATGTTCAGACTGGCTAGGCTATACGCTTAAAAGAAAGCTTACCAACCAGGAAAATCCGCTGACCCGTAATAATGGCCTTTTGCAATTCCATGAAATTACAGAGAGTTTTTATAGATTTTTAAATAGAAAGAGTGGCTAAATCTGGCCTTTAAATAAATCACTGCGATTATTCGTGTAAGGGATAAGATGAGACCGCAATAACTTGTCGGGGAATTATTGAGTATTCTTGAAATTAATACATTATGCACAATAACATGATACACCTATTTCTTCTTTGCGTATATTTTGTTCTGTAACTTTGTATCCATAAATATTATGCAATATGGAAAGCGAAAAATTAACCATTGGCAAACTCATCGAAAAGGAGGTGAGGAAACAGCAAATTCCAATCACAGAGTTTGCACGATTGATTTGCTGCCAAAGGAACAATGTGTATGACATATTCAAGCGCAGCAAAATTGACATCGTACAGCTTAAACAAATATCAAAGGTTTTAAGGCGGAACTTTTTCAAAGAGCTTGCCGATGACCTTGAATTGATAAATGAAGAAGAAATGAGTGGGGCTGATGTAAAAAAGCAAAAGGCAGTATCACAATTCTTTAAGGTCGTACCGAATATATTGCGAGAATTGGGAAAACCGTCTACAATTATCTTCTGTAAATTGGACGATTCTGGCTATGAAGATTGTGCTACACCAGATTTTGGATTGCCCGACTATTTCATAACTTTCACCATCGGAGACACTCTCCAAGAGCGAATCGGCAACAACCTTGCGCTTCCTATTGGAGTAGTCCACGACAGCACGAATAACTGTGAAGTCGAAGTCTGCACTAATGTCATCTATGGGTCAGTCTGTGTAAATGTAAAGCTGGATTACAAGACACAAGACGAATGGAGAAAAGTTTTGCTGTTAGCTTTTGAAACCTATGACAGATTTGGACGGAGGTAATAATGAGAAATTTATTGGATGATTATAAGGAGGTTAAGGATTGCATCTACAAAGGTGAAACCTACTCTGTCCGTGACAATGGGGCGGTATTGCGCCATTCTCGCATAGGTAAAAGAGTGAGGAAAGAAGATGATATTTGGACATTCGGAAAAGCTAATGAACAAACTGGATATATGATTATTGGCGGCGAAAGAGTACATCGCATTGTTGCCTATGCTTTCTTAGGGGAGCCACCTACACCCCAACATGTTGTTGACCATATAGACACCAATAGACGAAACAATCGCCCTCAAAATCTAAGGTGGTTAACAAAGTTGGAAAATGTTTTGCTAAATCCTATTACAAGAAAGAGAATAGAGTTTCTATGTGGGAGTATTGAAGCATTCATAAACGACCCTTCAATCATACAGGAATTTGCCAATGACAACCCAAACTTTGCATGGATGCGGACTGTTTCCGCCGAGGAAGCAAAGGCTTCATATGAACGCTTGAAATTATGGGCAGAAACACCATCTGCCCCAACAAACACAAGCAATGGTACTATGGGCGAGTGGATTCATGCACCGACCAAACGCCACGAACACATTGAGCCATTTTCTAAATACAGTTCTGTACCCAGTAGCCAATCAGAATTCTCTGCCGTAGAATACAAGCAAGACATTCTGACTGAATCGCTATCACCGACTGCGATGCAAAAGTATTGGCGTACACCGACAGAATTTCCGCTATGCCCAATTCGTTGGGATGAAGAACCATTGGAAACATATTCCAAGATGCTTAAAAAAGGGGCTATCGTTACCAAGAATGAATATTCCACTCATTATATTGACGATTTCGCCTTGAAAGGGGACTCCCTTTTAATCAGAACCCATGCAGACGATGGCATCAAGAAATTCTCTTTGATTACTGTATCATTTGAAGGTGATAAATATATTCACGAGGGACAAACATTCTTTGAGGAACAGGGCGCACGAAAGGCTTTTACATTAGCCCAAGGTTTAGAATGGGATGGTGAAGATGGAATTGACGATTATTGCTAAAATAATTTGCTATATTGCTAAAAATGAGTAATTTTGTAACTATAACAAATCAACCATCATAAATTATGAAAAAGATTCTTGCCTCTTTAGCCGTATTCTTAGCTTTCATTAACATCATGGCACAAGAACACCTTTCATTCAAAGGGATTCCTATTGAAGGAAGCATGACCGAGTTTTGTCAAAAACTAAAAACCAAAGGATTTACTTCTATCGGGCAGGAAAACAATATCTCTTTGTTTACAGGGGATTTTACTGGCCGTGAAGCGACTGTAGGTGTAACTGCTACAGACGATGGGAAAAATGTTTTTGCTGTAGTTGTTTTGTTTGAGCCGAGCGGAGAATGGAACACTCTCGTTAACACCTATGACTACTATAAAGATTTGTATACTCGCAAATATGGTAAGCCGTCTATCTCAAAAGAAAAAAATCCAGCCCTTTCTGATTCCAATACTGCTTTAATGGCAGAAGTTCATCAAGGAACAGTTGTATATGGTAGTGCATGGGAAGTGACAGGTGGAGATATACAACTTTCAATTGAAAAATCCTCTGGGGTTTACGAAGGTATGGTTCTGATTCGCTATCGTGATTCTCAAAATGTAGAAGCCAAAATTCAAAGCGATTTGGATGATATTTAAGATCCAATATCATCTTTGTAATCTTTGTTGTATACTCTCTATTTTCCAATCATACTTACCTTCTGCCACATCGCCAACCTCTTTGAGTGTATGGCGATGTTTTATTTCGTCAAAGGGCTGACGGCTCTCCGCATAATCACAGAGCCATGCGCCGACCATATTCTGCTGTTCGGTAGTCTCACCGTAGCCCTGCATCACGCTCTTGATGTCGGCGGCTTCGGACGAGGCGAAGAATGACTTGTGCTGCTCCGTGCCGAAATGGATAATCGCATCTATGGCTCGCCTGAATACCTCGCTTGCCTTGTAGAGCATATCCGCAAACAGACTTAGGATATGCCTGCTCGCTTTCAGCGTACTCTGCAACAGGCGGATGGTCTTGTCTTTCTCCGCCGTGGCCTGGCTCACCGCTTGGCTGATGCGCTGCCGCTCGCCGTCCTTTTGTTCCTGAAGCTGCCGTACCGCCTTGTCCCTTTCCATGCCAAGAGAGCGGCTTTGAGTCAAAGCCCTGTCACGCTCCGCTTCGGCTTTCTGCTTTTCTGCGGTCAATGCCTTTGTCCGTTCCTCCGCCTTGTCCTTTACGGCTTCGGCAAAGGCTTTCTTCATGCGCTCGTTCTCGGCTTTCAATTTGGTATTTTCCTTTTCGACCGCAGCGGATTTGCCGACCCCCACAAGACTGCCGACGCTATCCAGTATGCTGTCCACTTTCGCCTTGCGCTCGTCCTTGAGCTGCTTCTCCTTTTCGGCAATCTCGCTGTCGAGGGAACGGCGGTACTGCTCTTTCGCCTTGTTCTCGTTCTCTACAAACATGAGTTCCGCTTCGGCTTCCTCCTTGGCGGCGATGGCGGCTTGCCTTGCGGCTTTCGCCTGTTCCGCTTCCTGTTTCTGTTTGGCGATGATGAAGTCCGTGCGCTCCATATGTTCCTTTCCCGTCACCTCCTTTGAGGTGCCCCTTTCCATTTCCAAACACTCAGCCAAAACCGTTTGCATCTCGCTCATGGCTTTCTCATCCAGTTTGCAGGACTTGCCCGTATCGTGGTTCATCCAGTCCCATACGATGTGGGCGTGGAGGTTGGGCTTCCATGTGGCATTGTCGCCAGGTATTCCGTAATGCCCCTCGTCACGGTGGATGAACACCTGCAGGGCTGTGATTCCCCAACGCTGCTTACACACCTCGCAGAAGTGCCGCAGCTGCTCCATCGTAGTGTCATCCTTGATGACAACCACGCCCTCCTTGAGCGGAGTGCTGCCACGGACGATGGTCACCTTACCAGTCTTCTTGTTCACCCGTTCCCGGTCTTTGGTCTGCATCGCCCGACCTGTCTTTTCCTTGACCATAGCGGCTATCTGATTGTAACGGTCGGTGAGCGTGGCTTCGCCGAAATCAGGTGATACCCATGTCTCGTTTCCTGCCATGAGGTCGGTACGGATGTAGAACTTTTCCATGCGGATATTGGCGAGGTATTCCGCTGTCCGCCTGTTGTGCGCTTCGCTGCTGCCGATGTTGCACGGCTTGATGTTGATGGATGTCTTCTGTGCCATAGGGCTTGTCTGTATTTTGAGTTTCACTTCGGGTTATTAGGGCAGAGCCTTAATCGGAGGGTACAGGGAGAGGGTCACTTCCTGCTCCGGGTTCTTAGGGGTGGAAGCCACTAAGCGGAGTTTCCAAAGAGAGGGTCACTCTTTGGTCGGGTTGCACAGGGCTGAAAGTCCTTGCCGGGTTCTTAGGGCAGCGTCCTAAGCCCCTCGGGAGAGCCCACAACTTCGGAGCGTAGCGGAGAAGTTATAGTGGGCTATATCTGGGCAAGCCCAGTCAGTCACGCCACGCCAACGGAATACCGCTGAAATCCTGCGCTGTGCGCCCGTCAGTTTCTCCTGCCTATGTCGGGTCATCCACGCCGCCAATCGTGCCGTCCTGCGCTTCTTTCGGGCTTTCTACGAGGTTATTGCCATGCTGCCCGTTGTCTTTGACATGGGAATTGTCGGCTTCGTCCTCCGCATCCGCTCTGTCATCCGATCTGTCGGAAACTACAGGCGAACATAGGGAAGAAGAAAGGGCGGCTGCTCCGCCTGCCGTGCTGTCCGTATCTTGTGCTGGACATTGGCAACCGTCTGGCACGGAACACGGCTTGTTCTCCGACGGCATATCATTAGAGTATGGTGTCCGCACTCCGTCTGCCTGTCCTTTGGAAACAGCCGCAGGCTTGACATAATGGGGATTGGTCAGCAGGACACCATCCACATACCAACCTGTCAGGAAATGCAGGGTGTGTACGGAAGTGCGGTTGTTGGTTTGGGTGGTCAGCATACCGAGCTTGTTGAAACTGTCGATGAGCTTTCCGATGGTCTTTCGGTTGCAGCCCATGTACTCTGCCAGTTCCACATCGGAAGCTGCCGCCTGTCCCACCTCCAAGGCAATTTCAACGCCCTTGATACGGAGAACGGTCTTTGTCAGCACGGCTGCGGTCATCAGCCTGTGCAAGCACTTCTGCCTGTCGATGGCGGCTTTGCCGTCTAAAAGGAAATTCCACTGCCCGGCGGAAAGGATGGTGCAGTAATGTATGGTCTGTTCGTTCTTGCACATAGTCTATGATATTTATAGGTGTTACACTGGTCAGCTACCTGCCCATGCCATATCCGTGTTCCGGCATGTGGTATTCCCTGTCCGCTGCGATATGGTTCAGCACATCCTGCAAACGGTCAAGCTGGTTATGGTCAAGCACACGGATGGCACTGATGGTTATCTTCTGCGTGGCAATCCTGCGGTGGGCGATGTTGTTCTCGCTCATCGTGCCGTCACCGTCCGCATGGACGGAACGGAGGTAGGCATTGACCGCATCTGTCTGTTCTTTTGTGGGGTACGGTGCTGCCCACCTGTCTTGAATGTAGCCGACCATTTTGCCGACCGCATCCGCCAAGAGCGGATTGCGCTGTGCGATAATTGGTATCAAATCTTCTTTCTTCATGTGACTGTTATTTTAGAAGTCTTGTGATTGTTTATTTCTCGTTGATTTTGTTGACTTTGTTGAGAGAGTACCGACAAAAGGGAAAATAAAAATCGCATCCAACGGTTTAGGATTCTACTTTTCTTTTTTGGCCAGCAATTCTGTTGAAAACTGTTGAGACTATTGTTGAATCATATAAGCCTTGCTCATACGTTTCTCCCTATATTTCATCAAATTCAACAAACTCAACGATAGTCTTTCAGAATTTCTCGGGTGACGGTGTAAAAGCGACCGACTTTCTTGGGTGATGCTGAATACTTCTGTCCCGGCAACACGGATATTTGGTAAGTGGAATAAGACAGCGCATTGGGAGCAGGCTCCAGTTTCCAACACTGTTGCAGGACATTCCTCACCTGGTGGCGTTCCACTCTTACCATAGAATAGTTGAACAACGCCAATAGGTCGTTGATGCAGAAATCCACCACATCCACCTGCATGCAGTCCATAATGTCGAGCAGCAGTTCAGCCATGTCAAGTTCTATGCGGCTCCGATTGCTGCGGATGATTTTCTCCAATGCTTCCGTGCGTATGAGTGACGGCGAAAACCACATTCGACTTTCTTCTTTGGTTGTCAAGTCACGATGCAACAGATAGTGCAGAAATGCTGGGATTTCGTTTTTCAATTTCTGTAGAAACGAAGTATCATCCTTCTCCAATCGACTAACTTTCCTTACCCAATAACGTGTTTCCTCCGGCTCAATGTAAACGGGAAAATTCTCATTATTGGAACATAGTACGAACTTGGCAAAGAACTGCACTTCATAGCGGTCTTTTCCTTTGGATTCCATTTTATAGGAATGGGCCGTGCTAAGATTCTTCAACCGTTCGCTATCCTCACGGCGGTTGAGCAGCACTTCATCCACAACTATCATCAGTTTGCCTGCCCAATCGGCATTGAACTGACTACGGAAGTCCTCATTCGTATTGAAAGTAACATTATCCTGAAACAATGCTTTCAAGAAGTTCAAGAATGTACTCTTGCCTGTATTCCGTTTTTCCGAAACCAACAGAAGTATCGGCAATTTCTGTGTCGGTTTCAGATATAACAGTTGAAGGTAATCCATTCCCAACTCATACTGCTCACCAAAAATGTGTTCCACCAACGAGCGGATATGCTTGAAATCGCCCTCCACAGGAATATGGGTTATCGGCTCGTAAAGGTTATAGAAACCTGCAACCTCTTTTTGATAGTTAATATGACTCGGCACCGTACAAAAGCCATTATACTTTGTGATGGGAGGAATGTTGTTCTTCCCATAGTCCTGCCGGATAGTGCCAAAGCTCCATTGAATCCGGCGAGTGATAGTTGTACCATCAACCAAAGGTTGCTGCACTACCTTATATATTGTAGTACCTACCCGAATATATAATTCTTCCATATTGTTCCTCTTGGGATTATACATTCAATTCACTACAGCCAGAACCCTGCACTTTCGATTTCACAAGTGAAGTAATCTCTCTCTTTGAGTAAAGATTACGTCCACCTAACTTGTGAACGATGATTGTACCCTCTTTCTGCATACGCCACAAAGTGGTGTAGGTGATGTGAAGCCGTTCGCATACTTGGTCGCGCGTATAGTATTCGTCACTCTCTTCTGGTGTCAAGTCAGTTTGAGACTTTTTCCCAATCAGTTCTTCTACTAATTCAGAAACAACCTGCTTGAGGTCATCCTTCTGTAACATGATAAAATTTCCTTGCATAATATGTTGTTTAGATGATTATGCCGCGAAATTATTATAGAACACAAAGAAAGCACCTCGGTAAAAATCGTGTCGATTTCTGCCGAGGTGCTTTTAACAGGATAGCGTTTCTTTTTAACTAATCAAGCGTTTATGATAGAATCAATATACATTGGGGGAAAGCAAGGTACGCAGTCTTATGCCCATCAACTTCGCTTGTTCCCTTCCTGTTTGAATAGTTTTTTCTGATAAGTTCAAATTATAGCTATAGTCGCCATGTTCATTGATAATGGCACTATAAAGAGCTTCTGCCCAATCAAAACCAAATTTGAATCCAAGGGCTGGAAACTTCTCCAAAATGGCAGTATGAAAAGTTCGGTAATTGTAAGAGTCATTAAGCAAACCGCCATTAGTCAACGCAGCAAAAATATAGGCAAGAACGGAGTCTGTAGCATTTGTTTCCATCCATTCGGTGAGTATTGTCTCTATCCCATTGGTAAGAAGTTCCGCATAAGGTTGTATAAGCATTTCCTCAAGCAGAACACAGACTTGCTTGCGTCCACGGCGTCCTTTAGATGCCTGTAAGGTGGAACTGACCACCTCTTTTGCCGCACCATTTTTACCCATAGCTTTCCATGCCCCTTTGGTATAAGCCGCTTTGTCAAAACTGGTAAGCATTAAAGAGCGTATAAATTGCCCACCAAAACCTTTCTGCCAGACAGACGAGTTTTCTCCCATCATTGTTTTGGAGAGTAAATCTCCCATCTTCACAAAACCATCGTCAAATATCATCCAGTAGAACGCACTACACATGAAAGGATTGTTATGCAGGAGTTTTTGTTTCGTAGCCTCTTGATTAAATGTAGAAGCAAACAAGGCTGTCAGTTTCTCATGGACTTGTTGGTAATTGCTTCCAAATTGAGCTTTATTGTAGCTTTCAGTCCCAGGACAAAGACTTTCAAGTAATTCTGTAATGCCCTTAATTCCATTGAGAGACAGCATCTCTGCCAAGTAAGACATGCCTTTAAGAATGAAAGTCATGTCACCTTCGTATGCTTTGGCAAAAAGATTTGTAAATTCTTGATAGTCTCCGGGGTGTTCATAGTGCCAGCGACGCAAGCTGAGCAAATTCAAATCCTTGTTAACTGCTTCTTGAGTTTCACGTTTCTCGTCCTCCCAATAAGCATGAATGCCTTCTTTAATGTATTTTGCATCCTCTGATTGCTCAAATTTGCTTATGGCATATTCTATTTCCTTAAGCCCATTGTCCAGTTCCAAATAGCAATACAAGCAGTAGGCAGACACATTCCCATCTTCTATGGCATTGGAGAATTTGTCAATCATCTCATCGGTAGCAGCCCCTTCTTCTGTGGTCATTATCTCCAGGATTATACTTTGTAGCTTGTTTGCCTCATCATCTATCTGTTTACTATAGTTATCGCACAACAGGTTCTTTAAGATTGATTGAATCTTACTCTTAAAGTCTGTATAGATTTCTTGATTCGCTTCAAGCCATTCCTGCATTTTCGCTTGAAGATGAAACTTATCAGGGAAAAGTCCCTTCATATTATTGTCCATATAAACAGTTTCGCTAAATGGTTAATCTTTGAGACATGCCAAAGGAATTACTTTAATTCCATCGGGACGAGAGTATGCCATTGTTCCACCCGTCATCACAATAAGCAAGTCCGGCTCCCGAATAGGCACCTGCTTCTCCGTTTTATTGTGCTCCTGTATCAGCCTTTTGAGTTCGAGTAAGTGTTTAGCTCCTTCATCAATTTCGCTACTACCAAGTTTGCACTCAATGAGAGCATAACGTCCATCTTCCAAATGCAGCACTATGTCCGCTTCCAAGTCGTATCGGTCATGGTAGTAAGATACATGACTGTTCAAATCAATGGTGTACGCCTTTAGGTCACGAATACACATCTGCTCAAAGATAAATCCAAACGTCCTAAGCTGCATACTTAATGATTCGGGAGATAGTCCCAAAAGGGCAATCGGTATAGAAGGGTCACAGAAGCATCGTTTTACACTGCTTCTGATAGCGGTCTTGCTTCTTATGGCAGGACACCATGCACTTATGTTCTGGATAACAAATAGTTTTTCTAAAGCCGAAACATAATCATCAAATGTATCTACGTGGCAACTTACTTCGCCAGACGAGGTTACATCATCCAAAAGAGATTTTTTCTTGACCAATGTCGAAACATTCCTGGCATAAGCCCGAAGTATCATGCTGGTCAGTTTGGCATCTCTTTTCTTTCCATCAATACCGGAAACGTCGTCAGAACAAATGGTTTGAACATAGTTCTTTGCCACTAGTAATTGAGCTTTTGGAGTACGAGCCAACAAAGAAGCCGGCCATCCACCTCGGGATGCGGCAAAGATTAGGTCTTCGACGGTCATCTTAGACATTTTACCGTCAATATCATAATCAGGATTGTTGAAAAGTTCTTTCAATGAAACTTCGCCCGTAGATTCTTGCGACTCCCACAAGCTCATAGGCAACATACGCAGCCGGGCAATACGACCAGCTCCGGAATGATGTATTTGAGATTTGTCAACAGCATTGGAACCAGTGAGTATAAATTGTCCGGGAATTTGGCGGTCATCAACAGTTGTTCGTACCGCATCCCACAACATTGGAGCATCTTGCCACTCATCAATAAGACGAGGTGTATCTCCTTTTAACAGAATGGACGGCTTAGTTTTAGCTGTGGCTAAATACTCCTCACGCATACTTGGGTCTTGCATTCTCAAGATGCTATTGGCAAGTTGAGATGCCGTAGTGGTTTTACCGCACCATTTGGGACCTTCTATCAATACTGCCCCAAATGCATCCAGTAAATCTTGCAGCAGGGCATCGGCTGTTCTTTTATAATAATTCATATAATATATTTTTCAATGGCAAAGATACACATTTCCTGCGAATTGTATTGCTAATTCGTGTTTTTTGTGGTAATTAAATCCACTTTTTTGCGGTATTTCATTCGGTATTTTTGCTGTGTTTTGTTCCGTGTTTTTGTGGTATTTCACTTGGTGCTCTTGCGGTAAACAGCTATAATTAGTCAGATAGATTAGCTATCAGTTCCATCCTCTCCTCTTCGCTTAAGCCCTTCAGCATCTTCAACAAAGCTTTCTTATCTACAACTGGGGCAGTTTCTTTAGGCTTCTCATTAAGCAAATAATAATTGTACTCCAACATCTTCGCAAGAGGATAGGCGCCTATGTAGTTGGAAGTGATGTCACTGCCACCACTATGCCCCATGCTGTCACTTATATATTTATAAGGTACGACACCTGAATTATTGAGATTGGTAGCAAAGCTATGTCTTGCCCATGTTGGTGATGGTGTTTGTTCCAATCCTATGAGTTTAGCGACTTTTGCCATGTGCTCACGTATATATCTGTTATAACGTTGGATAACCCATATCTCCTGTTCAGGGGTAATAAGTTCGCTCATTATGGGAAATACCCTTCGCCCAAGTTTTGGAGCATTACCATATCGGTTGAGTATCTCTTGTATCTCAGGTGTAACAGGAAATATTACCTCACTGGCACTCTCGTTTCGTTCCCGGGTCTTATGACGAAGAAAACGTAACTGTTTGCCATGAGTGGCATAGTATAGTTCATCATAAGTCAGACGGAGAGTATCAGCAAGATTTTGCCCATCGCCTAAATACATAAAGAGGAATAATCCAAGGTCGCGAAATATAGCATGCTTTTCTCGCCCAAGAAACAACTCGTTCCCATCCTTGTCTTTTGCCTCACCTGCTTTCCAGAAGTCATAAAGTTTACGCATGGTAGCCACATCAAGAAACTCATGCTTGCGGCTTTGGGATTTATTGTAACCTGTGTCCTTGAACATTTCCTTGGTATCACCTTTCATCAAACCATTTGAGATACACATATTGATGATTGTTCTGAAGCTACGAAGTGCGATGGCAATGGTCGTGGTACTCAGTCCATTTTTCCTCATAATCTTCACCCACTTCAAGACGAACTCCCTGTTAATGTCAGCAAATGATACATCCGTCCCCAAGTCTTTCACAAAGCGGTTACGAACATCTTTGCTACAACGGGCTGAACCAGCCTTGCCCTCATTGGTCTTAGATTGAATGTATGAATCCCACACTGTAATAATGGTGCTGTCATCATCTTTTTTACCCTGAAATCTGTCTTGCAGCTTGCGAAGAGAGAAGTTGTTTTCTGCGATAAGTTGATTGGCGATAAGTTCCACCCTGTCCATTAGATTTTTCATGTCGTTTCTCTCTGTCAGTTGAACACGACGGCCACTTTTCTCGTATTCGCACAAGGTCAACCATTCTTCCATAGTGTATGTTTTGCCCAAACGAAGAAAGACCTTCTGTCCAGCATGGCACACACGCACAGCCACAGGAAGCGGTTGCGAGTAATCTCCTGCTTTTCGTATGTCAAGAGTCAACGACCCATATACGTTGCCATTTGCAGCCGTGAATTTGGCGAGGCACTTTTCTCCCCTTGAAGTGGTTTTGGCTTCCATTTTTGCCGTTTTAGTGACCTTATTCGTTTCTTTCTTCTCCATAATATGTTTATTTACAAGTGATATTCCGCTTTCTTTGGTGACCTTCAGGTGACCTTTTCGCACGGAAACTACTGCAAACATACGTATTTTCCTGCAAACCACAAAATGCATTAAGTACTGACAATCAGTATATTTATATAATATGTAATTCCATGAAATACCCTACAAAAAGACTCATAATCTGGAGGTCCCTGGTTCAAGCCCAGGCTGGTCCACAAACTAAAAGGCTGATTCCTAACGGAATACAGCCTTTTTTGTTTGCAGACCCTCCAGATATAACGGGTCAGCGGATTTTCCTGGTTGGTAAGCTTTCTTTTAAGCGTATAGCCTAGCCAGTCTGAACATGAAGAATTTCAGATCAGCCACCCCTCTTAACTGGCTTCGAAAAGCTTTGATTTTAGCATTGAACGACTCCGCTGAAGCATTTGTCAATCGTTCTTCAAAATAATTTATGATGGTCGTACTATGGTTTGAAAAGGTATCAAGTACCTTGTTGAACTCCATAT
>ERZ791689.723-NODE-723-length-12832-cov-3.07185_pt1 | contig 12832 bp, 12 predicted proteins | sample MGYA00509957_ERZ791689 | MGnify/ENA primary metagenome ERZ791689 (study PRJEB30046, sample SAMN00715167) | human gut metagenome | study: EMG produced TPA metagenomics assembly of the A metagenome-wide association study of gut microbiota in type 2... | reverse complement strand
AGTATGGAAAGGGGTTGGAGTATTATGGAAGTGAATGATAATCAGATATTATCTGTTATTCAAAATACTTAGTTTTGGGAGAATATATGTTAGAAAAGATTTTTTGGGGCATAGCATCATTATTAAAACAAAACTTTAATGAATATCTTGATAAAGAAAGTAAAAGTGTCAATTGCCAAAACTTTTCTTTTTTTGTTCAGGATGAAACTCTGTTTATCAGAAGTAATTTTCCGACTCTGAAAAATATGATTAGATATCAAAATTTTCAGAACAAAACAGTTTCAGGATCGCAAAAACAACTTTATTCACACCACATAGAAATCACGAAAACCACATATTCTGTCAAGATGTATTCGGATATATTTGGAATACATAGTTTATACTGGTCAAAATTAAACAATGGAATTATTTTTTCAAATTCATCATATTTTTTGGCAAAATTATTAGGAAAATCTCCACTTGGGATAGAGGGATTGTTTATGCATCTCATCCTCCGAGGACAACCAAATAATACATCTTATTTTAATGACATATTTCAACTTCCGCCGCAGAGTATATTGAGCGTTGACGCATCTGGAATAAATATTTTAAAGAGGGAATTGAATGCATCCCCTAGTGCATCAATTTCAGAATTACTATTAAAAAATATTCCTGCTGATGTGGCTGCTAGTTCTGGCATTTGTTTTAGCGGAGGAATAGATTCTTCTGTCATTGTTAAAGAATGTTTAGGTAAATATAAAAATATTGCATGCTATTCGTTGGTTAATCCGAACAATGAAAATCTGATGACAGATCTATTCTTTGCAGATAAATTGGCATCACAACAACATTTTAATATAAATAAAGTATTCTTTAAAATTGATAAAGAAATATTTTACTATGATATGCCGGTTTTGGATCATGATGTATATGGTCAACATTGTCTTGCGCAAGCAATGATACATGATAAGAAAAGATTTATGATTTGCGGAAGTGGGGCTGATGAGTTGTTTGGAGGCTATGATCGAATTTTTTATTACGCACATGAGCTAGGCCTTCAAAAAGGTATAAACCCTTTGGATTGTATCTTGCAAAGATACTCTTATACTGACTTTCATCTATTACAGAACATTAGCAAAGATTTGTTTACAGATGTATATCATAAGATAAAAGCATATTATCAAAATATTACAGATTCATCTTGTGATCCAGTAACTCAACTACACTACTGGTTCATATATCATCATTTATTTTGGATATTAAAAATGCATCCAAATGATTTGCTATGTATATTTCCATTTTTACGGGAAGAATTCTTGTCTTTTTGCTTACGAACGGATAGCAAAGATATTTTTCCTTATATTATGGTTGAACCAGGGGACGCTTCTTACCATGCAAAAGTAAAAAGCATCATCAAGCAACAATATATACATTCTCTGCCAGCAGAAATACTAAACAGACCCAAACTGCCCTTCTCCGTGCAAGAGGCAGAAATTAACCAATGGTATGAATTACAATATGCAGAAAAACAGCCGGATTGTTTGATTCCAGATAGAATATTTGCAGATATTATGGCAGAAAAGTATGGGAGTCAGACAAAATTGTTATTTTTATCTTATGTTCTATGGAGGCAACGTGTATCATGAAAAAAATAGCTATCATCTTAGCAGCAGGCAAAAATACTCGTATCAAAAATATATGTTATGATCGACCCAAATGTTTGCTTTCTGTCTGCGGACAACCTCTTATTACTAGGTTAATCAATCAGTTTACGGATTATGTAGACGAATTTTATATAGCGGCAGGGAGTAATGCATCTAAGATAGCCTCTGTATTACCCGCTTTATCTAATATTCATATTTTGGATTTCTGCGGCGAAGATCTTGGAGGAAATGGAACGACTTTGCAACATTCAATCAAAGAAATTACATATGCTGATACATCAGTTGTAATTTTAGAAAGTGATATTGTGCTTTCGGACGCTGTTGTTGAGAAATTCACATCTGATAATCATCCTCTGAAATTTATCAGTGTTGATAAGGAGATGAATTTACACGACGATGCGATTATACAAACAGATACAGGGTATCGTTTTACCAAAGAACGAAAAGCTGGGTGGAAAATTTTAGGCAAATATATCGGTGTGACAGAATTGACTCCGTCAATTCTTGAAAAAATTGAAGTTGACACTAATGTTCCTGAACACTATGCAGAATTTATTTCCAGATATTCTTCTCATAATTTTCATTTAATTAGCGTCCCGATTGAAGATGCCATGGAAATAGATAATGAAAAAGATTACTCTTATGTACTAAATAATTATCATATTAAACCTACCACCGAACATTTTGACCCATTTGAGTTATATATTAACCATGGATTACAGACATTTGTAGGTGTTTATGATGTTATCGGTGCTAAAATAGCAAGGCAATATGGAATAGACGGTCTATATCTTGGAAGCTATCAGATTTCATCTGCAATTGGGAAAAAAGATGATAAGAAGTATCATATTAAGGACGCTTTATCCGTTGCAAAAGAAATTCGATATGCCAACATTAATATGCCAATCATTTTAGATGGTATGAGTGGATTTGATAGGGATCTTCAAGACATAGATACGATATCACAAGCAATTACTGATTATAAAATTTCCGGCATTTGTATCGATGATATAAAAGATCCACATACGTGCAGTATGAATACAGATTTCAAGCCTACGCTCTTATCGATAGAAGATTATAAAAAAAGAATATCTCTCACCAGAAAATATCTGGGAAAAAACTGCAAGATTATTGCTCGAACAGAAATAATGAACATTTCAGATGATAAACGTATCATCCAAAAACGAATCGAGGATTTACAACATATAGATGCAGACATCTTATTGCCGCATTACGTAGGCAGGAATATTCAATTATTAGAAGATGTAATAAACGGTGTTTCATCAAGGCTTCCACTGATGATTATTCCAAGCAGACTACTGAAGATATCAAAAAAAGAATGGTGCGAATTAGGCTATCAATATCTCGTATATGCGAATTTGGATGTTCGACTTAGGACATATGCTTTGGAACATCTTTACGAACAAATAAGTACGGCAAATGATATAAGTGACAAATTGTCTGATATATGCAAATTGAAGGATGTGTATGATTTTGGATAAAAATAATATCATTGATATGAATCGCGGATGGCCCTGTAAAGAACAGTTGGATCTTTCTATGCCACTGTTGGATTGTGTGACTGCATCAGAAATATTTGATATTGAAAATGATTATAGAAGCTATGCCGGAACAGGTGGCATACCAGAAGCGAGAGAATTATTTGCTTCCCTGTTTAATATCAACGAAAATGAAGTTTACATTGGCGGAACAATGAGTACAACTATTATGTACGATATCATATCTGAATTTATGTTTTGGGGATGGAACCATACGTCTGTTGCATGGACTGAGCATTTACCAGTGCGTTTTATTTGTCCATCTCCCGGTTATGAAAAGCATTTTCTCATCTGTCAGCGTTTTGGAATCGAAATGATACCTGTTTCGCTTTATTCAGATGGACCGGATATTGAATTAGTTGAAGAATTGGTTCGAAAAGATCGTTCTATACGCGGCATATGGTGTGTTCCAAAATATTCTAATCCGACAGGAAGTATCTATTCGCAGGAAGTAGTTTGCAGACTTGTACAGCTGTGTACTTCGCATCCCAATTTCATTATTTTTTGGGATCATGCATATTGCGTACACGACCTGACAGAGCAAAGAATAACTATTCCTAACATATTGGAGATTGCCAGAAAATCAGGCGTAGAAAACAACATATTTATGTTTGCTTCAACCTCAAAAATAACCTTTCCGGGTGGCGGAATAGCTGTACTGGCTTCCAGCAAAGATAATATTGCATATTATATTTCCAGAAGAAACCTTGCATTAAAAACCGGCGATAAGATTAATCAGCTACGACATGCGCGTTTTTTGAAAAATGTTGAGAATATCTATAAGCACATGGGTGAACACCGTAGGATTTTACTTCCAAAATTTCAGCTTGTTAACGATATTTTAAATGATAATTTTTCCAATGGAGAAATTATCCATTGGCAGATTCCCAAAGGTGGATATTTCATATTATTACAACTTTATCCGCACACCGCAAAAAAAATATACGAAAAATGTAAGCAGAATGGGGTGCTATTAACAGAGCCAGACTCTATCTTTCCAAACAGGAATGATCCTATGGATCAATTTATTCGGTTGGCGCCAACGCACCCTTCTCTTCAAGAATTAGATCATGCTATTACAATTCTGTCAGTAGCAATAAAATCATGCAGCTAAAAATTGTTAAATTTTTAGCTGCAATGCGATTTGTTTTATTACGCGAATATCATCAGAATCCATTTTCACATCAAAGACCATTCTCATTAAGTCCGTTATTTTTTTGTTGTAATATTCTGAGAGCATTGTTTGGTCGGCATAGTTACGTGCTTTAACCAGTGTCTCTATAATATCCTGCAAATCATACTGTAGCATCATTTTGCACATTGACATAAAAATTTGTGCCATCACACATTCTTTCATATGAGCAATGCTTTTACACACACCAGAAATTTGATTCATCGTATCTATATTGGATTTGAGTTTTTCTGCCGAGAAATTTTTTCCCGTCTCACAAACGATTAACTTTGCCATAGCGAGATTTGCCCATATATTTCCCACTACATCATGAACCTTTTCTTTATTTTCTATACATTCTTTCAAAAGTGTCTCTGCCTTTTCATAATCCCCCGTGTGAGTATAACATTCACCCAAATATAATTCCGTTGCGGAAACCCGAAAAATATCATTTTGCTTTTGGCGGATGTCTTTTGCTTTTTCCAAGTGTTCTATCGCCTTATCATATTCTTGCATAATAATATAGACAGCACCAAGATTATGATGCGAATTAGACTGATCCAGCACTAAATTATGATCAATTCGAATCTGAAGACTTTCCGTATATAAGGAAATTGCTTTTTCACAGTTATTATTAAAACGCTCAATACTTCCCAGACCATTTAATGCAGCAGCGCGACTCCATGGATCCTGTAATTTAATAGATTCCTGTAACATTTCGTCATATACTTTTGCTGCTTTGTCATATCGATTCTCAAAATCATAAATATGACCTTCCGCTTTTTTCAACCTGGTTCTGTTTAATGCTGATAAATCTATTGCATCATAAAGTCGATGAAGTATATTGGTTAAATAATCAACATCTCCCATTGACAAAGCACGTGTTCCTATGCGAATAATGATTTCAGCAGCTTGATTAACCTCGTCAATACTTAAAAACATTTCTGCCACTTGTCTTAACAAGCCATGATTATAAACTTCTTCAATATTCACTTGCTTTAAATCATGTAGAATTTTTGAAGAAATGTCTGATACAATTTCTTTTCGTTTTTCAATATCATTTTGCAGATCAAACTGAGCCACTATGAGCGGATGCATACCATATTGATTATCGGAGTCGGCGATGCTTTCTATCAACTGGCGAATTTGCAAACTTTTTAGGACAGATTCTGAACAGACATATTCAATAATCTCGTTTTTACTCATTGGTCGATTGAATTGAGCAAACCTATTCAACGCTTCGATTTCTTCATTTTTCAGTTCCTCGGACACAAGCCTGATTAGATTTTGTGCCGGATTATGCTTATCTTTTATACAATTTACAATCACTTCCAGTTTATTGAATGTGCATAGGTAATTTGCGATATTTAATGCAAGCGGATTACCCTCCATAGACTTAAGCAACTGTTTTCTCTTATTTTCACTTGCAATATTTGAGAGTCGTGTATTCAGATGCTGCAGATACGGCAAGTATTTCTCATATACAAAATCAATATCCCAGCCTTTGAGCTCGTGAGTAAAACATAACGGGTTTGCATTATAATTGCAATTTAAAGGCACTCTGGAAAGCAATAATAAAACGCTGCCGTTCATGTTTTGGCTCAGGAACCTTTCTATCAAAGTCTTCATACTCCAATCACCAATATTTCCACTGGGATAAAGTTGTTTTTCTAAATTATCAACGATCAAAATCGTTTTATGAGAGCAACAATGGTCGAATAATAATTCTAATCGTTGGTTTTCACTTACTTGTAAATCTGATGAAAAACAAAAATCTGATTTATAGCCTCTTTTCTTCAGAATATTTGCTAATACTTTTAATTGCAATCCAATTCCACCTTGCAATTGCATATCTAACACTCCGCCGGAATACCCGTCACTGTTGGACATATATGATAATATATATCGTGCAAGCGCAGATTTTCCAACACCGGCACTACCTACTAAAAAGATTACCGGTTTTAATCCGCCTTCTATAAGATTAAAAATTAATTTTGTATCCTCTACTCGATCAGATATCAAATTTGTGTGAAAATCTTTAATGTCTTTTTCATTCTGTTTGTTAAAAAACAAATTTTCAAGTATAGTTTTATCCCAACACCGTAGCTTTATATGATTTTCTTCTGCACAAGCAGTAATACTATTTTTTAAATCTGGTGTAAACTGTGCGTTGGTAATTAATAGAAATTTATCAATTTTGTTCAGGGCGGCACGTGAAATCTTTGAACAGATATCATTTATATCTTTTACTCCTAAGCTCGTCTTTGAACGAAATTTTAGTTCAATCCACCAATTTACAGTTTCTTTTCTATCTAACGCATGATCATATTCAAAGGTTTGCGCTTCAATATCTCTGCCACCATCGGGGCCTATATCATCGTAATAGCTATTGATTTTAAATCCTCTATATATCAGGAGTTCTTTTATTGATTTTGCAAAATCCTTTTCATTATCCCATCGTAATTCATCCATAAGTTTCTACCTCATATGTATTTTCTAACGGATAATATCTGATTATCATTCACTTCCATAATACTCCAACCCCTTTCCATAATCAAGCAATTTGTGTATTTTTACCACGCAAATAGTTATTCCTGTGTTTTGTTATCCATTGCAGTCTATTTTAATTCAATAATTGTATGTTTTTACACTATTTGTCATCTTTTATCAAACATGTTGTGTGTTTTCTCGGTAATTTAATTGCATTAATATAATGGATATAATATATATTATAAACATATAAGATTGACTGTATTGAAAAGGAGAAGGCATCATGCAACCAGATTCTTTAGGAAAGAAAATACGACGTTTACGAATCAACAATTGTTTATCTCAGGCTCGCTTAGCCGAAGCCGTTGATGTTTCAACTAATTACATCGGACAGATTGAGCGTGGTGACCGTACCCCAAGTTTAGAAACGACTATCGCATTATGCAATGCTTTACACGCAAGTGTGGATTATGTTGTATCTGATGACATTTCCACCAGAGATGATGAAATTATGACAGATATCCGGGCACAGCTTGTAAAACTTACTCCTGATGAGAAACAATATTTTTATCATATGATCGTAGGCTATATCCAATTAAAAGGAGAAAATGCAGCAACAAAAACTCTGCTCACAGCCAAAAAGGAGCTTTGACACAAGCTCCTTTTCCAGTTCTATATACAATTTGAATCTGTCTCCATCTGCTTCAAAATATTTTTCAATCGATTTAGCATAAACACTCTAATATGAACACTGTAAATCACCCAAGATTCTGCAAAAATTCTATCGCCTCATATACATTAGAAAATGTAACGCTCTTTGTATTTAACCATTGGTTTCTGATATCTGTATCCTCTAGCTCTGGCAGACCATCCGGCAATAATGCTTTCACTGTTTTCTTTGAATTATCTACAGCTTTAGGATAATTGACTGCTATTTTCTCTGTTGCTGCATAATCCCCTTTTGCATAGGTTGGAACAAGCTTTTTCACTTCGCTAATAACCCTTTCCTTTTCAGGAACAGTAATGATTTTCGGAGTATAATATTTGTAATGCAACATAAACCAATATTCAATACATCCACTCGTCATTAGCAGCCTTACTCGTATTCCCTGCTTTTTTCTCAATTTGCGAAGTTTCTTTATGATTGCAAGTCTGTCATTCCATTTTGGAATATCCTTTTCTTCCACATCATAGAAAAACCATATTTCATCCGTTACCTCTATACTGTTCTTATACTTCGGTGATTTTGAAAACTTTGCTTCTGCTTCCTCAAATAATCCGGTATCCGGTGGTCGTTTCAGGACTGCAACATCCGAAAAAGTTTTTTTCAAATAATCGGTATATGCCTGCTCGCTTTCACCTTCACAGAATACATATATCAAAGGCTTGGCTGGTTTTACCTTACGAGGCATTATTCCACCTCCTCTATCTCAATATCAGGAGTTGCTCCATATTTACCCAATAAATATCCCTTTCTGATATTATCTGTGGTTCTGGTTCCAAATTCACTGATACTATAAAGTTCTGATGTTCCGTCCTCACTGCTCTTATCAGCAAAATACAATTGATCCTTACGGAGTATTTCCATATTCATAAGTTCTGTATTGTGTGTTGTAAATATAAGCTGTGCCCCATTCGGATTCGACTGTTTGCTCTGGAATTTTGCCACAACAAAATCAACAAGCATTGGATGAAGTTCTTTTTCAATTTCGTCGATGATAAGAACGCCTCCCTTGTTCAGCACAGACTCAATTGCTGGTGCAATGGACATAAGTTTTCTCGTTCCATCGGATTCATCTGACAATTCCAGCGGATATAATACCTTTTCCCCTTTTGCATTGATTCCCTGATGTTTTGATGTTGCTTTGACTTCATTCATCTTAAGTCTTGTTTCAGAATTACTTGATGTCTCCGACAGAATATGCATGAACTGAGTTAATGCTGCTTTGACCCCCTCCGGCATATTCTCTGGAAAACTTAAATCATCCTTAACTTCTTTGCTGTCAATTTCAAACTGCATACTTTCAATACCAAGATCTGCTGCTTTAGCATAATCAGAAATTGCCTGTAACATATTGGTATCATTCGAATAATCCAATAATTGCTTTGGAATATCGGAGTAATCTCTTGAAAAATAAAGCAACTCTCGAAACCACTTCATTGCATTTATGCAAGCTATGTCATTCATTGTACAAGCCATTGAAAAAAACAACTGATTTGGAGCAACAGTCTCACTAATCAGCTTTCTTTTTGCTTTTTCTTCTGTAAAATTAAAGGATTGATTCTCCCTGTTAAAAACTAATGCTTTCTGTCCTTTTGGTGCATGGTACAAAGATTCCTTATATACCTTCTCCTTTGTTGCTGCAAAGGAATACCAATATTTAATTCCTTCCAGTGTATACACAAACTCAAATTCTGTCGGTTCATCTTTTATATAATCATTTAATGCAAATGGAATTACTGGAATTCTGGCATTTTCATGCTGTGTTCTCTGGGCATTTTTTATAAATTGTACTGCCAGCCAGAATGCACGAATCACATTACTCTTACCTCCACCATTCTTTCCATATATAGCAACACTGGGCAGCAAATTCAATGTACCATACTTAATCAGACTATTCTTGAATGTTCCAAGCCCTGTCGCTTCCATAGACAATGTTGCCTCATCACGAAATGATCTATAATTTTTGAATCTAAATTCTATCAGCATAATCTCATCTCCAAATTTGTTTGCTATTATTATATGCATATTTATTTATAAATACAAGTCAAAATATCAAGTATTTCAATATTTTTATCTCAATTTTATTAGCTGTCATTAAATTGATATGTTTTAATATTTTTCTAAAATTCATATTGAAATTGTAAAAAAGTGTCTTCGACACCTCAACTCCCCTACCCCTCATTCATGAGGGGATTTAGGGGTTTTCTTTTTGGTTACTTTGTTTCATAATTATCTCATGAATGTTTTGCAAAAAATTTTTAGAGATAACTATGAAATAATTCAATATACTTTTCATCCTCGTGCTACTGCCATGTCTTTTAAACTCATTAAATGTCCTCATCGTCATTGTGTCTTTACCATCGATGAAGAACTCAGACACTTTTTTCTTGAAGACCGTTCTCTTTTGAACTGCCTTTTTTCTTCTGTCCGCAGCGTTGTTCTAAATATGTTTTATAAAGCAAACAAATCCAAAAACTTTGTTCCAGGTGTTGTTTGTATATTACACACTTTTGGACGACCTCTCGAATGGAATCCTCATATTCATTGTCTTATTACTGAGGTTGGATTCTCTGACGATGGTTTTTGGCGAAATATAAGACATTTCAATTCTACCTACCTCCGTAAAGCTTTTCTGACTGCTCTTTTAAATGAATTAGAAAATCAAATCGGTCCTTCTTTTAAAAAAAGTTCATAACTTTTTTAAGTCTTAAATACCGCTGATACACTAACCAAATTTACAAGGTTAATTCTCCGTTTTCAAATTTTTCAAGAATTTTTTGGCGCTCTATACTATCTTCGGATTTGAATTTCTTACGCAAACTTATTACATCATTTGATTCTTTAATGCTACCTCTGTCTTTAATTATCCCTTTATTATATAAAATTCCCATAACAGCAGTACTCCTGTTAACCTTATTACTATTATAAAAAGTATTGATGGAGATATTGTTTTGTTCACACCAGTTGCGATCAGAGAATCCGCTGCTGCGGCATTCCTGAATCAATGACAGCCATTCTTCATCCGTCCTTCTCTTATTACGCATAAGTTGTTCCTCCCCGAAGTAGTAGATCACAGTGATTGACTACCTTTGATTACGAAAAGTGCAATGATGCGACAGCATCCAGATCTGAAAATAGATAAAGTAGTCATTTACTGTATATCCCAGATTTAAAAGAATATTTGGAACGGTATGTTATTCATCGCTTACTAAGCAATCAACTTTATGATAAAGAATCTCAATTTCAGTGGACAGATTCGAACAAAAGTATAATATAGCCTAAAAATACCAGTAAGGGATATCCTCATCTCCCTTACTGGCACTTCTTTTAACTCACTGCAACTCTAATTCTTTTTTTAAGTGTTCCAATTCAGAAACACTCATATCACATACACATATTTCAATAATGTCATCTGTATCAGACAATCCAAAATACACTTTGTCCATTTTTATATATTTGGAACTATTTTTATCTGATAATATTATTCTGGCACCATTAGAATACAAAATAGTTTTAAAAACAGAACACTCAACATCATCGCTATGAAGTATTATTTTTCTATTTTCAAAATTTTCCACCACTAGCTTATTCGTATTTTCTGAATACTCCTTGCAAAGCAATAGCGTTATTCTTTTTATCAACTTACTCTTTATACCCACTGTGAATTCCAATGAAGAAGTTTTATCTTTTGAATATGAAATATATTCAACCGCTTCCTCATCCTTATTAAATATAATCTTCAAAGGAATATATTCTTCCAATTTTATATTTATTATATCTTGCATATTCTTGTACCTCCTAATGCCATCCATTAAACTGTGCATGTTTTATTACTGGCAACTGTCCTGCCTGTCTTGGCTGAGCAAATATAAATTCCCAATTACCTTGAGTAATCTTTTCCCCATAAACAATCCCTGACTTAGTTGCCTCCTGAAGTGAACCATAAAAATCACTCATAATTTCTTGAGTACAAAGATTAGGATTTGTATATGCTGTGCCATTTCCTGTAGTAATCCCCTTATAAACATCTTCATACATATGTTCAGTTGCATTTCCATGCACCCACATCTTTTCTCCATTAACCTCTACCTCAAATGATTTTGGAATATTAGTAAACGGATAATTTTCTTGGGTTGGGGTAATATTATCCCATACAGTACCAGTCTTACTGCCACTCTGGTCTTAGCATCAAGTCTGACTACTCATGTTTTTACAAACAGTTCCTTCTCCCTTGAATCACCACTCTCCAAAGCAACGGTTTTTACTACCTAAAATTTTACCGCTGACTTGAAATTAAAAATTCCTATGCAGCGGTAAATTCCATCACGCCTAAAAAAGCTTTGAGATAGTTACAAATTAAATATCGTTATACGGATTTTTTTTAAGAATTTCTTCTATTTCTTCATCTTTTCTTTTCTGAAAATCTTGTCCAAACAATGAAAAAATTTCTTTTGCAAAAAGAGCTCGGCGAAAATCCTTTCCCTTTTCTCTATTGCATATCGCAAAATTTATTATAATATTAGCAGAAATTATCTCTACTACATTCCATAAAACTTCTCTCTTTTCATCTGTAACAATATCACTTCTTATTTTCCCTTTTTCAGTAAAAAGAATATGGTATTCATTGTTCTTATTAAATATATATGTTCCTTCTACACTATTATCTGTTCCTTCGGCAAAGAACAAATTTCCACAAGAAACCTCTCCTAACCGCGTTCGAATTTCATTATATACATAATTTTTTAATTCTTCTGTCGATAACATCTTACACCTCTTCCTTATTTTGGTACAATATATCCCTCTTTAATCAATTGTAATATTGGTTTTGGAAGTTCATATTGTAAACCACCGCCTGCCGAACCACCCAACGGTGCAATCTCTGCTGGTATAGTTCCTGATATCTCTTTTATTACTTCAAATTCTTGATAAATAGCAGGATTGGTATTCGGTGGCAACGTTAATTTACTGGCATCTGCTCCTGTTTGTGTGACAAAATTACTCTTTTCTCCAATATTTCCATACCTTCCCAGTGTACCTCCTGGTTTTAAAGTCATATTAACTTCTGTTCCTGGCACAGCACCATTATTGGGCGGATAATTGATTGAACCATCTGGTTTATACCAACTTGTGTCTATACCACTTTTTACTGCCTTACCCTCACTCTCCAAGCCACCGTTCACATTCCTTAAATCCAATACATTCTGATATTCAGCTTTCTGGGATACCAGCAATGCATCTGCCTTTT
>ERZ791689.704-NODE-704-length-13094-cov-3.48662_pt1 | contig 13094 bp, 9 predicted proteins | sample MGYA00509957_ERZ791689 | MGnify/ENA primary metagenome ERZ791689 (study PRJEB30046, sample SAMN00715167) | human gut metagenome | study: EMG produced TPA metagenomics assembly of the A metagenome-wide association study of gut microbiota in type 2... | reverse complement strand
CTTGGCCGTGGGAGCTGTCAACATTCCGATCCGCGATGTATGGGCAGCGCTGACCGGGGGAAATTGTCCCCCTGCCACGAAAAAAATCGTACTCAACATACGCCTCATAAAAGCTGTCGTGGCACTGTTGGCCGGGGCTGCCTTGTCGGTCAGCGGTCTTCAGATGCAGACCCTCTTCCGTAATCCTCTTGCCGGTCCCTATGTCCTCGGTATCAGTTCCGGTGCAAGTCTCGGCGTGGCACTCGTGGTGCTTGCCGGGATCGGTTCGTCAATAGGCATTGCCGGAGCCGCGTGGGTGGGTGCGGCTGTCGTGTTGCTCGTGATAACTGCCGTCGGACGTCGAATAAAGGATATCATGGTAATCCTGATTCTGGGTATGATGTTCTCATCGGGTGTAGGTGCTGTCGTGCAGATTTTGCAGTATTTCAGCCATGAGGAATCCCTGAAGGCTTTCGTCATCTGGACGATGGGGGCGCTCGGCGACGTGACCTTGCCGCAACTCACCCTGCTCGGTCCCTCGGTCGTTGTTGGGCTGCTATTGGCCGTATTGACCATTAAACCGCTCAACCTCCTGCTTTTCGGCGAGGAATATGCCGTAACGATGGGACTGGATATCCGGCGTTCACGCGGCCTGCTGTTTCTATCGACAACGCTGCTTGCCGGAACGATAACCGCCTTTTGCGGTCCGATAGGTTTCATCGGTCTCGCTATACCTCATGTCACAAGAATGCTTTTCCAAAACAGCGATCATCGTGTCCTTCTGCCCGGAACGATTCTTTCAGGAGCATCGATATTGCTTTTTTGCGACGTCATTTCCAAAATATTCACCTTGCCGATCAACGCCATTACAGCTCTATTGGGAATCCCAATCGTCGTATGGGTGGTTTTACGCAACAAATCCATCACCGCATGATAGAATTACAGCATTTTTCCATAGGTTATAAAGAGAACTCGTTGCTTCACGAGGTTAATGCCACGATAAAAAAAGGCCAACTGACAGCCCTTATCGGAAGAAACGGAACGGGGAAATCAACGCTGCTCCGCGCCATAGCCGGTCTGAACCGGTGTTATTCCGGAAAAATCATTCTCGACGAGCACGACATTGCTTGCATGAGAACCGAGGATATGGCAAAAACGCTGGCCGTCGTCACTACCGAACGCATGCGTATCGCCAACCTGCGGTGCAAGGATGTCGTAGCCATAGGCCGTGCTCCTTATACCAACTGGATAGGCAGGATGCAGGAGGCGGATAAGGAGATAGTCATGCAATCGCTCGTCTCTGTAGGAATGGAGGCTTACGCAAACCGCACGATGGATAAGATGTCGGATGGCGAATGCCAGCGTGTGATGATCGCCCGTGCATTGGCACAATCCACTCCCATTATCCTGCTGGACGAACCGACCTCATTTCTTGATATGCCCAACCGTTACGAGCTATGCACACTCCTTGCACGGCTCGCCCACGATGAAGGAAAGTGTATCCTATTCTCTACTCACGAACTGGACATAGCCTTGTCACTCACTGATGCAATAGCTCTTATCGATTCTCCACGACTATTATGTATGACGACGGAGAAAATGCGTCAGAGCGGCTGTATAGAGCGGCTTTTTCAAAACAGCCGGATATTGTTCGATGTTACAACAAACACTATAAAAGTAAAAAACAGTCCTATATAACTGAACGATTTTATATAGAACCAACATAAGGGGGAACAAGCTCATTTTATACTTCCAGAACGAGGAATGCTTTTACCAATACCGACCTTGCCGTGCAACACAGCTTTCCTTTCGATCACGATACAACACTGGACGATAACCTGCAAAAGGTAAACGAAAAGCTGGAGGGTATGGAAGAATACCAGGCCGAAGTGCAAGAGGAAAGCTACATCAGCGGTCTGCACCGATAACGGAAACGAATGTGAGGTGACTTCACTTCAACGCCACCTCACATTCTTATACATTACATTAAGACAACAGTTTGTCAATCATTGACTGTAGCTGTGACATATCGCAATATTGATTGATACCACCGGTATAATCCTTTGCGTGCCGGGCGGTCCGTATCAGGAACGAATCAAGTTCTATCTTTACCATATCATTCATCCGCATATTCGAAAAATGGTGTATGTATACGAATTTACCGTTACGTTCAATAAAGCAACTTGTAAAGTAATGTCCCTTATTCTCGGACACGACGACCGCATTCACCGCTTCTGCATATTTGGAAATTTCATGCAGCAATGCCGTTTGGAAATTGCGATATTCTTTTGAAACACAAGTCCCTGCGTCCTCCCCAGCCTTGGGGTTGCTATATGCACCTTACAAAGCACGCCTTATGAGGGCAAGCACAATATGGCAGGCGGAGTGAGATACACGCTTTTTTATGTACAACGGATATTTTATACCTCCGGGGACTGTTTACGGCATTCGTCCATCAAGAACTGTTCCAACTGCCGGCGATCCGGCAACTGCAACTGATAGGTCGATACGAAAAGCCGGTTATCCATGTTGCCGAGGGCGTATTCCACCATCTTCTTTCCCTTGCGGGTGCAAAGCAGGATTCCCACCGGAGGGTTGTCGCCTGGCTGCATTTCATGCTCGGCATAATAGCTGACATAGGCATTCAACTGTCCTATGTGTTCGTGGCGGAACTCGTCGTTTTTCAACTCCACAATGACGTTGCAGTGAAGCAACCGGTTGTAGAAAACGAGGTCTGCAAAATAATACTCCCCGTCTATGACGATGCGTTTCTGACGCGCCTCGAAACAGAAGCCTTTCCCCAATTCCAGCAGGAACTCCTGCAAATGCGCAATCAAGGCTTCCTCTATGTCGCTTTCCGTAAGGACATCCTTGGCTTGGAGACCGAGAAACTCGAACGTATAGGGGTCGCGTATCTGAAGAAGCGGGGTATGCCGCTCCGCCCGGCTGTCTGCAAGCATCATCGCTTTCATCTTATCCTCCGACAGCCCGACGCGGACATGGAGATTGGAGACAATCTGGCGGCGCAGTTCGCGCACGCTCCACGTCCCCCGGATACATTCCGTTTCGTAGAAAAAGCGTACCAGCGGGTCGTCCACCGTGAGCAATTCCCGGATATGCGAAAAGGAAAGCGCCGAAACCAGCTTTTCCGCCGGTGTACCGAATGCTTCGGGCAGCTTGTCCGCATACTTCCCGCCAACGGCAGGACTATGAAGCCGACACAATTTGTGCGACAGTGTCGCACAAATTGCCGTTGCCGGAGAATTATGCGACGGTGTCGCATAATTCGCGGAAACCAGCGTACCGACATGGGGATAATCCCTGTAAAACAGTCGAGAGAGCTGGAAAAGAGTGACATTCAACCCTTTCTGCCCGATATGCTGTTCCAGACTTTTCAGCAGCCTGTCGCCGTATTTGGCCCTGTCGCTGCCGTTCTGTTCGTATTCAACGATATAACACCCGATGATCCAATTCCGCAACGTGATTGCCTGATTGATGGTCTTGACCGCCAATCCCCGCATCGAATCGTCAACGGTCATGATATTTTGAGCCAACTGCTCAAAGGTCATGCTTTGCACCGAATTTGCCGTTTGTTCCATATCTACCTGTAAATCGGGAGCAAAAATACAAAAAATGCGGAAGATACAGGGTGTTTTCGTCAGGTTGTTTATCCCGGCATCGGGATTTTCCGTACATACCGTGGAAACGAACGCAAAGGCACGCCTGTCTTGCATGGTTCATCAAGGAGAGAATGGCACGGAAACGGATATTCATTAACCATAACGGAGCGAACGGATAAAGAAGAAAGGCGGCGCATCCGGAAAGAAACGGAGTGCCGGGACGGGGCGAATGATGCGAAATAAGGGGAGGGAAAATCGCTTGTATCAATATACACCTGTCCATGCTTCAGCCCGTTTCCGTTTCATAAAAAAACGGCGACCATGTTTCCGATGGCCGCCATCTGGCTGTATGGTTTCGGGGTCCCGTCAGAAGGCAAGAACGGGGCGTACAATATGATTATCGAGTGTCTTATCGCTGGTCATAAATGTTATGTAATTACTGCTCAAAACATAATGTGCGCTCTTGTTAGTATTATATTCCGATGAAGTCCGATGATAACCGTACGAAAATTCATCTTTCCCCTCCGAGGGAATTTTTTCCATCCACTTGTTCAGTGTAGTAAGAAGGTTTACCTGCCTAAAATCATGCTCATCTGCTATATCAACTTGTGAAGTCTGCCACTCCGTTTCTGCCATTTGTTGACAATCGCCCAGATTCTGATAAATATCCCACACCTGTCCGGCCGCAGGCAGGTACCAGCCCGTAGTCTTATTGCCGATGGGTATGGGGCAGGTTTTCCCGTGCTCGTCCGCCGCCTTGAAAGCGGGGAAATTATCGAAACCATTGTAATTCTCCTTGATATAGGTGTGATTATAGAAACCGCTAATATTGTTGTAACAGTCCTCCAGCGTCGTGCAGTCAGCCAGTCCCGTTTCATTCTGATTGTTAGACCATATAGCACTCTCTGCTTTCTTTACAGATACGACCAGCCTGTGCATGGCTTCCCGTCCCCCGAAGAAATCCGTCTCGGCAGAACCGAAGCGGCGTTTGTCGGTCTGGAACACGATACCGGAAGGTTCGTCGTCATCGGCAAGCTCTTCTACCTCGTGAGGCACGAGATACCAATCCGAGAGGTTTGCGGTCGGACAGAACAGGTCGCCGATGCGCACGATTTCGAGATAGTGGTAGTCTCCCTCTACCTCCTTCAGCCCGCCGTCCACCTTGCAGAGAGTGTAACAGCCCGCTTTCAGGTCATCCGCGCAGATTGCCACCTCGTAGTTGTGTACCACCTCGTCGGCCTTGTCCATATACTCGCCGTTTTGCGTATAGCCCTTATCCGGGCGGACGATGTAGCGGAGGCGGTAGTGGTAGTCGGCACTGCCTTCGCCTACGGGGTGGTCTTCGGGACGGTAAGGTTGGTCATTCCCCTCGAATTGTGCCTCCACACCGTCCAAGAAATAGAAGTCGCACTTCGTCGTTTTGGAATTGTAGCTCGTGATGTGGTAGAGCGTGCCGGGCATCTCTATGACCGCCAGCGCCATGCAGTGCTTCATGGTGAAATTCACCGCGACAGAATGCGCTTCCTTATCGACTGTCTCCACCACGCCTTTCGCCACCATGAGGTCGCTCGCCGTATAGTCGGCATATCTGCTCTGGTCTTCTTTCGGCTTCCACTCGTCGATGAGCGGCTTGAAAAAGTCCTCTGCTGTCTCCGCATAGACATCGACCTTGTTATGTGCGTCATTCTGAAAGGGGTAATACAGGAAATACTTCGTTTCCGGGGTGTGCATGAGCGTTTGCCCCTGTACGTCCCATGTGACTGTACCGTCGTCGTTCTTCTCTGCTGTCACTTTTATGTTCTGTATCCAGATTCTTCCCTCGGCATTGACGGCAAACAATCCGGCAGCATCCCCTTCGGTAAACTCGGTGGCATAGCCTTTTTCCACGGCGCGTGTCTGCGGCTCTCCGGACGACTGGTAGCCACCGTCCGTCACGGTGACGACAAGGCGTGTGCCGTCGGCAGGGTAAGCACCGTTATCCAACATATCCTCTTGGCTGCACGAGAAGGCGAGCAGCAATGCGGCGAGCAGCGTCCCGGCTATGCCGCACCGTGCCGCTTTCTTATCGGTTGTATATCGCTTGTCTGTTTTCATCGTTTTATGTTATTTCTTGATGTTCATACTTTGCGCCCGCTCAGAAGGCGAGGACGGGGCGGACATATTGTGCGGATAATCCCTTTTGATGGAAATATAATATCTTCGTAGAATTTTTGTTTTCTAAATCCCATGAAATAGCATAGCCTGCATTGCTTTCCGAAGATGTCCATATAGCCTTATCGTCGTTTTCCGGATTGAAGATGTCTGCATCCTCAATTCCCGACAGCCAACTGTTCAGGCGTGCCTTTTCCTCAACCGAAATCGAGATTGCGTCGTTGCCGACAAACTGTTCCGAGGTTTGCAGACTTTCATCCGCCAGACTCTTGATGTTTCCCAAGTTCTGGAACACATCCCACAACTGTCCGGCGGCGGGCAGATACCAGCCCGTTGTCTTCGCATCCTTAGTCAAGGCGCCGTATTGGTGCTCGGTGGCTTCCTTGAATGCGGGGTAGTCGCTGAAACCGTGTGTATCCTCGATGTGTCGGCTGTTGGCCAGCCCGCTTATATCCTTGTAGCAAAGGGACGGTCTGTTGGTTTTTGGCAGCCCGCTTTCAGGGGATTCATCGTCATTGTACCACTTGACGGAAGATGCGTTTTTCACCGCCACCACCAGCCCGCGCGGTTCGCGCCCGTACTGCCGCAATAAGGTATCCCGTTCCGCCTTGCCGAAACGGTCAGGGTGGTCTCTGAAAGTGGCGTACACGATGCCTACCACGGTCTTGCTTGCAACCGGCGTGGGTTTCGGACTGGCAATCACATACTCGCCGTCCTCTTTGATCCAACGCAGCCCGCCGTCGGAATAAGTACCGTCCGAATAGAAATAGTCGCCTATTTTCAACCGCTCCGGCAAGTAGGCAGGTTCGCCCTCTTCGTCAACTTCTTTATGCTTATTCCAAGCTGTGACATCCACGGATTCTATTATCAGTCTGTCTTCGACGATTTTTATCGTGTACGTCACATGCTCGCCCGGTTGCCATGCCTCCCTGTCCGAGAGGGAGGCGGTCAAGGTATGCCACTCAAACTGCTGGTCCTTGAAAGTCACTTCAAGTTCGGCATTTGCCAAATCCTGCGGCAGCAGCATGAAGGTCTGCGCCTCGGTCGTGATGGGCTTGTCTTCTTTTCCATTCGCAGAGATTGTGACGTTCGGGTCCAGCGAAAGCGAATAGGTGCTGTTCGGCTCGCTATAGTCTGTCCACTGAACTGTTCCCGTACCGTCGGATTGATACACCGCCTTGCCATACAACCCTTTCAGCGCGATGCGGGAAAATTTTGCATATGCCATCCCCTTACTCCCGACAAAGCTCACGGCGGTCAGCGCGTGGTGGAATGCCAAGTTCACCGTGCCGTCTTCCGTACCCCCCTTGAGGGTGGCGGGTACGGCGAAGCACAGGTCGGACTGCTGCGCCACGTCTTGCGGCACTTCATACTCATAATTCGGTGCGCCGATTGTACCCCGTTCGGGCAGGGTCAGCCCTTCAGCCCCGTAGGGCGCATAGGCGAGGAAAGTCACGTTCTGCCCTTTGCCCGGCACGAAATAGGTGTCCTTGGTGGTATAGTTCGTCCCGTCCTCTGTCGAGGCTTCGATGTTGAACATAAACTTAGGGGCTACATCCGTCCAATTCTCTTCACCGAGATGGGAATAGCCGAACACGCCGAAAGCGTCGTGAAACTTATTTTCGGTGACGGGCGTGGCGCGTGTCATCGCACGTTCAGCGTCCGCCTCTCCCTGCTGCGAGACACTGAATCGCAGCTCATTCCCCGCAGAGGGGAAGCCGTCGTACTCCTTCGTGCAGGATACCAGCAGCGCACCTGCTGCCGCGAACACCGCCACCCGGCGGAGCATTCCGGCAAATGGCAGTTCTTTCATTCGTTTCCTCATATTGCTGTATCTTTATTTGTTTCTCTTTGCCTCCCGCTGCGGGAAGTCTTCGTGACCGGGAGGGGACATTCAACCCCGCCCGGCCTGTGTGTCAGTCCGTCTACGATAGGGTAACGGACAAAAAGTCGTTAATCGTCTGTGTCATCCTTATCCGCATCCCAAGACAGGTCGGGGGTCTGATCTTTATCTATCCACTTTGCCACTTCGACCGTGAACTTAATCGGGCCGCCGAGGATCGGATCAACCGGTTCGTTCGGTTCGGGATTTTCCGGGTCAGGTTCGGGCTTTCCCGCACCCTCGGAGAAGTCGAGCGTATAGATGTACTTGTTGCCCATCTCCCACTTCGTGCCGATGCCCACAGCTACCCACGCATACTCCTCGGTGCCGTCGTCTTTTTTGGGATGAACCTGCGCACCGTCCTTGGTCTCAACATTCACCAGCACGGCGAGGTATGCGCCGCTGTTGGTATTGCCCGCCGTACCGTCCCATGCGGTCAGTTGCTGCGGAATCAGCATGGCGTTGCCGTTGGCCTTTGAATTTTCCTTATCCATAATGGTTACAGCTTCCTCACCCAACGTGATCTCAGTATCGTACTGTACCGTATAGATGGCTTTATCATCGGAAAGGTTCGACCATGCGTTTTCCTTTTCTGTAGCTGTTTCTGATACCGCCTTGTCGAAGTTGAGGTTGCCCTGCTTCTTGATATAGGCAATCTTCACGCCCTTGACCTTGTAGACATAGCCCTTGTTGTCGTTCTTTGCCTTGATTTCAATCTGCGAGAGCATGTGCTTGAAGTCGAGCTTCACGCCGTTTGCCTCGTTCGTTGATTTCTTGCCGGTAGCGGTGGCGTAGATAAGGTCTACTTGTTCTGCGATGTTATCTTTCGGCGAAAAACTGGTCAGCGTGTTGTTGTTATCGTCCAAAGCGAGTGTCATTGTACCGCTGATCCCGGTTGTCGGGGCATAGGCACGGAACGTCAGTTGGGTGTCATCGCCCGGCCAGTAGTAGAGCGGGTCGGAAATGTAAGCCTCGCCCTGCTTTCCCGTGAACTTCGCTTCCTTGAAATACGTCGCCCCTGTCGGGTCGAATGCCGACACGTTAAACTCCTCAATGTTGTTGGTCGTGATTTCGGCACCGCGCGTGAGGTTGTCCGCCGATGTGCGGAAGCCGATGCCCTTGCCCTCGTTGATACCGATCGTCTCGTCCTGCGAGCACGATGCCATGGCTATTGCCGCCACGGCCATATATGTCTGTTTTACTGTAATTTTGCGGTATAATTTAAAATTGAGAACGCAATGAAGAAAAGATTGATTGGAAATCTCGAAGTTTCCGAAATAGGAATGGGCTGCATGGGATTCTCCCACGGCTATGGCAAAGTACCCGAAGAGGGGTACGCTCTCGACGCAATACGGAAAGCGTATGAAACGGGCTGCACGTTCTTCGATACGGCAGAGGTGTATGGCGATGTCATGTTCTATCCGGGGCATAACGAGCAGTTGGTAGGAAAAGCAATCTCCGGTTTCCGCAAAGATGTCGTGCTGGCTACCAAACTGTTCATCTACTCCGAAGAGCTGTGCGGCGGGAAAAGCGTCTGCGAAGCAGTACGCACGCATTTGGAGAAATCACTGGCCAACCTGAATACGGACTATATCGACCTTTATTACCTGCATCGCATCAACGCGGAGATTCCCCTTGAAGAGGTGGCCGAAGCCATGGGAGGGCTCATCAAGAAAGGAGTTATCCGTGCGTGGGGACTGTCACAGGTAGGTGTCGAGACATTGGCCAAGGCACATGCCATCACGCCTGTCGCCGCCGTGCAGAATCTCTATTCCATGTTGGAGCGCGACTGTGAAAAGGAGATATTCCCTTATTGCATGGAACACGGTATCGGCGTCGTGCCGTTCTCCCCAATAGCCAGCGGGTTTCTTTCGGGAAAGATCCATGCCGACACGCAGTTTGAAGCCGTGGACGATGTACGGAATTTCGTTCCCCAGCTGAAAAAAGAGAATATCGAAGCAAACCTGCCCATATTGGACATCCTCCATGAATATGCAGACAAGAAAGGCGCCACGCCCGCCCAGATTTCACTGGCATGGATGCTCCACAAATATCCCAATGTCGTGCCTATTCCCGGCTCGAAGAATCAAGAGCGCATCCTTGAAAACCTCGGCGCGGCAAATGTGGAACTGACCGACGAGGAGTTCCGAATGCTGGAGGCGGCCTTGAACGCCTGTCCGGTGCACGGCCATCGCGGACATGTGGAGACCGTACAAGGTGATTTCGGGAGCAACTGGAAAAAGAAAGAGGATTGAAAGGAGATACGGACTATGAAAGAAGTAAGACTGAACAACGGGGTGATGATGCCGGCCATCGGTTTCGGCGTGTTTCAAATCCCCGAAAACGAAACGGAACGTGCTGTAAGCGACGCCCTCGAAACGGGCTACCGCCTGATAGACACGGCGGCTGCTTATTTCAATGAAGAACAGGTAGGCAATGCCATCCGCCACAGCGGACTGAAGCGAGAGGACTTGTTCGTTACCACCAAACTGTGGGTACAAGACTACGAATACGATAATGCCCTCCGGGCTTTTGACCTCTCGATGAAAAAACTCGGACTGGACTATCTTGACCTTTATCTGCTGCACAAGCCCTACGGTAACTATTACGCTGCTTGGAGAGCCTGCGAGCGGCTATACAAGGAGGGGCGTATCCGCGCCATCGGAGTAACCAGTTTCTCCAATGAACGCCTGCAAGACCTTTTCCTGCACAATGAGGTGAAGCCTGCCGTCAATCAAATAGAAACGCATCCGTTTTTCCAGCAGCAGGCTGCCAATGCGTTCTTGCAGAAAGAGGCCATCCAGCATGAGGCGTGGGCACCGTTTGCCGAAGGCAAGAACGATATTTTCAACCATCCGGTACTGAAAGAAATCGCACGGAAGCATGGCAAAAGCACGGGGCAGGTCATCTTGCGCTGGCTCAACCAGCGTAACGTGGTCGTTATCCCCAAGAGCGTGCGGAAAGAACGAATGGCGGAAAACCTCGATATTTTCGATTTTACCCTGACCGGAGAAGAGTTGCAGTCCATCGCCGCACTGGATACAGGTCGCAGCCCCATCTATGACGATATGGATTTGCCAACCGTTAAAAGCATAGGAACCCATAAAATACATGACTGACATGAAAACAATCACATTGAACAACGGTATCGAAATGCCAACATTGGGCTACGGAGTATTCCAAGTAAGCCCGAAAGAGTGCGAACGTTGCGTAACAGACGCCATACACACCGGCTACCGCCTGATAGACACGGCGCAGGCTTATTACAACGAGGAAGGCGTGGGCAACGCCATTGTCCGCCTCGGCGTGCCACGCGAGGAACTGTTTATCACCACCAAGGTGTGGATTTCCAATGCAGGTGAAGAGAAAGCGGCACGCAGCATAGACGAGTCGTTGCGCAAACTCCGTACTGACTATATAGACCTGCTGCTTGTTCACCAGCCTTTCGGCGATTATTACGGAACGTACAGGGCCATGCAAAAAGCCTATCAGGAAGGTAAAGTACGTGCTATCGGGTTGAGTAATTTCTACGGAGCCCGCTTCGTGGACTTGGCCGAGAACATGGAAGTGAAACCGGCTGTCCTGCAAGTGGAAGCGCACGTGTTTGCCCAACAGACTGCCATGCGGGAAACGATTGCGCCTTACGGTACACGTCTCATGGCATGGGGACCGCTCGCCCAAGGTGCGGACAATCTTTTCAAGGATGAAACCTTACGGGGTATCGGGGCTAAATACGGTAAGAGTAATGCACAAATTGCTCTGAAATTTTTAACGGACGAAGGTATCATCGCCATACCGAAGAGTGTGCACAAAGAACGAATGAAAGAGAATTTCGAAATTTTCGATTTCGAATTAACGGAAGAAGACAGAAAGGCAATCCACCGTCTGGACACCGGCAAGTTGAAAGTGGACCACAACGACCCTGTACTGGCAAAGTTCCTTTTGGATTACGACAAGAATTTCAATCCGGACAACTGATATGGCCTGCTTAAAGAATCCGGGATACGGCACATAACAAAGCAAGAGAGTACCGATGATAAATATCGGTACTCTCTTGCTTTCTATCTGTTTACGGACGAACCTTTGTTTTTTTCACATTTGCCGAAGAACAATTCCACCTTTGTATGTCGGTTGGCTTCCGTGGGGGCATAATCGGAAATACCGCCTTCGCCGGTCTTGGTCATCCTGTCGGGCGACAAACCCCGCTTGTTCAGCTCCGAGGCGATATAGTCGGCTCTCGAAGCACTCAAGGCATTGTTGATACCGACTGTTCCGGTCGCACTATCGGCCGCTCCCGTGACTTTAACTTTCAGACCGTATTTCTTTGCCACCCGTGCCAGTTCGTCGAGATTGACCAACTGGGAAGGGTCTGTCAGGTGCGACGTGCCGAGTTCGAAGAAAAAGAAGATGGGAGCACCGATACATTCCCGTCCGGACTGCATCAGCACGGCGTAGTCTGCCAAGGTGCTGTCGGGAAGATTCTTGAACTGTCCTGTTCCGAGGTCAAACACGCTGTCCTGCCTATGCTGCAGGCTGTCTGTCCGGCCATTCCCATTCGGGGCTTGTCCTTCCAATGGTGATTTTCCGTTCCAATGCTTGTTCTTCAACCTTGCCCGCAGGGAGTTCAGCCCGCTGTAATTGTTCCTCGGATAACCTTTGCGCCCGATAGCATCGTCATCATCGAAGAGATGGCTGTACGTGTCGAGCAATCCTTCGATTTCCAGTATCTTCTTCAGCTCGGCCAGCGTCCGGCTATCCTTGTCATGCTGTCCCGCGTAGCGGCTATTCTGTTCCGACAGTACATTGATATAATCGACGAGCTGCCGGTCGCGGCGGATATAGGGGCTTGGGTCTATGGCCCGTTTCCAGCCGACCTTGCCGATATGGAAAGAGAATCCGGCAGTGAATGAAAGCATGTGGTCGCCTAACCGATTCGCCTTGCCATACCCGTCGAAGTTTTGGAAGGTGGTCGTACCGGAGAGTTCCATGAGGGCGCTTACCCTTTTGGAAATGCGATACTGCCCTTGTATGCCGTAGGAGATTGCAAACGGGTTATGCCCGTTGGTCGCATGGTGCAGCAGTCCGATACCCGCAAAGGGTGCCAGATGCCAGCGCACCAGTTTCTGCCGGACATAGCTGCCGCCAAGCACATTCCACAGCAGATCCGCATGGAGATAATGGTACTCCTGCACGGCCAGCGTGCCGTCCTTGAACTGCAACCCGTTGTAATTTATGCGTGCACCTACCCACGGGGTAAACCACTTGCCGAAGGCAAGGCTGTACGAGGGTTTCAACCTCCCGAACAGGTCTTCGCAACCGAGCGGCGTGCCGAGAAAGGCTGTCGCACCTCCGGCGATACTGACAAACCAATTGCCGTTTCCCCGTGCCGGAACGACCACTCCGTCAAGGTATGAGGGCTGTAACGGCTGCAGCAGTTCAGTGTCATCGGAAGGGGACCGGGA
>ERZ791689.680-NODE-680-length-13470-cov-2.77883_pt1 | contig 13470 bp, 28 predicted proteins | sample MGYA00509957_ERZ791689 | MGnify/ENA primary metagenome ERZ791689 (study PRJEB30046, sample SAMN00715167) | human gut metagenome | study: EMG produced TPA metagenomics assembly of the A metagenome-wide association study of gut microbiota in type 2... | reverse complement strand
CTTTCCGAGGCAGACTATTTCATCGGTATCTTTGACGAGGCTCGTGAGTTCCGCGGCTGCATCATCGAGAACATCGCAGCTAAGAACTACGGAATCCCGTTTTATCTGGTTAATCTCGGCAACGCTGCGCCGGATGTCATCGAGCGCAGAAAAATTGATAAAAGAGTAGATACCCTTGAAATCTACTAAGCATTGATATTTTCGAGTGCCAGGGTCGGTCCTTGGTCCAATGCTCCAGCCGGTGAGTGCCCACGTCGCAAATGGCGGCTCTAAGGAAACAGCTCGATTTATATTTTTTTTTTGATGTGCAATTTGGGAGGTTGACAGTATGAAAGTTCTGAGGGTTCGCCCAAAGCATTACCCTGAAGTGATCGACATTGACGGTTCTCTGGAATCGCTCCAGAAAGAGGTGGAAGGCCCGATCCAGGCTGTTTACCCGTGGGACGATGAGGTGGCATTGATTTGCAACGAAGAAGGAAAGCTGCATGATGATTGCATGGAGAAACTCAACCGGACGCTCAACGGCCCTTATGGTATCCCCATTGATATTATCGTTGGAACATTCCTGATTGTAGGCCTCACGGAGGATGATTTCGGTGAGCTTTTGCCGGAGTTCGTCGAGAAGTACGAGAAGATGTTCCATCAGCCGAGAAAGTTCGTCACCTACACGGATAGTGAAGGTAAAGTGCATCTCGACGTTGATTATTGTACACCTGAAGAATAAGCACATGAGAGCCCTGGAGAAATCTGGGGCTCTTTTATTTGAGTCATTAGCATGGGCTGTACGGCGGGTTCGATTCCCGCATGACTCGCAACCGGGCCAAAGAGCCTGATATTTGAACAATAGAAGGAGTAAGGATTATGAGCAGAGAAAAAGTAAAAGAGATCGTCGATTACATGGTTTCGGAGGGTATGCAGAACACCAACTACGGCTGCTGGGCCTTTGATATTCCGGAACTGTGCAACAAGTTCGACCTTCCGCTGGAATGGTTCTATGAGCACAACGATGATATTTGCCGCGAACTCGACGAGCGTGATGAGGTTGCTGATTACGAGCAGAACTACGACTGGAACAACCATCCGCTGGATTACGACCTGGTTTATTACACGGACTTCTGCCATCTTAAGGAGGCGTAATATTTATGGGCGGACTTCGCAGAGTAGATAAGGCTTGCAATATGCGTCCTACTGCAAAAAGCACGGACTCCACTAAAAAGAAAGAACTCTGGAAGGTTTTCCGTAAAAATCGGAAGGAACTCTTTGCTTATACTGTCCGGGGTGAAGGAGAGGACGAAGAGGAAGCAACGATTTCGCTTCTGGCGTATGAGAATCATTGCCGGGAAAAAGACATCCATGTGATGCTGGAAATGAGGTGATCAGGCTGATGGCAGGAGTTACGCTCTATGACTATCAATTAGATGCTATTAACCGTATGAAAATCGGCTGCATTTTATGCGGAGGCGTAGGAAGCGGAAAATCGAGAACGAGTTTGGCGTTTTACTACAGACTCTATGGTGGACAAATAAACACAAAAGAATATGCAAGGATGACAGAGCCCCCGGATCTTTATATCATCACGACTGCCCGGAAACGGGATACGGGTGAGTGGGACGAAGAGTTGGCTCATTTCTACATGAGTACCGATCCAGAGCTTGATATTTACGAGCACAGTGTAACGGTGGATTCCTGGAATAACATCGAAAAGTACGTAGGTGTGAAGAATGCGTTTGTTATATTTGATGAACAGAGAGTCGTTGGCAGTGGTAAATGGGTCAAGTCTTTCCTGAAAATCGCAAAGGAAAATGAGTGGATTCTTCTGAGCGCTACGCCGGGGGACTGCTGGACAGATTATATTCCGGTGTTCATCGCAAACGGTTTCTTCCGAAATCGGACTGAATTTAACAACCAGCATGTGGTCTACAGCCGCTTTTCCAAATATCCGAAGATCGACAGATATTTGAACACACAGCGACTGGTACGGCTGCGGGAACGGATTCTGGTTGACATGGACTTCGAGCGGGCCACAGTATCCCACCATGAGAATATTTTTGTGAACTATGACAAGCCGAAGTATTTGCAAATCTGCAAGAACCGCTGGAATCCTTGGGAGGATAGACCGATAGAGACAGCCAGCGAGTTTTGCTATATGTTGAGGAAGCTTGTCAATTCCGATGAAAGCCGGCAGCAGGAAGTCCTTAATATTTGCATGACGCGGCCAAGAGTCATTATCTTCTATAATTTTGACTATGAGCTGGACATTTTGCTGAATCTGCCTTATGACCACGGCGTTGAGGTTGCTCAGTGGAATGGTCATAAACATCAGCCAATTCCTGACGGCGACAGGTGGGTTTATCTCGTGCAGTACAATGCCGGGGCAGAGGGCTGGAACTGCATCAAGACGGACACCATTATATTCTACAGCCAGAACTACTCCTATAAGATTATGGGGCAGGCTGCAGGACGGATCGACCGGCTGAACACCCCGTACAAGAATCTGTGGTATTACCATCTGAAGTCAAGGGCGGGGATCGACCTTGCGATTTCGAGGGCACTGAACTCAAAGAAAGCGTTTAACGAAAGGAAATTTTATGGAGCATGATATTTATGATTCTTTGAGGCTTGCTGCGACGATCTGTGAGAAATTTGCAGATGTCTTAAACGCGATTGCGGAATGTTGCGAGAAAGTGGCGGCTTGTTTTATGGACTTGTTTGAAGAAAACAAGAGTATGTTGAGCAGGCTTGTCAATTCCGACGAAAGCCGGCAGCAGGAAGTCCTTGATATTTGCATGACGCGGCCAAGGCAGCCATTGAAGATGATTCTACAGAAGCTGCGTCCTGACTACAAAGACAAGTGCAAAATCCGGTGGCTGGATATTCCCAACAAGGTTATGCAGGGAAGAATCAGGAGGTTCTGCTAATGGGAAACATATCGAAAAAGACTCGAAAAAAGATTAACAAGATTCTTTTAAGTAACCACTTTAAGAAAACATTGGGAGTTACGCAGGGTATATTAGTGTATACTCCGAATCCTGAAAGTCCATTGTCTGCAATTTGGCATCACATCGAGATTCGGTATGATGGTACAATCTTTGGATATTTGCTGGATGATAAGGTTAAATATGCGGTCATAGGATCGGTGAACCGCAGAAAGGCTCGACAAACAATAAGAAGTCCTGAACAGTTCTTCCATCCAAGATGTCATTTTGCAAGGCAGAGCAAGCAAATTGCTTTCAGACTCAAGAAAATGGGAGAAGATAAACTTGCGCGTATTTTCGATGATGATGCGGCATTGCTTCTAATCATCAATATGTGGAATTTAGAAATAGAAGATGACGATTTCTCGTTTGTAACACAAGACATGATTAGTCCAGTATTGGAGGGTAAAACAAATGATTAAAGATTCTGGTGACCGCACCGAATTTGAAACTGGTGCAAAGCGTGATATGCATGCAGGGAAGGGACGGATGGACCTTCTGCCCTGGTACGGCATCATGGAGGTCAGCAAGCACTGCGAGGAAGGTGCATTGAAGTACGGCGAGCACAACGTGGATAAGGGTATCCCGCTGCATTCGCTGCTGGACAGTGCTGCACGACATCTGGCCAAGTACATGGTCGGCATGGACGACGAGGACCACCTGCGAGCTGCCTGCTGGAACCTGCTGTGGGCTCTTAACCAGCACGTGACCCATCCCGAGTTGGATGATAGGTTTGCGGTGAAGATGAAAAGCTCGAACGATGAACCGCTTATCACAGTTGTCTGTAGTTCCTGTGGTATGCATTTTGAAGCGCCGACCGAATGGTGGGTCCGCAAAAGATCACAGTATACCAATATTCCAGACGGAGTGATGACGACTTGCCCTCATTGTGGGAATGTGACAATCGTTCGGGAGGTAAAATCAGATGAGTGACTGTATGCGAGAAATTGTTCGCTGTCGGAAATGCGGATGTGCTTTGACAAATGAAGCCGAACATATTTTGCCGAATGTGAATTTCAGGGTCTGTATTATGACCTGTACACTGTCTTTAATTTGCCCCGATTGCGGGGAAGTGGAGATTCTCGAAATGGAGGACTACTTATAATGAGCGACTGGAAACGCGAAGTGGACTATCTTGGGTATATTATTCCAAGCCCAGATCTTAATGTCAGTATTGTTGTCGCAAGAGCCAACGGAAAGAGCCTCAGTCAGCTTGAAATAGTTGATTCACTGATGAAAAGGAGATTTAATTATGAAAGTCGTTGAACCCAAATACGAAATCCTCACTGATATTTCTGAGGGCGGCATCAAAGAGCTCCAGCAGATCGAGCGGGTGGCCCGGGTCTGCTACAAGAGCGAGGACAAAATCACGCTGGACGGTGAGTCGGCAAAGAAGCTGGTGGGCTTTCTGGTGAAGCAGGGGCATGAGGCTATGCTGGAGCATTCTCAGCTGAGCGTGCTCTTCACGTGCGACCGTGGCGTGGCCAACGAGCTTGTGCGGCACCGCATTGCAAGCTTTGCACAGGAGAGCACGCGGTATTGCAACTACTCGAAGGAGAAGTTTGGCAATGAGCTTACGTTCATCTGGCCGTCCTATATCCGTGGTGAGCAGTATTGCGAACTGAACGATAGCGAGGTTACGATCAAAAGCTCGTTCTTGGAAGCTATGACCTATGCCGAAAAGGACTACAAGCTGATGATCGCAAACGGCATGCGTCCCGAACAGGCTCGTTGTGTACTGCCGTTGTGCCTGAAGACCGAGATCGTGGTTACTGCCAACTACCGTGAGTGGCGCAACATCTTCAAGCTGCGTACTCCTGTGGCGGCCCACCCCCAGATGCGTGAGCTGATGTGTCCGCTGTTGCTGGAGGTTCAGAAGAAGATTCCGGTGGTGTTTGATGACATTTATACGTTCTGGCCGGCTGATGACCAGACGCGGAAGGGGAGTATGGTAAAAGAGTGAGGCCTACATATGAGAGAAACAATGAGCGTTTTTCTAAAGGATTTGGGCGTACCTGATGGGACTGTAGGTTTTGAGATGTTGGGAGAGGCGCTTGAGAAATCGATGGGTTTTATCCAGCAGCGCAGGCGAATCAATCTGACGGCTCTATGTGCTGCGCTCGGAGATAAATATGGCCAATCGTCGGAATCTATCGATAGGGCCATGCGCAGAGCGCTCGACTTTGCTGTTTACCGTACTGGGCAGGCTCCGAATGTGCTGATGTCTGAAGTAATAGGCTATGACTGTTACTCGGCAGTATCACTTCGGAGCTTTTTGTATGCTGCCGCAGGGTGGCTTTTGAAACATGAAGGAGAGATTGAATTATGAAAAATCGTATTATTTGCTGTGTGATGTGCCTAGTGATGCTGGTGGGCTGCCTGTGTGGGTGTTCAGAGGCTGAAAAGGTCAACAAGAACATCTCGAAGCAGGCCAACTACTTTGAGACGGAGCGGCATATCACGGTTTACAACGCTCGAACGGATAAAGTCATTCTCGAAGCGGAAGGCCTGATGTCCATTACGAACAACTCGTCCAACGAGCTGGTGTGTACCATCAAGACTGGGCCTAATACATATAAGAAAAATTATATTTACCTGAATTCCTATACGATGTATGTCGTGGAGGACATTACTGGTACGATGACCGACCCATACCACTATAAGCTCTACTTCCATACTGATATTCTGCCTGATGTGGAAGTGAAGCCGTGAAGTTGGCGCGAAAAATTCAGCCTGCTTTATGAGATGATTAGTCTCAAAATTATATTTTGGAGGTTGAAATTATGAAGAAACTTATCGGAGGTATGATTGTTGCACTTGGTACGATGTGCGTTTGGGTACATGGCTATACTAAAGGGTTCACGCAGTGTGGACTCGACATTGGTAATAACTGGCCTCTGCCGCACGACATGGAGTGCGCACCAATTACGCACCGGCTGGGGTTTATTGAAATCGGCATTGCAAAACAAAAAGTGAAAGACTAATCGAGGCATTGAGCCGTGGAGAAATCTGCGGCTCTTTGTTTTTCTATTCTAGGATAAGAATTAAAGGAGGTGATGCCCAATGTAAGAGATGGAAAAGTCCGCCTTTAACACAAATTTTTGGAGGTTGAACAATTATGGAAGAAATCAAATTTGCAAAAGGCTCTGTTCCGGTGCGAGTAGCTGCGAGAGTTTACGGTCGTGACTCTGCGTGGATACGGGCTGGTATCATTGGAGGTTGGCTCCCGATTGGCAAGGCCACGAGAAACGGGGCAGTCATCACGGACATCAAGCAGATGGACTCGCGGTATGGGCGGATTTCCTACTACATCTCCCCGAAGCTCCTGTATGAGGAGACGGGATATGTGTGGGATGGCGAGAAAGCGTAAGTTCACAGGTGTGTTTTGTGCTTCAGAGCTAAGTGAATAAAAAGGCCTCACATTCGTGTGCTAAGCGAGTGTGAGGCTTTGATTTTACAAAGTTAAAAGGAGAGTAAGATGTATTACTTTCGATGAATACGAGATACAGTAGACTGAGAAATGTTCATCATGGACGCAGTGGTTTCCTGATTAAATCCCATTTTAAGAAGATCCTTTACGACACCATCCCTATGTGCTTTGGATTTGATTTCGGGAATTACCACAGTGGTCATTACCTTTACGCCGCTTCTTGTTACAGCCTTAATAGCGGTAGTGCCGGTGTTCAATACAGCGCGGCCAATATATACACCACATTTGCCGCTATACTTAAAAACCGCAGAAACGACCTTGGATGCATCAACGTGGGGCATAACCTTTGTCAAATTGGAACCCATAATATCCTCCCTTGTAACGGCTCTATATGCGGCTAAATACCATGAACAGCATATACCTAGCCTTTATTAGTATCAGTATAGCACGAAGTACATCGTAAAACAATGTTGAGTAAGGTAAAAAAGCATAAAAATGACGGTTAATATGATGTATATTTGGATACGTGCTCCTTGATGGGTTGACCTTTTGATTCTTACATGATATTCTTAATTCAATAACGAGGAGGTGCTTTTATGGCACGAACGGTAAAATGTCCCAGCTGTGGCGCTGAACTTACGGTGAAAGATGAGAACCGCGACTTTATGTTCTGTGAGTATTGCGGGACGAAAGTGCGGCTCGATGACTATCAGGAGACGCATCGATTCGTGGATGAAGCACGGATTCAGGAGTCTAAGGACGCCAAGGAGCTCGAGCTGAAGAAGATGGAGTTTGAAGAAAAGAAAGACAAACAGGCACTATTAGTTTCTGGAATACTGCTGATTGGCGGTATTGGAATGATTTTTATCGCGTCAATATTGGAGCATTTTGGTGCTTTTTGACGGTAAAATGGTCAAAAGCCCACTTTCTGCCCACTTTTGAAAATATTTTTGGCCACAAAATTTAACGTATTTACGTTAAAAATATACAAAAGCCCAAAAACCCACTTTTTTCTTCAATTTAATAAAATTTTTTATAAAATAATATAATAAGTAACGATAAAAAGTGGGCTTTTGGTCACGACACGGAAAATTCACATATTCCTAACAGTTTTCACTTGAACCAAAGTATGCAGAAGTGCTATCGTTGTTGCAACGTATAACACACAGCTCTGATGAGGTGACTACTATGAGAGATGCTGAAAATCATGGTCTGGATCGGGCCCATAGTTTCTCAAACGAAGATGGTTTTGAGGAATGGATGACATGCGATGCTAATGGCAACGAAGTTCATTGCTATGACAACGGAAGCGTAGAAATTCATACTAAAGAACCACTTTGCCGCTTCTGCGCAGTCCCACTTGTCAAAGCGAGCCGCAAAACGTGGAAGTGTCCACAGTGCGGTAAACGTCGTACATACGAAGGGATAAATAAGCAGTTTTACAGTTTGGCGGATTATACATACGGCAGCCATCCTTTATGCGACGATTATGGTGCATTCATGAACCACGATGAAGGTACTACTTATATGGTTGGTCCGAACGAGCTGTATACAGAGCTGACTTCTGGATACTAAGCATTAAATCAAACAAGTCTCTGCGCTAATCACGCAGGGGCTTTTCTTTTTGCCCAAAACACACCTCGCGTGAAAAATTCACGCGAAAAAATCTGCCTCTTTTATGAGGAGGAGTAGAATGCGTCTCAGACGTGCTCTACTCCTTTTTTATTTTGGAGGTTGACATGTTAGAAAACACATTCAAGACCGGCTTGGTGAAAGAGCTGAAGTCTCGCTTTCCCGGCTGCATTGTGCTCCACGCAGACCCTAACGAGATACAGGGTATTCCTGACCTCGTGGTTCTGTACGAAGACACATGGGCCGCACTGGAAGGCAAGAAGTCAGCAAGAGCATTTCATCGCCCAAATCAGGACTACTATGTAGAAAAGATGAACGAGATGAGTTATGCTGCTTTCATCTACCCGGAGAACAAGGAGGAGATACTGAATGAACTGGAACGATCATTCCAAGCTCGTAGGTCTGCACGCCTTTCTGGGTGCGAGTAAGTATCATTGGATAAACTATGATGCTGCACGCCTTGCCGAGACCTATGCCAGCTATCAGGCCAAGGAAAATGGCACAAGACTGCACGCATTTGCGGCAGAGTGTATTGCTCTTGGTCAGAAGCTGCCGAAAAGCAAAAAGACGCTCAACGCCTACGTCAACGATGCCATCGGCTTCCGTATGACACCGGAACAGGTGCTCTATTATTCGGGCAACTGCTTCGGAACGGCAGATTCTATCACTTTTAAGAACAACTTACTGCGAATACCTATAACGAAATTGCCAAAGCTTGTGGTGTTCCCGAGTCCACTGTTTACAGTGCTCTGAATAAGTAAGGAAGGCTTTGAACTATGATTCGATGCTTTTTAACAACGACCGATAACCCTTATAATCCCTACAGCCAGTTCGACGACTGGTATCGTTTCGATATGGATAAGGGCTACAACTCCTGCGGACTGCTGATGCGGCTGGCCTATACCTCTGACCAGCTGACGGATGCAGAGAATGCATACGAAATTGAGCAGGCTATTGACGAAATCATCGCCAATGACCCGCTCAACATCTACAAGAAGCTCAAGATGGAAGTCGAAGACGACACGACCCTTGTGCAAAGCGCGTAAGGGGATAGGGAGGGGGTCGCAAAATCAACACCCCCTCTCAAATCGCGCCGGTCTTTGATATTTCTCCGGAGGGAAAAATGATATTTGGGCTTTCATGTCCTATATCAGACTCCGTTGATATTTTACAAAGCAAAAACGCCAGTATCCGAACCTCCATACGGATGCCAGCGTTTTTTATACTCAGTTGTTCTGACTCTCTTCAACAACTACACTCATATAGGAATTGAAAATTTTGAGAGCTCCGATGATGTTCTGATGCATTTGCTCCATAGTTACAGGGACGTAATGAGTGTGCTGTGAATCAGAGAGATATTTGGATAACTTCCGAATTTTCTTGTTTCGCATTTCGAGTACACCTCCTTTCTTTAGGGATAGATGGATACTGCTTTCTCCTTTGGTACCAAGTCTATCGTAAAGTTGAATAGGAGTCAATATATCGAATGTGCGAAAAACTCATTGGAATTTCGCGGCTTTATAGGACAACTGACAAAAGCCAAACTTGCCGAGGTCTGGGGAGTAGACCGGACTTCGGCGGTTTTTCTAAGGGTTCACGGGTACACTCCCTTATTATACCTTTGTGGTACGGGTATGGATACGTTTTCATGATCGTTCAACCTCCAATAGAACTTTCCCAAAATCATTTCCTCCTTTTGTGTCGAGTTACTGCTTTGCTCTGACATACCCGTGAACCCTTAGAAAAGCCTTTTATTTTTGTCATGAAGTTATTCATGACAAACTTTGAAAAAAAAAAAACAAAAAACACCAGCAATGGCGGGTAAACCAAAATCTGGCGGATAAGAACGCGAACGATATTTGACAGAATTTTACAGAAAGGATGGTGCCGGAAATGGGCGCAAGAAAAACTTCCGGCGCTGACCTGCCCGCAATGAGGCCGGCACTGACTCCGGAAGCACGAGAAAACCAGATGATCTCTCTGGCAATGGACTTGGTGGAAAAGCGGATACGGGAAGGAACAGCCTCTTCTGCAGAGACCACCCACTTCCTGAAGCTGGCGACGAGTAAGACAATGCTGGAAAAGCAGAAGCTCGAGGAAGAAAACAAACTGCTGCGGGCAAAGACAGAGGCGATCAATGCAGCGAAGGACAACGAAGAGCTGTACCGGGAAGTGCTCAAGGCTATGAGAGAGTATTCCGGCGAGGATGATGGCGAAGGAGAAGAGTATGAGTGCTGAGGTGTTCCGGATGCTTTGGGTCGTGGCAGTCCCAGCGTTGTTTGGAGAAGTGTTCTGGTTCGGTGAATACGGCGGTGTGAACGAGAAACAGGACAATATGCTGTGGGCCGTGTTTCTTGCGACAGTTACATTCCTGATTGCGGGTGCATTTGCAATGGACCACGGGTACATCTGAGAAAGAGGCGGCTCTATGACAGAGTTCGAGAGGATACTGTTGTCTAGCTTCCTTGCATGTTTTGTGGCCTTTCTGCTGGCGGTATGGCTGGGGAAGAAACCGGATAATGCCCTGAGCAGAAGTGCTCTTTGTATGGCGGGCCTTACGGGCATGATTTCACTGCTATACGAAATTGTGGAGATGCTGAAATGAAAAGCTACAGCGAAATGTGCCGATGTGGGACATTCGAGGAGAGGCTGAAGTATTTACAGCTTCACGGGACGGTGGGAAAGGACACCTTCGGGTTTGACCGATACCTGAACCAGGACTTTTACCGCTCGAAGGAGTGGCGGCAGTTCCGGGACAGGATCATCGTGCGGGACGGAGGCTGCGACCTCGGGTGCAAAGACCATCCTATCGCAGACATCACAGTCAGCGGAGGAAAGGTGAGCCGGACGCGCATTACGATACACCACATCAACCCTCTGACGAAAGAGGACATTCTCGAGCACCGGGAAGCACTGTTCGACCCGGAGAATGTTATCAGTGTGTCGGATGCGACACACAAGGCCATCCACTACGGGGACGAGAGCGCCCTGAAGCCGACGTATGAAGAACGCAGACCGGGCGACACCTGCCCGTGGAGGAAATAATAATGTACAAACGGAGAGCTTACAGCCAGCGGGAGCAGGACTACTCCCTTGAGCTGCGGAACGAGCTGGAAGAAGCCGAAAAGATGATCCTGAAGATCGGGCCATGCCGGGAGCGTAGCCTTGCGCTGACGAAGCTGGACGAGGCACTGATGTGGGCGAACGTGGCCATTGTGGAAGCTGGTGTGGCGGACTACGCGCAATGAAAAACCGCCCCGGCGGAGAGCTGGAGCGGCTTTGCAAAATTATTCTACCCAGTCATAGTAATCATCAGTGCTGAGAACTTTTCTCATGGCGTCTGGCGTGATTTTTGTAAACGTAACAGTATACCCACTCAATGTTACAGAAATTGCCTGATCCGAGCCCACCTTAGTATACTTCATGGTCTCGTTCCATCCTCCGCCATAGGGGTAATGTACGACCATGCCCGTTTCGAGATCTCCTGATGTGATTTTGCCTACTTGTACAGACAGGTCACCATTTGTAGAGAAACTGCGTACCGAACCATCACCAAACCAGATGCCATAGTACATATCATAATCTTTACCATGCCTCACATAGCAAAGATCGTAAGAGTACATGGAAGGACGGCTATAGTAGTCTAAAAGTGCTTGGGCCAGTTCATCCCGTAATTCAGGAGAGAGGGATTCTTTGGACGATGCGGATGCATCGGAAGAAGATGAAGTCGCCGCACGGTTTGTAATGGAGGACTCCGGCTTCGGCTGAGAAGGATTCCAATCGAAGTAGTCGTCAGAAGATTGCACCCTTTTGACAGCGGCGGAGCCTATAAGCGAAAAATCAGTGGTGGTGCCGTCGGCTGCAGTGACTGTAATGGTGTTATCTTTATCAGGATAAGTGTAGCGGAGAGATACCTCGAATCCGCCGTTGTATGGAAAAGAAACAACCATTCCACCAGCGCTGCGCAAACTGCCGGTTTTCCGCTTGCTGACCATAACGCTTAAATCGTTCGTAGTGAAATAGCGAACGGTGCTGTCGTCTTTTCGGATAGCATAGTAGGCATCATAGTCACTATATCGGTGTACGAAGCATAAGTCATATGACAATGCGGAAGGAGACACCGAACGGCTGTAAGTTGTATCGCCGCTGGATACTTCATCGATCGTATCGGAAATGACAGATGAAACAGATGCTGCTATCTCGGATGTTTTATTTTGCGCAGAAGAAACAGCGCTATTTACCGCATCCTGAGCTTTTTGAGTCACGGTCTGTGTTCCTGATTTGATCGTGCTTTCTGTTTCTTTCGAGAACGAGTGATATTTTATGACGATCGGCGTGTCTGCGGGGTACCACGTGTTATCATCGAATTCAGGTGCGCCATCAACAGTAACCTCAATAATGTCGTTTTCCGTTTCCAAAATTCCGAAAAACAGATCTCCTGCGCCTTCGGCTGTGACGTTCGTGAAGCCTGCGTCCTTTAGCTTTTTGTAAGTGTTGCGGTAATCGCCGGAGCTGCTGGCACCAGAGGGATAGAGGATCTCACCCATAGCCGCGTGAGAAGCGACGATGCTTTCGGCCTGCTTTTGTTTCTTTACTTCAGAGATGTGAGAAGAACCACTAAATAGTGCAAACAGAACGGCAAGACCGGCGATAGCAGAGAGCGTCTCGCTGCGATGTGTTTTTACAAATTGGATACACCATCCCAGCCCCGCAACAAAAGCGGCTTCGAAGGCTTCCATGTTTTCCTGGCTCTGTGCCTGAGCAGCTTTGGCTGCTTCACGGGCTTCTTCGGCCTCCCGAGCCTCACGGGCTTCTTTCTCAGCTTTCTTTCGCCGATGATCTTCAAACGGAGAAGCGAATATATCAACGATGCGGTGAATGGAGTCTGCATTTTTGACTCGGGCATCGTCATAAATACGCTCCGTGTGCATGGTGCGCTGGTCAAGAAGGTCGATCTTTGCGCCGCAATACTGACAGAAAACATAGTTGTTTGGCGTTTCATCGAAGGTGAGGTTAACGCCGCAGTTGGGGCATTTACAGGCACGCATGATAGACATCCTCCTATAGTATGGAATCTTTAAGGCAAGTATAGCATGGAGACAGAGGAGTGTAAAGAAACGAAAGAGGATTTTTTGCCAGATGTGCGAAAGGAGATAACTTATGGACAGCATCCTGACAAGCGTGAAGAAGCTGCTGGGGATAGCGGAGAGCTACACGGCGTTTGATGCGGACATCATCATGCACATCAACGCGGTATTTCTGGTGCTGCAGCAGCTGGGAGTCGGGCCGGAGAAGGGCTTTGGCATCGTGGACGCAAGTGCCGTGTGGGACGACTTTCTGCCCGGAGACGAGCGGGCGAAGGCCATCGCGTCCTACATGGGCGCAAAGGTAAGGCTCGCGTTCGACCCGCCGCAGAGGTCGACCGCCACGGAC
>ERZ791689.678-NODE-678-length-13553-cov-3.29019_pt1 | contig 13553 bp, 10 predicted proteins | sample MGYA00509957_ERZ791689 | MGnify/ENA primary metagenome ERZ791689 (study PRJEB30046, sample SAMN00715167) | human gut metagenome | study: EMG produced TPA metagenomics assembly of the A metagenome-wide association study of gut microbiota in type 2... | reverse complement strand
AAAATCGCACAGCTCTCTGCGATTTTATCCACCCCGAATAATATTCTTGGCATTGAGTATCTGAAAGCCTTAAAAGCATCTGGATCATCCATCCTTCCTTATCCTATCCTGCGGGAAGGTGCCGGATACCACGACACGGATATTCTTGCAAAAAATGCCTCCGCTTCTGCGATCCGACAGACATTGAAAGATTTTTCTGCTTCTGGCACAGACCATGCCGCGCTCTTTTATTCCATGCCGCCGGAAGCTTTTCGGATTTTTTCAGATTATCTTGCGTCCTCTGCCTATCTGGAAGCAGATGATTTTTCCGGCATTTTAAATTATCTGCTGCTTCTGCATACGCCCGAGGAACTAGCCTCTTTTGCCGACTGTAATACAGAATTTGCAAACCGCCTGAAAAAGAACCTTCCTGCATTTTCTTCTTTTTCACAGTTTGCCGCAAAAAACCAGACACGCGATATTACTTACACACGCATGAGCCGTATTTTTACACATATGTTATTGCACATGACAACAGAGGACTACGAGCTTGCGAAACAAGTTGGTTATGTTCCATATCTCAGACCGCTTGGTTTTAAGAGATCATCCTCTGACGTATTGGGTGCTATTAAAAAGCACACCAAGATTCCCCTGATTGGTAAACTTGCCAATGCCAAAAATATGCTTTCTCCAGAAGCTTTCCGTCTCCTTGAAAAAGATATTTTTGCTGCTGCTCTCTATGAACAGATTCTTGCACAAAAAAACAGAACACTCCCACGCAGTGAATTTACCCGCGAGATTGTTCTGTTATGATATAACGTCCGTACACTCTGATATGCACAGCAACTTACAAAGGTTGTACTAGAACAGAGAGATGCTTTGCGACTCTTTGCGCGCTGATGTGTGCAAGTTTTCGCCTGCATAGTTCCTGTGTCAGATTGTCCGGATCACTTCTGTCACAAGCTGCTTAAACTGTTTCGAGACACGGTCTGCTGTCTCCTGTACTTCTTTGTGGTTTAACTTTTCTTTTGACATGCCTGCCGCAAGATTCGTTATACAGGAAATACCGCATACTTTCATTCCCATATGATTTGCTGCCACTGCCTCACAGGCAGTACTCATTCCCGCAGCATCACCGCCCCAGGTTCTGCACATACGGATTTCTGCCGGTGTCTCATAGCTTGGTCCGGTAAACTGCATATAAACACCTTCCTGCAATGGTATCTGAAGCTTTTCTGCTGCTTTTTTCACTTTTTCTCTGAGTTCCACCGCATATACTTCACTCATATCCGGGAATCTTGTGCCAAGTTCCTCGATATTTGGTCCGATCAGAGGATTAGGAATTGCCGTCGTGATATGATCCGTGATAAGCATGAAATCACCCGGTTTGAAATTATAATTCACGCCACCAGCCGCATTGGTAAGAATGATCTTTTTTGCTCCTAAAAGTCCCATGAGACGTGTTGGAAGTACTACGTCTGACATTGGATAGCCTTCATAATAATGCACACGCCCCTGCATGATCACCACCGAAACACCTTCAACATGAGCAAATACAAATCTTCCTTTATGTCCTTTTACCGTAGAAACCGGAAATCCCTCAATATCAGCATAATCAATGGATGCCTCGATTTGCAGATCATCTGCATAATCGCCAAGCCCGGAGCCTAAGATCAATGCCACCTCCGGCACAAAATCTGTTTTTTCACGGACACTATTATAACATCGCATCAATTTCTCATACACTTCACTCATGGACGTTCCTCCGTTCTGATTGCTGTAATATAGATAATTGCGAAATTTATAGATACAATAGATTGAATTGTGAAAAATTGACAAAAGCTTGAGAAGACACTGGGGAGCCACCGGTTCTTGCTTGGCAGACATAGCTTTAGCTGTGGCTGGCATGCTAGTACCGCTGCGTGCGACACGTAGCGAGAGCGTGTCTTCGAAAATTTTGTTAATTCTTCACAATTTTCATAAACTGAATCTGAGTTTCGCAATTAACTTAATGGTGGAACAACCGGATTCCTGTGAATGCCATCGCAATATCGTATTTATTGCAGGTTTCAATCACATTATCGTCACGGATAGAACCGCCCGGCTGTGCAATGTATTTAACACCGCTCTTATGCGCACGCTCCACATTGTCCCCAAATGGGAAGAACGCATCTGAGCCAAGTGCTACATCTGTATTTTTGTCTAACCATGCACGTTTTTCTTCTCTTGTGAACACTTCCGGTTTTACTTTGAAGATATTCTCCCATGCACCGTCTGCTAAAACATCAATGTAATCTTCTCCGATGTAAAGATCAATCGCATTATCTCTGTCGGCACGTCCGATCTTATCTAAAAACTGAAGTCCAAGTACCTGTGGAGACTGACGCAGCCACCAGTTATCTGCCTTAGAACCTGCAAGTCTGGTACAGTGGATTCTAGACTGCTGTCCTGCACCGATACCGATTGCCTGTCCGCCCTTGACATAACATACAGAATTGGACTGTGTATATTTTAATGTGATCATGGAAATGGCAAGATCCATTTTTGCAGAATCCGGGATTTCCTTATTCTCTGTCACAATGTTGTCAAAGAAATGTTCATCGATCACAAGTTCATTTCTTCCCTGCTCGAATGTGATTCCGAATACTTCCTTATGCTCAATTGGAGCCGGAACGTAATTCGGATCGATCTCGATGACATTATAGTTTCCTTTTTTCTTTGCTTTTAAAATCTCAAGTGCCTCGTCTGTGTACCCCGGTGCGATCACACCGTCAGAAACTTCCCTCTTGATCACGAGTGCTGTCTCTTTGTCACACACGTCGGATAAGGAAATAAAATCACCAAAAGAGGACATTCTGTCTGCGCCTCTCGCTCTGATATAAGCATTTGCCAGCGGAGTAAATTCAACATCCATATCATCTACCCAGTAAATTTTGCGCTCTACTTCAGATAATGGAAGTCCGACTGCTGCACCTGCCGGAGATACATGTTTAAAAGAGGTTGCTGCCGGAAGTCCGGTTGCCTTTTTTAATTCGCTCACTAACTGCCAGCCGTTGAATGCATCTAAAAAGTTGATATAACCCGGTTTTCCATTTAAAACTTTGATTGGAAGCTCACCGTTTTCCATATAGATTCTGGACGGTTTCTGATTTGGGTTGCATCCGTATTTTAACTCTAATTCTTTCATTTTAATCTCCATTCTCACTTCTGCTTTATTTTCTATCTATTCTTGTTCACGATTCTTGTCTCGTATTTCCCGGTTTCGATCTCGATGTATCTTACAAATAAAGACACTTTATTATCTGCATTCAGATTCTCCCAAACCAGATTAGTAAAGGTATCGATATCGCCCTCTAAGTCCACAAGCTTAGGTTCGCCTTCAAAGCTTGGAAGTGGATTACCGTCTCCCATGTAAGTATGGATAAAATGTGCTTCTCCTGCAACCGGATTCTGGTATGCAAAGGTATAGCGGTTGCATGCATCCGGATTTCCGTTATTGCTCTTTAAAATAGACATTGCATAATTGTAATTTCCGTTTTCAATATGCATGATTCCGGAAATTCTTGGTGTATAGTTCGGAGCATCCGGCTCAAACTCTCTCGTTCTCAATGCCTGCTCGAATGTCTGCTGTTTATCCATTAACTCATAGATCGTATCTGTCTGATCACCGTTGGTAACGATTGTTTTATTGCCTAATACACGGACCGGCGCATAAATGATCAGGCTTGGATCACTTAATTTTGAAGGATCAAATGCCTGTGTGCGGATTCCCTCACCGTCCTCCACGAACACACGGTTACGGCTGTTCTCGCTTCTTCCCATAATAAAGTAAGCTGTTACTGCATATTTACCGTCTGCAGATTTTCCGATCACGATTCCACGTCCTGGATAAGAATTTCCTGCAAGTTCTTTTGCTAATGAGATTGATTTCATAAGTCCTCCTGTTTTGCACATCTTTTATTCTGAAGCTGGTTACTTTTGTTATTCACATGCATTTCTGCAAAGTTTCGTTTCCATTTAATTTTTAAAACTATGGATTGGTGCCGGGATTCTTCCTCCACGATTGATAAAATCATCACAGGAGAATTTATTTACCGGCATGATCGGTGCATAACCGAACAATCCGCCGAACTCCACCTGTTCGCCAACACCTTTTCCGATAACCGGAATGAGACGGCAGGCTGTTGTCTTCTGGTTGATCATACCAAGTGCCATTTCATCTGCGATCATACCTGAAATCGTCGTTGCTTTCGTGTCACCCGGAATTGCGATCATATCAAGACCAACGGAGCAGACACAGGTCATTGCCTCTAATTTTTCCAAAGTGATCGCACCTGCCTGTACCGCATTGATCATTCCCTGATCCTCGCTGACCGGAATAAATGCACCACTTAATCCGCCGACATAGGAAGATGCCATGACACCACCTTTTTTCACCTGATCATTCAACAGTGCAAGTGCTGCTGTTGTTCCAGGTGCTCCGGCATACTCCAAGCCAATCTCGCAGAGAATGTCTGCCACACTGTCACCGATTGCAGGTGTTGGGGCTAAAGACAGATCCACAATACCAAATGGGATATTTAAAAGTTTTGAAGCCTCCTGTGCAACTAACTGTCCGACACGCGTTACTTTAAATGCTGTCTTTTTGATTGTCTCACAGAGCACTTCAAAATTCTCACCACGCACTTTTTCAAGCGCTGTTTTCACAACGCCCGGTCCACTGACTCCGACATTAATGATTGCATCGGCTTCTGTCACACCGTGGAATGCTCCTGCCATAAAAGGATTGTCATCCGGTGCATTACAGAATACCACAAGTTTCATGCAGTCTACGGAATCACGGTCTTTGGACTGTTCCGCTACCTGCAATAAAATCTCTCCCATTAATTTGACTGCATCCATATTAATACCTGTTTTCGTGGAAGCAAGGTTTACAGAACTGCACACACGATTGGTTTGGCACAAAGCCATAGGAATGGAACGGATCAGCATTTCATCCGCGGTCGTCATGCCTTTGGAAACTAATGCAGAGTAGCCACCGATCAGGTTTGCACCTACTTTTTCTGCTGCACGGTCTAACGTATCCGCGATCGTTACAAAATCTTCCGGTGTTTTGCAGGCTGCACCGCCAACTAACGCGATCGGGGTAACTGAAATTCGTTTGTTTACGATTGGGATTCCAAACTCATGTTCAATCTTCTCGCCAACTGCTGCAAGATCTTTTGCAACGGTTGTGATCCGGTTGTAAATATTTTCATTTAATTTATCCAGATTAGAATCAATACATTCTAAAAGACTGATACCAATGGTAATGGTACGGACATCGAGGTTCTCCTGCTCGACCATTTTATTTGTCTCATTTACCTCAAAGAAATTAATCATTTATCGTTTTCCTCCTAGATTCTGTGCATCATATCGAAGATTTCTGCCTTCTGGCATTTGATTGAAACGCCGATCTCTTCGCCTAATACATCCAGATCTTTCTGACAATCTGCAAAGCTTTTTGCAGCTTTTGTCATATCAACGATCATCATCATATTGAAGTATCCTGATACAATGGTCTGGGAAATATCTAAAACATTGACACCATTTTCTGACAGATAGGTGCAGACTTTTGCAATGATACCTACGGTATCTTTTCCTACTACTGTAATAATCGTTTTATTTGCGTTATTTTCCATATTCGATGTCTCCTCACTATTTTTACAGTCCGATTTGATAATTTTCACATTATCGGGCCAAACTATAATTATGTTTCATGATAGCATACTCTTTTTATTATTTCCACTACTAAGTTTCTTTTTATTTATTAATTTATTTTATAAATACGATTAGAATACGATCTTCTGCGATACTTCATCCCTCTTTGCCACAAACATCGGGAAATCATCTCCCTTATAAGGATTGTCTCCCATTTCCACTTCTAAACGTACTGTTTCATAGGCAAGTTCCGGGTAATTATTTTCTTTGCTTAAATGTCCTAACACAATGTGTTTTAACTTGTCATGAAGCACCTGACCTAACAGTTGTCCGCTGCGCTCGTTAGACAAATGCCCTCTGTCTCCTAAGATACGCTGTTTCAGCGGATACGGATATGCTCCTGCCTGCAGCATACGCACATCATGATTCGCCTCTAACAAAAGGACATCTGTATTGTGTAATTTTTCTACAATATGATCATCATAGGTTCCAAGGTCTGTCATGACTGCGACCACTTTTTCCTGCTGTCTGATTTTATACGCGACCGGATCTGCCGCATCATGGGAGATAGAGATCGGTTCGATCGTAAGATCCCCGATTGTAAAATCCACTTCCGGTCTGATCGTCTGAAAAAGTGTCTCATCAATTTTTCCAACGGATTTTGTATGTAAAATAGCATCTATCGTTCCCGCCGTGGCATACATGGGAATCCCATATCTTCTTGCGATCACGCCAAGCCCGGCGATGTGGTCAATGTGTTCATGGGTGATGAGGATTCCTTTCATCTCCTCTGTTTTCAGATCAATACTGTTTAATCCATTCTCGATCCGTTTTCCGCTGATTCCTGCGTCGATCAGTACATGACAGTCGTCCGAACCGACGCAGATACAATTTCCGCTGCTTCCACTTGCAATACTGCATAATTCCATAAATCTATTTCTCTTTCCAAGCCAGCACGATCTCGTCACCGTCTTTTAACTCTGCGGTGTATTGAGCGTTCTGACCATTTAGTTTTGTAATAATTCCTCTTCCAGCCGAAGCGGAAAGGTCAAATTCGTAAAAATCAAAGATATCCACAAACGTATAGGAAACTTTTCCAGTCAGAGTTACAGACGTTCCGTTGATGATCACTTCCACAGAATGTACGCTTTGTTCTTCCACATGCACTGTTTCTTCCTCTGTTTCCGGATCTGCTTTTTCTTTAGTCTCCTCGTTTTCCTGCTTTTCTTCCTTTTCCGAAGTCTGTTCAAGGCTCTCTGCCGACTGTGCCAGATTCTCATTTTCTGCTGCACCGTCTGCATTTTCATCTGCCAATGCTTCTGTCACGTCTGCTCCTTCCTCTGTACCTTCGGATGCTTCCTGCGCGTCTGCATCTGATTCATGGGTACGGAAAGAAAGGATCGTCCATTCGATGTTAAAGTTCTCATAGACAAGGTAATTCTGGTCTACCACACGGTTATTCACAATAATCTCTTTTTCCGTGTCGATCTCCACATCCATAAACTCTGCCACCTGCTCAACCGTATAGTAAGCCCTTGTCTCGATCTCATCGCCCTCTTTGATCTGATAATATGCCGGCTGTAATTCGCCGTTTACCTCAACAAACCGCGGACAAACGATTTTCTTGCCATTGACAATAAAAGTGACCGTTGATGTATGATATTCCTCTAACTGTTCAATCGTGACCACTGCATCTGCCCCGGCTGTCGACGGAATAATCTCAATCTCAGCATTTGGCTCTAACTTCGTATTGATACTTGCAGTTTTTCCATTCATGGTGATCACCGCAGATTCTCCCGGCAGTCCCCGTTCCACTCTGGCTGCGCCGTTGACTGTATAGTTTATTTCTTTTCCACGTTTCGGGAACAAATCCTCGTTGGCTACGCCAGCCTGCAATGCTGCATCCATGATAAGAAGCTTATTGTTGTCGTACATCTTCACGCGCTCACCGTTTAAATGTACCATAATAAAGCTGTTTTTCTGATCGTAGTAATTCAGACAGATACCGATCGGGGTAACGATCAGTGGATCTTTTTCAATATCCGGCTGTTCAAAAGTTACCTCCTGCAGCACTTCTTCTCCTCGAAGTGCCACACGTTCTTTTGGAAGACCTAATTTTTCCGCAAGCATTTCCGTGTAACCGTGGATTTTTCCGCCACCGCCTACTACAAATGTAGCACTGACAGACTGTCCGCCGTTTAATTCTTTGATTTTCTCTGCCACTGCGGTTGTCATTTTATCGGTTACCGGCTCCGTCAATTCCCATACTTCCTTCGCCGGAATGGTGTGTTCGATCATCATAATGTCTTTGTAGGTGATCATTTCCTCCGTTGTGCTTGCAAGCTTGATGCGCTCTGCTGTCTTAAAATCTACCAGATAATGCTGCACGATCAGCTCTGTCAGTTCATCTCCGGCAAGCGGGATCATGCCATATGCAATGATACTTCCGTCTCTGGTGACAGAAATATCCGATGTTCCTGCGCCTACATCCACCAGCGCAATATTTAACATACGGAACGCCTCAGGGATTGCCACATCGATTGCAGCGATAGGCTCCAACGTCATATTGGCAACCGCAAGTCCTGCCTGTGCGACCGCTGAATACAGTCCGTCCACAACATCCTCCGGCAGGAAGGTCACAATGATATCCTCGCTGATAATATCTGCCTTGTGTCCCTCAATATTCGAATAAACTTCATCATTCAGATAATATTTCACCACGGAATATCCCACACAGTAAAACTTATACTTTGTATCATTTTTTTCTTTTAAAATGGACTGTGCCTTTTCAATTCCAAGCAGATCTAATGTATGGATATCCTCTCTGGTAACAACGGTCTCCTCCGGATATTCATACTCGACATTTGTCGTTACAGTCTTTAATACACGACCAGCCGCCGCGATACATACCTCTGTCAGAGGACATTCAATCTGTTTCTCCAACTCCTCCTTTACCGTCTGGATAACTTTTCCTACGCGTCCGATATCGTGGATCTGACCATCGATCATCGCCCGTGTCTCGTGCTGCATGACATATTGCGCAACAACGATAAATTCATTTCCCTCTTTGCAGCCAACGGTACCTACAACATTTCGTGTTCCTATATCCAGTCCAAATACATATGGCTGTTCGAACTCTTTTGTTTCATTCATCTGCCGTGCCCTCTCACTTACCTTTTTCTCACTATTGTCTCCACTGCCTCATCAATCTGATGCTGCATTTCTGCCAACCCCGCATTGTTATCGATCACAATACTGCAATGTCTCCGGTACTCTGCTTCCTTTAACTGGCTTGCAAATATCTGCTGCACTTTTTCCCTAGAATAGCCTCTCGATTCCATAAGCCTTGCTTCCCGGACATCTTCTCTTGTATAAATATACCAGAGTTCATCACAAATTTCATCATAATGTTCTTCGATCAGAAGTGCTGCTTCTAAAACAAGCAATGCAGGCTTTCCTTCCTGTCTCCCCCGGTCTGCCTCTGCGATCACATACCTCTTGACCGCCGGATGCACGATCTCATTCATCTGCACACGCTTCTTCTCATCTGAGAAAATAACCTTTGCCAGTTTCATCCTGTCAAAGTGACCGTCTTCTTTGTAAATATCCTCATTCGGAAATGTTTTCCGGATCTGCTCATAACAGTCTGTTCCCGGTTCCATAAGTTCATGTGCGATCTCATCTGCTAACATGACACGTACGCCGGGCTTTGTTGCCAGATAATCTAAAACGGCTGATTTTCCAGCGCCCACACCGCCTGTGATTCCTATAAATTTCATAATTTACGTCCGCCTTTATCTAATTGGTTGCTCACTGGTTTTCCGGTAAAATTATTTTGCCTCGTACCAGTTTTTTCCGGTGTGAAGATCAATTGCCAGCGCAACTTTTAAATCTGCCGCCTGCTGCATTCCCTCTGTCAGTATCTCTTTCACTCTGTCAATCTCATCCTCTGCTGTCTCGATCAGAAGTTCATCGTGCACTGTGATGATCAGCCTTGATTTTAAATGCTCCTCCAACAGTCTGTCATGCACACGAATCATTGCGATTTTGATAATGTCCGCCGCAGTTCCCTGAATCGGCGCATTCATTGCCACTCGTTCTCCGAAAGAGCGTTGCATAAAGTTGCTGCTCGAAAGTTCCGGCACCGGACGTCTTCTGCCAAACATCGTGGTCACATAGCCATTCTTTTTGGCATCTTCCACCAGTCCGTCTAAAAATGTTTTGATCTTTGGATATGTTTCAAAATACCGTTCAATATATTCCGCCGCCTCTTTTTTGCTGATGCTGAGATCCTGGCTCAGTCCAAACGAGCTGATTCCATAAACGATTCCAAAGTTAACCGCTTTTGCATTTCTTCGCTGCAGATCTGTTACCTCCTCAAACGGAATGTGGAACACCTGAGATGCAGTAATTCGGTGGATATCCTGTGCCTCGCGGTATGCCTCGATCAGCTTTTCATCCCCGGACATGTGCGCTAACACACGAAGTTCGATCTGTGAATAATCGGCATCCATAAACACACATCCCTCTGCCGGCAAAAATGCTTTCCGGATCAGCCTTCCAAGTTCAATCCTCATCGGGATATTCTGAAGATTTGGTTCTGTACTGCTCAATCTTCCGGTCACGGTGATCGTCTGGTTAAAGGAAGTATGGATTCTTCCGTCTTCTCTGATATAATTTGCAAGACCGTCGGCATACGTGGATTTTAACTTGGTAAGCTGGCGATACTCTAAGATATCCGCAACGATTGGATAGTCCGGTGCAAGCTTATCTAACACCTCCGCCGCTGTCGAATAACCGGTTTTCGTTTTCTTTCCATAAGGCATCTCTAATTTTTCAAACAGAATGACACCTAACTGTTTTGGAGAATTGATATTAAATTCTTCTCCTGCCTCTTTATAAATCTGTGTTTCTAACTCCGCAATGCGGACTGCAAGCTTCTCTCCATACTCTTTCAAATTCGCTGCATCAATCGCAATTCCGGTGTGTTCCATGTCAGCAAGTGTGAACACTAACGGCATCTCGATCGTCTCATATAACTTCTCCATTCCGGTCGCTTTCAGTTCGTCCTGCATTGCCTTTTTGCTGGAAAAAGCGGTGTATGCCATAAAACAGACAGTTTTTAACAGTTCATCCGGTTTTTCCTCCAAAGCTGCCTCAAAACTTAACTTTCCAAGCAGATCTGCTCTCGAAGGGATCATAAGACTGCAATAGTCTTTTGCAATGTCCTCATACGGATATTCATTTTTCAATGGATTGAGCAGATATGCCGCAATGACATTGTCAAATATATTTTTCTGGTTCATGCAGCCGTTTTCTTTCTGCTCGATCATATGGAGCATTCCAAGCTGTGGTTTCAAATCCAGCGTCATATATTCTGCCGCTTCTGACTGTGTGAGAAGTTCTAACAGCACACTGCTCGTCAATTCCTCTCCCGCCTTGAAAAAGCAGGTATCTTCCTCTCCGAAGCATACCGCTATTCCAAGAAACTCATTCGTCTGTGGTGTGGCAAAAAGATTCATCTGACCGGAAGCATCCATATGGGCGTCTTTCTTTTCTTCCCTTGGAATAATCTCAAACGCACATTCTAACCCTCTGATTCTGGCAAAAATCTTCTCTGCTTCCTTTTTGTCTGTCACAAGCTTAAAGTGTTCTTCCGCCTGATTCTTCGGTGCATCCACCTCAAATCTGCCAAGCATATTTTTAAACTCCAGCCGTTTGCACATCAGATAAGCATCCTCTGTATACAAATCCTGAATGTGTTCTAATCTTGCATTTTTCAGATCATAGTCAATATCCGCGTTGATTTTAATTGTCGCTAATGTCTTGCTCATCTGGGCAAGCTCGTAATTCTCTTTTAAATTTTTGCTTGCACGCGGAGGTTTGATCTCATCTACATGTGCATAACAGTTTTCAATGCTTCCGTACTTGGCAATGAGCGCGGTTGCTGTCTTCTCACCAATTCCAGGAACTCCCGGAATATTATCTGAGGTATCTCCCATCAGTGCCTTCACATCGATAAATTCGATCGGTGTCACCTGATACTTTTCCATGACCTCTTTCGTGTTATAATCTTCAATCTCAGTTCCGGTGCGCTTTGTTTTCGGAATCCGGATCTTGATATGGTCGGTAGCAAGCTGCAAGAGATCCCTGTCTCCTGACACGACCGATACTTCCAGGCCTTCTGCCTCGCTTCGTTTTGCAATCGTTCCTAAAATATCGTCTGCCTCGTAACCACCTTTTTCCACAATGGTCACACCCATTGCCTTTAACATTTCCTTCATCAGAGGCACCTGCTGGCGCAGTTCCTCCGCCATCGGCTTTCTGGTTCCCTTATATTCTGCATACATCTCATGACGAAAAGTTGGCTGCGATACATCAAAGGCGACCGTCAGATAATCCGGCTGCTCCTCCTCTAAAATTTTAAATAAAATATTCAAAAATCCATAGACTGCATTCGTATGAAGTCCCTCGGAATTTGTCAGATCCGGGATTCCGAAAAATGCCCGGTTTAAAATGCTGTGTCCATCGATCAGTACCAGCTTTTCACTCATAAGCTTTGTGTCTCCTTCTTTAAAGCAGTAAAGGGGCTGCCGCATGCGACAGTCCCATTCTGTAATTGATTAAATTGCGCGGGTATACTTTTTCAGCCACTCGTTCTCTTCCTTCGTCATATAAGGAGAGATCACTTCATATACCTTCTTGTGATAATTGTTGAGCATCTGCTTCTCCCGCGGACTCATCTGATCCGGATCGATCGCATCCAGATCGATCGGTGCATAAGTGATATTCTCAAATTCCATGAACTGTCCGTATTCATTCTTTTCTGCCTTGCGGCAAACCAGTTCATTTTCGGTACGGATACCGTACTTTCCTTCCAGATATACACCCGGTTCATCCGTAGTGATCATGCCTTCTTCTAACACACCGCTGTCCTGGCGTTCCGGTACGATCTTCCAGCGGAATCCGTTTGGCCCTTCATGTACATTTAAAATGTAACCAACTCCATGACCGGTTCCACATTTGTAGTCTATTCCCATATCCCACAATGGACCGCGGGACAGGATATCTAAGTTCAATCCACATGCGCCATACAAAAACTTCGCATTGGCAAGCTTCATGTTAGAACGGCATACAGCGGTAAAATGCTGTTTCATTTCATCCGTGATCGGTCCTAATGCAAAGGTTCTTGTAATGTCTGTTGTTCCTTCATAATAATGTCCACCGGAATCCACAAGCAAAAATCCTTCCGGTTTCAACTCGGCATTTGACTCCGGTGTTGCAGAATAATGCATCATCGCAGCATTTGCGCCATATGCACAAATCGTAGAAAAGCTAAGTTCGATAAAATTCTCCTGCTCTCTTCTCCTTGCCTCAAGATAATCCGATGCTGAAATCTCTGTCATTGGGATCTTGCCAATGTTCGTCTTCATTCAGTACATGAACTTTGTCACTGCCACACCGTCTTTGACATGTGCCATACGGGTATTATCCACTTCCGTCTTATTCTTAATGGCTTTCATAAGCTCTGTTGGGTTCGGTTTATTTATAACCTGAATGTTCTTATTTAATTCATTGCAGATACGATAGTTAACAGCCTTCTTGTTCATAAGCACTGCCGCATTCTCCGGAATGGTCGGCACATACTCATAAATCGCATCATACGGTCTTGACTCGATATGGTTCTCATCCAGATAAGCACGGATCGTATCATCCACTACTTCTTCCTGTAAAAACCAGATGCACTCTTTGTCTGTCAGAACGAGATAGGATAATACAACCGGCACGCTCTCAATATCACCACCACGGATATTCAAAAGCCATGCAATATCACACAGGCTGGTAAGGATATGCACATTTGCGCCTTCCTCCGG
>ERZ791689.668-NODE-668-length-13767-cov-4.89061_pt1 | contig 13767 bp, 14 predicted proteins | sample MGYA00509957_ERZ791689 | MGnify/ENA primary metagenome ERZ791689 (study PRJEB30046, sample SAMN00715167) | human gut metagenome | study: EMG produced TPA metagenomics assembly of the A metagenome-wide association study of gut microbiota in type 2... | reverse complement strand
CATGGCAGTTCTTCGCTTGTCGGTTCATTCATCATTTTTCTTAAATCTTTGTCAGCCTGTACAAGCCCTACCATTTCTAACGCTTTGAAAAAATCATTGTCAAACCATTCCATTTTTGTTACCTCCTTTAATTGATATAATCATTATAACACATTTAAAGCAATAATGCAATACCTTTTTCACATTTCATTTTTACTTCCATGCTTACAAAACGTACATTGCCTATTTTGTAGTTATTGGCTAGCCACTTTAATTGCGTGATATTTTTAGACCTTGTAAGCAAAGTATTTTCTTTGTGGTCATCAATCGTAAGCGCATATTTTAATTTACATGACGGGTCAACTTTATCACTTATGTATATAACACCATTCTTAAAATCGCTATAAACGCCGTAGTTATTTCCGTCATATTCAATAGTGAAATTGTATCGTGCAGACGTTTGCATTTTTTCTATAAAAGAATAGTTATCATAAACATAGTCACCGTCTTTTGCATATTTTCCGTAGTCTGTTCCGTTTAACATTCGCAAAAATTTTGATTTTTCTTTCTTTTCTTTCAAACCACTAGAACCAATTGCATATTGAAAAAGCACATTTTCACTTGTCCAAATACCGCCTTTTTCTATTGGTGGGATATTAAAAGCGGGGTGCAAGTGATAGGGATTGTGAAATTTTGTGTTATTCCCTAGCATAAATACAATAACCCTATCCTCTTCCCTGTCTATTGTATGATATATAGACAGCAATAAATCGGGTTCTTTCCAACCATTAACATACGAAATAGCCTGTTTTTCTTCTAACATATATTCATCAAAAATCATGTATTTAACACGCGGGAAACTTCTTTTCTTTATTTTCACCGCTTCACTTAAAGCAATACAATAGCCTAATTGTTTCTTTTCTGTTATATCACTTTCGGAGTGTTCAACACACAAAAACATATCTTCATTTGTAAATTCAAAAGTATAGTTTTTAAACTCGTTAGCAATAACCTTTTGATATGCCTCTTCTAATACGCCGTGTTTCTTTTCGTCCTGTGTTCGCACAATATACACAAATTCAAAACCCTTTTCTATGCACTTATCAAGAGTAAACATTTGACAAGTATATGTCTTACCTAAAGAACGTTCACCGTTGATAAGATTAAAATTTCTTTGATATGGTAATATGTCGTATATGTTCCAATGTATACCGTCATAAACGTACACTTTTCTAACCTCCTTAAAAATAAAGTAAGACATACATTGTTCAAAACGTAGGTGTCAGCCCGTTCACCGTGGGACGGTTTCACCCGTTGACTTCCCACTAGTGCCGTTAAGATTAACAAAATGTATGCCTTACATTTGTTATTATATCATGGCTTTATTGTAAAGTCAATATCTTTTAGTACAATTCCTCCTTGAACGTGTGTAAATTGTAATTTACCCTCAAAACTTGAACCCGCAATAAAGTTATCCCACGTAACGTATTTATAGCAACGTGACGGCATACCCGCACACGTTATATTTAATTCGCCGTCAATTTCTTCTATATAGGTTTTTTGTCTTACAAAACGCGCCCTTGTGAATGTGCTTTCGTGTTTCCATGCGCCTAATTTTACAGGGTCAACTTCAAGCCCTTTCGGGATTTCTGTACCAATTAAATGTAAACTATCGGTATCAGCATAAAGGAATCTATCATATACTTTTTGTGCGCTAGTAATTGTCTTGTGTCTAGCCCAAGCCGTTATAAAAGTTCCTACGGGTATATAAATTGGGTTACGCGTTTCTTTTTCTCCTAATGTGTATTTTATTATACCGTTATCGTAGTAAGGTATTTTTGATTGTACGTTAGGATTTAAAGCAAATTTACCATAAAGCGCGTTAAGCATAAGTTTAGCAAGTGTACGCATAGCCTTATTGCCGTTTAACGTGCTTTCCATTTTTACCGCGTTCCATTTGTCTATATATTCTTTAAATAGCCCCGTTGTGCTTTTGAATTTCCACCCGCTATGCCACGTTATATTATATACGTGGTAATGTTCAAAAAATAGTTCAAGGTCAACAGATGTTAAACACATTGTAACTTCTTCATCTTCACTAGATGAAAGGTAAGCCGTAGGCATAAAGGAAAGATTGTTTTTTAATTGTATTGTGGGTATGTAATTTTCTTTCAATTCAAATTGACAAGTAAACATTTGCACATATAAATTATACAATTTATCAGGTTCATATTTTCCCTCAAAAAATATACCCTCTCCGTATGGTAACGGTTGATAATACATAACGGACGGGTAAAGACTGTTGACGTCTAACACTATCCCCTCGCCTATATCTTGTCCTTGTCTTCTAGGATCACAATACGTAAAACCCCCTTTGTAACTTTGTCTAACGTCAAAATCATAATCGGGTATAGGAAACCATTTACTAAAATTCTTTTTTCCTACAATTTTCTTATAGTCATATAGCGCGTTACTCCCTTGTGTCATTTGGCGTAAGTCTTGATTGAATAATGTCAATAAAGCCCGTGACATAATTTCAACGTCATTTCTTAAATAATCTATTTCTTGTGATGTTAAAATATGCCCTATTTCTCTTTTTTCATTATAATCTATTTCTAGTTTAGATATAGGTAAATTGAAACCCTTTGCTATTGCTTCAACGCTGAACGGTAAAATCTTCAATGAATCATAGATTATAATTTTTTCCGTTTTGTCTTCATCCTTGTTAAAACAAATTTCTAACGAATAAAATTGTCCTTTATCAGATATTAGCGTTGTAAACGTTTTTGTTTTTAATTTTTTTCTATCTGTAACATGCTTATAACCATGTTCAAATAAATAACATAATATAAATTCGCCGTCAAATTTTAAGTTATGAAAATAAAAAGTTGAACCTATGTTATTTTTAGCAAATTCAATAAACCATTCTAAACTATTGCCGTATTTGAAACTATGCGTTTCATCAATACTACATATCCCACAAGCCCACACGCGACAGTCTAGAGGGTCGGTTGTTGTTTCAAAATCAGCAGTAAAAAGCATATTTTAATACCTCCCCCTCTTCTTATATTTTACGCGTAGCCGTTACTTTCAAAATGTTCTATTATAGATTCAATCTTTAAATCAACCTCTATTGGGTCATAGATAAAATCTATTTGTAGAACAGGGTCATTATAAAAAAGGTCTGTGAACTTGTCGGGGGGTATGTTTTCCACAATTCCAATTATATCATTACCTTTTGCACCAAATACATTATAAATTCCTTTGATATAATTTTCTTTGTACCTTACCATTTTATCATAATTATAATTGCTTTTAACTTGTTTTTCTACTGTTTCAATAAACTTATTCCATTCTTGCGGGCGTATTTTATCAATATTATACTTTTTTGGATTTAGGTTGTTTGCTTGAATACTTCCCATTGTACCCTTGTACGTTGATACATTAGCCCTTTTTCTTTCAAGCGTTCTTTTTCTGTTAATCTGTGCAACTTTATAGCCTATTTCTTTTCTTTGCCATGTCGTAGTTTTAATACCGTTTTTACTTGTATACGGTTTTTCAGCACCCTTTTTTAAGAAACGCGAAAAGCTATTAACTTCACGGTTGAAATCTTTACGCGTTCTAATGTTCGCCGTCAATTCTTTAACCGTTATTTTTTCGGGTAAATACGGCGCAAATTCGGGGTGCTTTTTTAGCGTTCGCGTTATTTTGGCGTTGAACTGTCTAACTGTGTTAGATATTTTTTTTCTATCAGATTTACACCATTTAATGTTATATTGTTTAGGCATTTATAAAAATCTCCTTTATAAGATACTAGAAAACCGCGCGTTTCTATCTTATTGTATAAAACAAGGTCATAAAGTTCATTATTATTCACCCACAATTTAAAGCGTTTATACAATGAATATACTAACGTTTCCCTGTTTTTCTTGAATTGTTCGTTAAACTTTTCAAGGTGGTTATTACTACTAAAATAGAATGTTATGTCATTCAAGGTAGTTTTGTACGGCGATTTTATTAAATCATAAACAATACCGTTTCTTGTCATACTCATAATTGAAAATAGCGGGCGAACTATAAGTCCGCCCGCTTTCCTCCTTACTTATTCTATTTAACCATATTGAAAGTAAGTAATTTCCTATCGCCCTTTGTAATCTGAACAACCTGTAATTTAACGGGCTTTTTCCATGTTGTCGGGTTTCCTTTGATTGCAAAAATCTTTTTCAGTGCGCTAAACACACCCAATGAAACCGCCTGATATCCTACGCCATCCTTGTCAATCAATACAATTCTAGGACACATATTTGTTTCACCTGTTTCACGGTTCACACACGTTACTACTTCACAAAATACGTGCTTAACATTGATTGTCATGTTGATACAATCGCCGATTCTTTTTTCTGGGTTGTTCATTGCGTTGAAAAGAATAACTTCTTCATCTTCATTTTTTGGAATCATTGAACAAAACTGTGTTTTACGTTCCGCTGTCAAGTCCATAATAAAACGTTCGTCCTCGTCCATTACCGCAAGTGTTGTGTTTCCCTCTGCCTGTTTGTTGTCAAATGGTGTCATACCTTTTACGTTTTCAAATTCGCTCATTTTGTTGTTCTCCTTAAATTTTAATGTTCCCCGTATGCGTCCGCTAGGTCAGACTTTAATGTTTCACGTGAAACATTATTCTTCTGTTTCGTTCTCGTCCTTTTCGTTCCCGCTGATAACTTCCGCTAATTCCATGAATTTTTCAAACGGCAGTCCATAAGTCACTTTTTCTGTGTCAATTCCTGTGATAACATAGTTACCATTTTTACCGTGCTCTTTACGAACCAACTTTAAAGCCTTGTCGTTGTTCATTGTAACATTGCTGATAGAAATAGGCTCTAAAGGGGTTGTCACGATTTTACCATTTTCCATAGTTACGCTTGCACTGTTGATTGTGTGCGTTTCAATCGTTCTTGTCACTTTCTTCATTTTTGTTTACCTCGTCTTTTCAAATTTTGTCAAGTCATGTTTTCTACTCTTATCCATTCGTGAAAGAACCTTTTTCATTATACACATGTCAGACTTTGCTGTTTTTCATGTGTCCGTTGTTCTGAATCACTTTATGTTTACTTGCATTTCTTAACTGTCTTTATTATATCAGATTGTTGTAGAAAATGCAAGCGTTTTTTATAATTTTCTTCAAATTATTTTTTTCTTGATTGAAATATGGTATAATATAGGAAAGAAAGGAGGGTTGTTCATGGATTGGAATGTAGTAGTACAGGCGGTTTCAACTTTTGGTTTTCCTATCGTTATGTGTGGGGCAATGGCTTATTATGTCAAGTACATAACCGACAAACACAGGGAAGAAGTCAGCAAACTAAACGAACAGCATAAACAGGAAATGCTTGATATTGTTAAGGCTGTTGACAACAACACAATAGCCTTAACAAAACTATGTGAAAAATTAGACAAGGAGGTTTAAAATTATGGCTAGTGCTAATGATATTGTAAATCAAGCCCGTGCATGGTTAGGCAAAAATGAAGCAGACGGAAGTTTCAAAGAAATCATTGACGTATATAATAGTCACAAACCGCTTGCCCGTGGTTATGCCGTAAAATATAATGATGAATGGTGTTCAACTTTTGCAAGTGCTGTTTCTATCAAATGCGGGGCAACTTCAATTTTCCCTATCGAATGTAGTTGTGAAAAACATATTGAATTGTTTAAGGCTTTAGGCTCATGGATTGAAGAAGAAAGCATTATACCTAAAGCGGGTGACGTTATTTTTTATGATTGGAATGATAACGGTGTAGGCGATAACAAGGGATACGCCGACCATGTTGGAATTGTTGAAAGTGTTTCAAATGGTGTTATTACAGTAATCGAGGGCAACAACAGTTCAGCAGTTCATCGAAGAACAATTTCTGTTAATGGGCGTTATATTCGCGGTTATGGTAGGCCTAAATACACAGATGAAACAAGCAAACCAACACAGAATATTGATACAATCGCTAAAGAAGTTATTGCGGGCAAATGGGGCAACGGTGAAGACAGAAAAAATAATCTAACAAATGCGGGTTATAATTATGCGGAAGTTCAAAGCCGTGTTAATTCTATTCTTAATGGTAGTGGTAACGTTGGCAAGAAAAGCAACGAAGAAATTGCACGTGAAGTTATTCGTGGTGATTGGGGTAATGGTAATGACCGCAAAAATCGCCTTACCGCAAGCGGATATGATTATTACACCATTCAATCAATCGTCAATAATCTATAATGTTTCACGTGAAACATTATACAGAAAAGGAGGGTCTAAAATGGCGTGGATAGGTGGAAACCGTTATCTTTCACATTCAGAAATGGAAAATAACGCAACTATTGTTTGGAATTATTTAGGCTCTAAAGGTTGGACTATTAACGCTGTTTCTGCTATATTAGGAAATATGCAAAGTGAAAGCACAATAAACCCTAATATATGGGAATCGTTAAAGGTTAATTATTCGCGTGGCTATGGTTTAGTTCAATGGACACCCGCAACAAAATATATAGATTGGGCGGGGGCTGATTGGGAAAATGGTGATAAAGAACTTGATAGAATTATTTATGAGGTTAACAACGGTTTACAATGGTTCGCAAACCCTAGCGCGCCGATTGTTAACCCTCCGTTATCATTCAAAGAATTTAGTACATCAACAGCTCCTCCCGCTACATTGGCTAACTATTTCTTGTGGTACTATGAACATCCCGCCGTAACTATTCAGCCAATACGAGCAGAACAGGCAAACTCATGGTACGAATATTTAAGCGGTAAACCACCCGAACCACCCGAACCGACAGGCAAGCAAGGTAAATTGCCTATTTGGGCATATTGTAGATTATTTTAAAAAGGAGTGATTTAAAATGGCAATTTTAACAAAAACAGGCATGAATAAAATCTTGCGTAGAATCATGGAAACAGGAGGAATGACCCCCGAAATGGAGGAAGATATTCAACGTTTACGTGATGATTTTGACGAACGTGAGGGTATTTTGAAAAAATACGGTGAAACGTATGACGGTGAAGACGCGGACGAATACGAATATACAGGACGCGACACGGACGAGATTTACACACCAAAAGAGGAAGAAAAGGACGCTAAAGAATGGCGTACAAAATACGAGGAAATGAAAGCCCGTTATCTTGACCGCTTTTTTGGTGGTGTTGAAAACAAAGACTTTAAAGAAACAATGGAAGAAACACGAGAAGACGTTGAACGTGACGGCGAACCTCAAACGTTTGATGAACTACTTGAACGTGTTGAAGGCTAGCAAAATTATAAAAGGAGGATATAAAAATGCCTACAATCCCTAAAAAGGCTAAAAGCCTTAGTGAAATGAACAGCGCGGATATTCTTAATGTTACGCGCTCTGAAATCGGTGGTACTTATGCCGACCAAATTCCCGCAGTTGTAAAAGTTGGTGACACATTGCCAAACGGAAGAATTGCAACACAGGCGGATTCTATCGCTTCATTGCGTGGAATCGGTGAAATTATGATGACTTATCAGCCGTTACAAAATGCTTTCTTGTCCGCGCTTGTAAACCGTATCGGGCGTGTAATTATCACAAGTAGACTTTATGAAAACCCGTGGGCGGGCTTTAAGAAAGGTTTGCTTGAATACGGTGAAACCATTGAAGAAATTTTTGTTAACCTTGCTAAACCGTATCAGTATGACCCTACTGTTGCGGAAAGTGAAGTTTTCAAACGTAGGATTCCAGACGTTCGCGCGTCTTTCCACAGCATGAACTATCAGAAATTCTACCCTACAACCGTTTCTAACGACCAGTTAAGACAGGCGTTTCTTTCATGGCAAGGAATCACCGACCTTATCGGAAAGATTATTGAACAGGTTTACACGGGTGCTAATTATGATGAATTTCTTGTGATGAAATACATGATTGCACAGGTAGCACTTAAAGGGGAGATTTACCCTGTAAATGTACCCGCAGTAACCGCCGATAATGCGCGTAGTGTAACAACTACTATGGTAGCACAGGCAAGAAAACTTTCGTATATGTCAAGTCAGTACAATCTTGCGGGCGTTAAAACATATACAGACCCTAACTCTTTGTATATGATTCTAACAACTGATATTGAAAGTATATTTGACGTTGAAGTTTTGGCATTGTCTTTCAACATTAATAAAGCTGAACTTATCGGGCGACAGATTGGCGTTGACGGTTTCGGTATTATTGACGAAGAAAGACTCGTAGAGATTTTCAAAGACGACCCATATACAAATTATGTACCTTTCACAGAAGAACAGAAAACAGTGCTTTCTTCTATTGCGGGATTAATGGTTGATGAATCATGGTTTATGATATTTGATAACTATTATAACATGACAGAAATTTACAATCCACAGGGCTTATATTGGAATTACTTCTATCATGTATGGAAAACCTTTTCTATTAGTCCGTTCAGTAACGCCGTTTTGTTTACCACAGAAACACCCGCAATTACTAGCGTTACAGTTTCGCCCGCTACGGTGACAGTTGCGAAAGGTGCAACGGCACAGTTTAGAGCGGTAGTTGTAAACACAGGTTTTGCACCAAAAGACGTTATTTGGACGGTGACAGGAACGGAAGACGTAACAAGCAATATTGACGTTAACGGGCTTTTAACTGTATCGGGTACAGAAGCAAATACAACGCTAACGGTTACGGCTATAAGTGTGTTTGACGGTTCAAAGAAAGGAACAGCAACGGTAACAGTACAGGCGTAAGGAGGGTTAAACATGAATGTAATACCAATGACACCTATAACAAGTGTAAAGGTATGTAAAAATGTTCCCCTTGATTCTACCTATAAGGACACGTTAGATTTTTCTAGCGTGTCCGCACAGGTAGCATATTTTACAGGTAAAGCAAAATATACTTTTACTAACCTTACACCCGTAAGACTTCAAAATGCATTAAGATTGCCTGTTAACGCTGATAGTCTTTATGATTGTAATTATATCATGTTTCAAAACGCTAATTTTGCTAATAAATGGTTTTATGCGTTTATTAAAGACATTCATTTTGTCAATGTGAATATGAGTGAAATTGAAATTGAACTTGATGTAATACAAACATGGTGGTTTGATATAACAATAAAACCGTCATTTGTTGAAAGGGAACATATAAACAATGACGCTATTGGAAACAACTTAATTGCTGAAAACCTTGAATTAGGCGATTATATAGCAAGGGATTTTGACGGTACGAATACTTTAGGTAAATCTTCAATCGTTGTTGCGGCTACAACAGATAGTGAGGGTACAAAGGTAACAGGCGGAACTTATTGTGGTATTTATAGCGGGTTATATTTTAGCGTGTTTAGTGATTATAGCGGTGTTAATGCAATGATTGAAACGTTAACTAATGCTAATAAAAGTGACGCTATTGTAGCAATCTTTCAAATGCCAACGGCCATGGTTGGTGAAATAGGAAGTAGTGCGAAAAGTTATGATATTAGCAAAGATAAAAACTTTTCCGATATTGACGGTTATACACCACGAAACAATAAGTTATTTACACACCCGTTTAATTTTTTATATGTAACAAACCTTAACGGAAACGGGGCTGAATTTCATTATGAATATTTTAGCAACAGTTCATGCACGTTTGTATTGGCGGGTGATATGTCGTGCAATCCTCAAATATTTTTAGCCCCTACTAATTACAAGGGTGTACCCGCTAACTACAATGAAAAAATGGTACTTGACGGTTACCCTCAATGTGCATACTCAACAGATTCATTTAAAGCATGGTTAGCTCAAAACGGCGCAAGTACAGCGGTTAGCGTTTTAGGTAGCGCGTTCACGACATCGGTAGGAATATCGTCATTAAAGCCGTTAACAATAGCGGGCGGTGGTTTGAGCATAGCGGGAACGCTTGCAAAAATTAGCGAAACCGCAAGTTTACCGCGACAAGCACACGGTTCAGCGGGTTCAAGTGCTAGTTTTGCCGTTGGTATTAAAGACTTTGCTTTTATGCACATGACTATTAGACGCGAATATGCAGAATTGATTGACGATTATTTTGATATGTACGGTTACGCTACACATCAAGTTAAAGTGCCTAATATAACAGGCAGACCGTCATGGAATTATGTAAAAACTATTGATAGTAAAATTATCGGTAGTGTTCCATTTGATGATATGAACAAAATTCGCTCAATATTTGACAGCGGTGTAACCTTTTGGCATGGTGATTGGGTGGGAGATTATACCCGTAACAATAAGAATTAGAAAGGGGGTAGAAAAGCATGAGTAAAAGCGCAAAAAAGCGTTGGCAATCGGCAGAGTTAAACAACAAGACCTATATTGATTATTATAATAGATTAATGGAATTAGCACTAAACGTCTTTGAGTGGGAAAACCTACCCCCTAGCGTTGATGAAAGATTTCTTGAATTAACTTTGTATGAAATGGGTTATTGTCTGTACTTTAATGATGAAATTATAGGAAACCTCGCACTAACTTGCACGATTGGGGGTAAACTTGACGTTTACCGCATACCTGTATTGCGTAGGGCTTACGCTGTGAATGGCTATAATAAATTGTGTAGTACAAAAGATAGTGTTTTGATATTTAATAACTATCTTCATACGCCTACACAATTAACCATTGAATTATTCGCGCGTAGGCTTTATGAAATTGAAAGGGCTATTGACGTAAACGTAAAAGCACAGAAAACCCCAACGCTTATTTTATCGAGTGAACAGCAACGCTTGACAATGATGAATCTGTATATGCAGTATGACGGGAACGAGCCTTTTATATTTGGTGATAAGAATATGGATATTGAGGGAATAAAAAGTTTAAAAACAGACGCGCCGTTTGTGGCTGATAAACTTGAAAACCTTAAACATCAAATATGGAATGAAGCGTTAACATTTTGCGGTATTGAAAACAGCAATCAAGATAAAAAAGAAAGGCTTGTAAGTGATGAAGTTGGTAGCAATTACGGAAATGTTGAAGCACAAAGAAACGTTATGTTAAACGCCCGTAAACAAGCGGTTGAAAAAATAAACGCAATGTTCGGTACTAACATTGACGTTCATTTTCGTTCTAATCTTCAAACAATGGTAAACATTGAAAATGTTTCACGTGAAACATTAGAAGAAAGTGAGGGCGAAGAAAATGAGTAAATACACAACGCAAGTAAGGTGGATAATTGAACAAGCAACCTACGAAAATCAAGACTTATCTATTTCACAAAGAGTTGCTTTAGCGTGTTCTAAAATTTTCAATTTTGATTTTCCTATATGGGATGAAGAATATAGAGCAACCCTTGAAAAGAAAATTTTAATGCACTACTTTAATAAAGAAATAGGCTTTGAAACAGTGGGGTTGTGGAAATTCTACCTTGAAGAACGTTTAAATTTGATAATGCCATATTATAATAACCTCTATAAAACGACCGTTCGTGATTATGATTGGCTTACTGATACAAACTCACATGAGACTTATATTGGAAATAAGAAACTACAGGAAAATGCAAAATATGACGCTAACGGAAATGTAAAAGACAGTGGAGATGAAAAATTTAGTGGTACGGATTCTAATGAATTAAAAGTCACTCAAAATCAAAATTCTAAAACCTTATCTAGTGATTTACCACAAGCAAATTATGCAGATATTGATTACGGCACTGAATTAAAAGAGGAGGAACAAAATAATACTAATAATGAAAATGCAACAGCAAAGAACAATAGCACAACAAACAGAAGTAGCACAACAGATACAACACAAAATAGTACAAATGATTTGCAAAGCAACACGGACGATATTTATACACGTGACCGTGTAGGGGCGTTTGGAAGTCGTTCGCTAACCGAATTGTTAATGCAGTACAGAGAAAGTTTAATAAATATTGACGCTATGGTTATTAACGAACTAGCCGATTTGTTTATGACTATATATTAAGGAGGGGGGTTCTTTATGAGCGCAAATTTTTTACCTAATCAAAACACATACACCAATCAAGGAACGTTTCGTTTTTGGTGCCAAAAAGTAATTCCGCTAGTATATGATGATTCATTATCATATTATGAATTACTTTGTAAGGTTGTGAACTATCTTAACAACGTAATTGAAGATTTAAAGAAAATGGGGGGAGATATAACAAATTTATATAATGCCTTTGAACAGCTTCAAAATTACGTTAATAATTATTTTGATAATTTAGACGTGCAAGAAGAAATAAACAAGAAATTAGATGAAATGGCAAAAAACGGAGAATTAAATATTCTTTTGCAAATGAAAGCAAGAATGGTTTTACCTAGTGGAGATACAACAGGAAACACAGACACTACAAATATCCAATCTATGTTAGATAAGTTTGGTTATGTAGAACTGTTCACAGGGCTATACTATATAAATTCGCCTTTACTTTTAAAGAGCGGAAACGTTATTATAGGTTCGGGAAACGAAAATACAGTTATTGAATGTACGTCGGATTTTGCAACATTCAAAGATAACAATAGTGCCGACAAACTCATAATGAAAGATTTTAGAGTTAATAGCACTAATGGGGATAATACAGGATTAAATTTTATTGGTGCGACTGCTCAACCATATACGGGGATTAGATATTCTTTTTTTCAAAACTTGCATTTATTCGGTTTTACTGTTTGCGTTTCTATGCGAGGCGCGTGGTGCGTTAAATTTGACCATTGCCGATTTGAAACACAAACACAATGTGTAAATCAAAGTGGTACTTGTAATAATGTTGAATATACAGAATGTCAATTTTACGGCACTGAAAATGTAACAACGGGTATCAGAATAACAGGAGACGGAGGTTCTGAGAATTACGGAATTTATTTTAATAACTGTGATTTTGAGAAGCACCAATACGGATTAAATCTTTTTTCAACAGTTGGCGTTTATATAAATGATTTATATGTCGAACATATAAATACCGTTATAAACGCAGATAATTGTATTAACTTAATATTAGACGGGGGAACTTTAAATTATATACAAAGAGTTGCTAACGTTGCCAAATCGGCAAATAATTCATTTTACAATGTTACAACATTTACTATGTTAAACGCATCTGTGCGTTATAATAAAACTGAAAAAAGTTGCTTGGTGTATATATCTAACAATGTTCCTGTATACGTTGAAAACATTACAGTCATAAACCTAAAAGGTGGAAGTGTGTATTTGAAAAACACTGATGCCGAAACAAATTATGATTATAATGGTGACTATTATATCGAAAATTTAAGTACACCAAATTTCAACGGTAGATACACAAATAGCAAAGGAAACATTGTAAAAACAGATGGAATAAAAAGAAGAGATAGTGTTAAGTTAATAGGTGCTAATATTGAACTAATAAATGGTGCAACAATAGACAACAATACGGAAGTACATTTAGTAAATACAGACGGTACAATATTATATCGGTTTTATATCAATCAGGGTACTTACGAAAGTGGACATATATTTAATGGTGAGATACTAAGTAGTACCTACGATTTAATAACTAGGGATATTAACATTAGTGCGTCATTTACAACTCCAACAGGAAATACTGATGTACAATTTAAGTGCAACTGTAAATTCGCTATTGGTGAAATGCAACCGAGAGCACAAGTGTTAATAGTTACAAGTCAAGTGGTAGATACTGACATTTAAAATAACCCTTGACAAATACCGCTAATTTTGATATACTTGTATTAACAAATAAAACAGAATCTCAAGAAAGGCGGTATTTGAACAAATGAAGCAAACAAAATGTTAACGAACACGGTAAACAAATTAACTGAT
>ERZ791689.650-NODE-650-length-14005-cov-3.61054_pt1 | contig 14005 bp, 12 predicted proteins | sample MGYA00509957_ERZ791689 | MGnify/ENA primary metagenome ERZ791689 (study PRJEB30046, sample SAMN00715167) | human gut metagenome | study: EMG produced TPA metagenomics assembly of the A metagenome-wide association study of gut microbiota in type 2... | reverse complement strand
TCTTGTGATTTGAGCATGCGTTTTGCAGTTTCGATAGAATTTAGTTCTATACCATGTTTTTCGCCTTCAGAGAAACCAGCCTCATGTCCATGTTTTTCCCCCTCAGAGAAACCAGCTTCATATTCTGCTTTCCGTAATTTCTTCTCTTCCAATTCTTTATCATACTCAAAGATACTCATACTGATGACCTCATTTCGGTTGCGGGTAAGAAATTCAGCCAGAATCCCTTTCCGGATACATTCGTCTACAGCAAAATCCGTTCCACGTCATATCCATTATCCGTCAATTCTAAAATTGCAAAGCCTTTTTCGTCGTGTATCAGAAATCAATGCAATTTACATGAATTAGACCTCGCTTCGTTTATTGTAATTTTTTCACCTCATCTAAAGTCAGTCCTGAAATAGCAGCAATTTTTTCGAGTGAAAATTCCTGAAATTGAAGCATACGTTTTGCAGTTTCGATAGAATTTAGTTCTATACCATACTTTTCGCCCTCAGAGAAACCAGCTTCATATTCAGCTTTCCGTAATTTCTTTTCTTCCAATTCTTTATCATACTCAAAAATACTCATACTGATGACCTCATTTCGGTTGTGGGTAAGAAAATCAGCTAAAATCCCTTCCCTGACACACTCGTCTACGGCACGTTCCACAGCCTGGTCTAAAGACATATCCGCTGCATAGTGTCGTACTCTGGCAACATACTGTGCATATTCGTTTAATGTATTGCAATGCTGCATTAACTCTGCATTGTGTCCCACATTGACATTTAAAACCGTGACAATCAATTCAAGCTTTGGTTCACCTGACAAATGTTCAAATGCCGAGGAAAGCCGAAGTTCTGTGCAGTCAGGAACTGTCGTCGAACCATTATAAAACTCAATAAAATTTGGTGCAGGAATTTTTTGCAGAGTCGAAGAATAAAGAGATTTCTTATCCACGAGTTTCTGATATTCACTGCAAATATAAAACAGATCACGAAGAGGCATATTTGGATTGTAGGTTGACTGGTGCTCATACAGATATAAATTAGTATCCATAATAAATGCCAGATCGTTTTTCATCCCCATATAAATGGCATTCTCTAATGTGACGATTTCCAGATCATCTGGATTATTATAATCGCTCTGGTTTACTGCATTATACAGTGAGAGCAGATTTTTCCGGTCAGAAAACAACATCCGAAAAACGGTGTCTTTATAATTCCGGTTTGCCGTCGGTGTTTTGACTGTAAAATTTCTTTTTGTCTTGTTACGGTTTCTTTTGCATTTTGCCATAAATCGTTTCCTCCTGAAATTGTAGGACAGCTTATTTATAAAACTGTTCGTGATTGCAGGAGAATGTAATCATATATTTTCCTAAGTTTCTTCGTCTCCTGCTTTTCAATTGTTAAATGGGTAACAAAAAGCATAGATACGAATGAAGCATACAGATTATTTGGGGCTAATCTGTCGCCGTTAGAAAATAGATGACAAAAATGTCATGAAATTTTGTAAAATATGCTTTAGATTATTGTAACACAAAGATAGGAAATGAAGCAAGAAATTTTATAGCAAAATCCGTTCCACGTCATATCCATTATCTGTCAATTCTAAAATTGCAATGCCTTTTCCATCACCGCGGTCAGCCCCGGCGCTGCCCGGATTGATAAAAACTTTTCCATAGCGGTCGTAGTGCGTGAATACATGGGTATGTCCGAAAATTATAAAATCCGCATCCGTGAGATCGAAAGGCAGGTCAGCTTTGTTATGGACAAGATAAAACAATTTGCCCCCAATCGGCACGGAGACAAATTCATGCAGGTAGGATGCCCACTCACCGTGGTCGCAGTTCCCGCGAACTGCATACATCGGAATGTCGCAGTTCAGGAATCGGTTGTAAGTACGTTCATTGTCAAAATCCCCGGTGTGAATGAGATAATCACAATTTTTGATATGGTCAAATAATTCGTCACGGCATATGCCATGTGTATCAGAAATCAATGCAATTTTCATGAATCAGACCTCGCTTCGTTTGCTTGTAATTTTTTTACTTTGTCAAAAGGCAGACCGGTGATCGCAGAAATTTTTTCGAGTGAGAATTCCTGTAATTTGAGCATGCGTTTTGCAGTTTCGATAGAATTTAGTTTCATACCTTCCGAGAATCCAGCCTCAAATTCAGCTTTCCTTAATTTCTTTTCTTCTAATTCCTTATCATACTCAAATATACTCATACTGATGACCTCATTTCGGTTTCTGGAAAGAAATTTTGTCAGAATTCCTTCCCGGATACATTCATCCACAGCACGTTCCACTGCATCATTTAAAGGCATACTGCCAATTATGTTTCTGGATACTTTGTTATGGTTGCGTTTGTGTTTTGCCATAGATTTCCTCCTGATAGTGTGAGACAGTCATTAAATAATACTGTCTTGGCAGGAGAATAAAATATATTCTATATCTGATTTCTTTCGTCTCCTGCTTTTAAATTCGTTAATGGGTAATTAAAAGCATAGATACGAACGAACAACGCAGATCATTGGGGGGAATCTGACGTTTCCAGAATATAGATGGTGAAAACACTATAAAGATTTTGTAAAATATGCTTTGGCATATTATAACATAAATGCAGTAATTAAGACAAGAAATTTCAGACGAAAAAAGATTGCAATAAAAAGATTGTGAAAATTTCCCTATTGAAAAATTTTCTCGTTCATAGTACAATGCAATTGTTATATGACTGACGGAAATAGTGGGGTTTACCACGTGAAGTATAACAAAAGAATGCCGACCGTCTGGGCGTAGAGTCCAGACGTGCGGTTCTTTTTATTTTTAGGGTAAATTTTCCAAAAAATCCCATCAGCATGAGAAAGGAACCACTCATTGTATTTTTTTGAATACTTACCGGAAAAAGCGCGCGTGACTCTTGACAAAAGATGAAAGTTAGGATAACCTAACCATGGTTAGAAAAGACTAACCATGCATCAATCAAAAATCAGAATGAGCATCATAACACAGATGTTATGAACCATGCAAGGCCACACGGTGGCAGAAGGAGAGAAAAATGCAGACAGAATGGAGAAGCTTCCAGGGCGGAGCCTGGGAAACAGAAGTAAACGTAAGAGATTTTATTCAGAAGAATTATCATCCATATGATGGGGATGATTCCTTCTTAGAGGGACCAACACAGGATACCACCGATCTCTGGGATCAGGTATTAGAACTTTCCAGACAGGAGAGAGAAGCCGGCGGAGTGCTGGATATGGACACAAAGATCATTTCCACGATCACTTCCCATGGTCCGGGTTATTTAGATAAAGAGAAAGAGAAGATTGTCGGTTTCCAGACGGACAAGCCTTTCAAACGTGCTCTCCAGCCTTACGGCGGTATCCGTATGGCGATCAAGGCGTGCGAGGACAATGGATACAAAGTCGATCCTGAAGTGGTAGAGTACTTTACAACACACAGAAAAACTCACAATGCCGGAGTATTTGACGCTTACACACCGGAGATGAGAGCGTGCAGAAGCGCACATATCATCACTGGACTTCCGGATGCATACGGACGAGGACGTATTATTGGTGACTACAGAAGACCGGCACTTTACGGTGTAGACCGTCTGATCGAGGACAAAAAAGAGCAGCTGAACAACACACGTACCATCATGTACTCAGATGTGATCCGTGAGAGAGAAGAGTTATCCGAGCAGATCCGTGCGCTGGAAATGTTAAAGAAACTGGCAGAAATTTACGGCTGTGATATTTCGAAACCTGCAAATAATGTATTAGAGGCAACACAGGCTGTCTATTTTGCATATCTTGCAGCAGTAAAAGAGCAGAACGGTGCGGCAATGTCCTTAGGACGTACCTCCACTTTCTTGGATATTTATGCAGAGCGTGATCTCGCAGAGGGAACATTTACCGAAAAAGAGATCCAGGAGATCATCGACCAGTTCGTGATGAAACTTCGTCTTGTAAAATTTGCGCGTACACCGGAATACAACACGATTTTTGCCGGCGATCCAACCTGGGTGACAGAGTCCATCGGTGGAATCGGTGTGGATGGAAGACATATGGTTACAAAAATGTCTTACCGTTACTTAAACACCTTGAACAACATCGGAGCAGCACCGGAACCAAACATGACCGTACTCTGGTCTGTAAAACTGCCGGAAAACTTCAAAAAATTCTGTGCCGAGACATCCATCAGACACTCTGCGATCCAGTATGAGAATGATGATATTATGCGTGTTGTCCATGGTGATGATTATGGAATTGCATGCTGTGTATCATCTATGAGAATCGGTAAGGAAATGCAGTTCTTCGGTGCGAGAGCAAACCTCGCAAAATGCCTGCTTTATGCGATCAATGGCGGTGTCGATGAGATGACAGGAAAACAGGTCGGACCGAAATATCGTCCAATCACATCCGAATACTTAGATTACGATGAAGTATGGGATAAATACAAAGACATGATGAAGTGGCTGGCTGGGGTTTATGTAAATGCCCTGAACATCATTCACTACATGCATGACAAATACTGCTATGAAAAATTGGAAATGGCACTGCATGATAAGAATGTGAGAAGATGGTTTGCAACCGGTATTGCAGGATTTTCCGTTGTTGCAGATTCGCTCTCTGCAATCAAATATGCAAAAGTAAAACCGATCCGTGATGAGAACGGCGTGACAGTTGATTTTGAGATCGAAGGAGATTTCCCGAAATATGGAAATGATGATGACCGCGTAGATGAGATCGCAAAACAGGTACTGCATACTTTTATCGGATATGTAAAAGGAAATCATACTTACCGTGGAGGCATCCAGACAACATCCATTTTAACAATCACATCCAATGTTTCCTATGGTAAAAACACAGGAGCAACACCGGACGGAAGAAAGAAAGGTGTCGCATTTGCTCCGGGTGCAAACCCAATGCACGGACGGGATACCCATGGTGCAGTTGCATCATTAGCATCGGTAGCAAAGATTCCATTTATGGATTCTCAGGACGGAATTTCAAATACCTTTACAATCGTGCCGGATGCATTAGGAAAAGATGAGGAAGGACAGGAAAACAACCTTGTTGCAATGTTAGACGGTTATGTTGCAAAAGGCGGACATCACTTAAATGTAAACGTTTTAAACCGCGATACATTATTAGATGCGCAGAAACATCCAGAGCTGTATCCACAGCTTACAATCCGTGTATCCGGATATGCTGTAAACTTTATCAAACTGACCAAAGAGCAGCAGGATGAGGTAATTGCACGTACCTTCCATGAGCGGATGTAGTAAGTAATTGTGAAACTCTGATATACGTTATGAATAATTGTGAAGAATTAACAAAATTTTCGAAGACACGCTCTCGCTACGTGTCACTCGCAGCGGTACTAAGAACTCATCTTCTGCATTTCATTTCTGATAAACCAGAATGAAATACAGAATCTGACTTCTAAGAACCGGCGGTTCCCCAGTGTCTTCTCAAGCTTTTGTCAATTTATCACAATTGAATCTATATGATTGATGAGTTTCACAATTACTGAAAAAATGTAGCAGAAAAAGGAGAACCACATGGGAAAAATTCACTCGTTAGAAACATTTGGCACAGTCGATGGTCCCACAGTCCGATTCGTTGTATTTTTTCAGGGGTGTCCAATGCGCTGCCAGTACTGCCACAATCCTGATACATGGAAGATAGAGGACGGAGAGGAAATGTCGGCGGACGAGATCCTTGACCGATTTGAGCGGAACCGGGCGTTCTATCAGACAGGCGGGATTACGGCGACGGGGGGAGAACCCATGTTACAGCTTGATTTTCTGACGGAGCTTTTTACGAAGGCAAAGGAAAAGGGCATTCACACCTGTCTGGATACATCTGGAATTATGTTTCCAAATAAACATACAGGAACAGAACAGATCAGTGAGAGAGAGATCAGACTCACTGGAATAAGTGAAAACATGGCATCAGACAAAATGGAAAAGATAGAACAGCTCATGTCTGTGACAGATCTCGTCATGCTTGATATTAAACATATCAACGATGAGGAACATCAGCACCTCACTGGGCAGTCGAACAGCAACATTCTTGCGTTTGCAAGGTATCTTGATTCAATCGGAAAGCCGGTCTGGATCCGTCATGTAGTCGTACCGGGCATTACATTTGACAAAACCGAACTGACAGAACTTGGAACATTTTTAAAGACATTGCACAATGTAGAAAAGTTAGAAGTTCTTCCGTATCATTCCATGGGAAAAGTCAAGTACGACAACCTTGGAATGGAGTATGTCTTAAAAGACACACCGCAGCTTACCAAAGCAGAAGCAAAGGAAGCAGAACATATCATCCGGGCAGCAATGGAATAATAGCAGGAGAACTAAGGTTTATGTAAAATATTTTTTTTAAGAAAAGTATTTACAGATTTCTTTTTTTGCGATTTAATAAGAAGCAGGTATAGAGTTCCAAAGAAGAAAGGATGAAAAAATATGAAAATCAAGAATATCAAAGATGTTGACGGATTTTTTAAAGTTATCGATTCCTGTGCAGGAAAAGTAGAGCTGATCACAGGCGAGGGAGACAGACTGAACCTCAAATCAAAACTTTGCCAGTATGTTTCACTGACAAGCTTATTACATTCAGACGTTGAGATTCCAGAGCTTGAAGTAGTTGCTTATGAGCCGGAAGACACAGAGAGAATTATTAAGTTCTTAATGTCCAATTAGTATATTGGCAGGTTGAATTTTACAAAGTTCGTTTAAGAAGCTGATCATCATAAGGTGGTCAGCTTTTGTTATGCCATGTTCTTATTTTCTTCTCTTTACAATATGCTATGACGGTTGCAATTCACGGTATGAAATAGTACAATAAATCGTCTTAAAAATGGAATAATAATGTTAGTATATAGCGAAAGGAATTAAGATGTCAAAAATAGAGTTTCACGAAATTACATTAGATGATAAAACATGGATGGATGCCAGATTTCAGGAAGATGACAGAAATGCATGCGAGTATACGTTTGCCAATAATTTTGTTTGGCGGAAAGTGTATCATGTTGAAGTAGCAGAAAAATATGGGTGTGCGATCATTCGTTTTGAGGAGGAAGGAGTGGTGATGTATTCCTATCCGATCGGGGCAGGTGACCGCAGAAAAGTCATCGATGAACTGCGCACGATCTGTGAGGAAGAAAAACGCCCACTTATTATGAGCCCATTGAGCGAAGCAGACCGGGAGCAGATGCTTACATGGTATCCGGAACAGTTTTTGATCCAGGGAGACCGGAACGATTATGATTACATTTATTCCAGAGAAAAATTAGCAACGCTTGCGGGGAAAAAGATGCATGGCAAGAGAAATCATATCGCGAGATTTCAGGATGAGGATGACTGGTGCTATGAGGAACTGAATGATTCCAATATAGAAGAATGCCGCAATATGACTTACACATGGATCAAAATGAGGGCAGAGAAATGGAATGAAGAGATGGAACTTGAGATGTCAGTGCTTCATGAGGCATTTGACTATAGAAAAGAACTCGGGCTTGTCGGTGGAATCATCCGGAAGGCAGGGCAGATTGTTGCATTTTCTATCGGGGAACCATTAAACAGTGACACGTATGTTGTACACTTCGAAAAAGCATTTCCGGATATGCAGGGCGCATATCCGATGATCAACCAGCAGTTTGTTTTACATGCGTGTGAAAATTATACTTATGTAAACCGTGAGGAAGATACGGGGGATCCGGGACTGCGCAAGGCTAAGATGTCCTATTATCCGGAAATCCTGCTGAAAAAATACGTGGCGGTCTCAAGTGATGTCATTTTTGCAGATAAGGAAAGAAACAGGGAAGAAATCCACAAAATATGGGAGACCTGTTTTGGTGACGAGGCGGAACTGGTAGATTTTTATCTGGACAAACGGATGACAGAGGATAATATGCTGATTATCTGTCAGGACGGGCATGCGGTTTCCATGGCAAGCTTTTTAGATATGAATATCAGGGATGGTGAGGAGTGGAAGCCAGCAAAGTATGTATATTCAGTGGCAACGCTCCCGGGATACCGTGGCAGAGGTTATGCAGGGAAGATATTAAAGAAGGCAGAAGAGATTTTTAATATGCCATTGGTGCTAGTCCCGGCGGAAAAAGAGCTTGTCGGTTATTACCGTAAGGTTGGGTTCACAGAGGCGTATCCATCGGAGCGTTTACTGGAAAAACAGGATGTGCCGGAACTTTTTGCAATGGAATTAAACAGTTATTCTGTGGAGGAGATCACTGCAGCAGAATATAAAAAAATCCGGGAACAGAAATTGATGAGAGATGGTTTTATTGCATGGGATGAAGCGGCGATCCGTTTTGCGATGGATTTTAACTGTTTCTGTGGCGGAAGAACGGTGAAGGTAGTGTGGAGTGATGATATTTCCAGAGACGAGAGTGCGGAGGACGCTGATATTTTAATGTACTGCCCGGAGGATGGAACGCTGCATATTATCGAAACGACACTGGGCAAAGAACAGTTTGAGGAACTTCTGCCGGAGCTTATGGCGCAGACAAAAACAAAACGTCTGGTATATGACAGAAAGGGTATCATGGTGCTTTCTTCTGATGACCAAGACAGGCAGGAAAGACTGCTTGCGGATGGTTATTTTGCGTTGTCGCTGGCGTAAAGTCCGTTTTGAGATTCTGAAATTTTCAGAAATTATATAAAATATATAAAAAGTTTTCGGTTTAAAATAAAAATATGTTGATAATGTATAAAAATATGATATAATAAAACCATGATATAAATAAGCATTCAGAAAGCTATCTGGCATAGCATGAAATTGGATCATTATATCAAATAAGCGACAAAGGGGTTGGACATCATGAGAATTAAGATCACAGGAAGAAACATCGAATTGACAGAAGGACTGAAAGCCGCAGTGGAGGACAAGCTGAACAAGCTTGAGAAGTATTTTACTCCAGACACAGAAGTGAATGTAACATTGAGCGTAGAGAAGGAACGTCAGAAAGTCGAAGTTACAATTCCAATGAAAGGAAGTTTTATCCGTTCCGAGCAGGTAAGCAGCGATATGTATGTATCCATTGACTTAGTAGAGGAAGTCATTGAACGTCAGCTTAAGAAGTATAGAACAAAGCTTGTAACCAAGCAGCAGAACGCAGCAGCAGTTTTCAAACAGGATTTCTTAGATGAGAAGTCAGAGGATGATGAGGAGATCAAGATCATCAGAACCAAGAAATTTGATATGAAGCCAATGTATCCGGAAGATGCATGTGTCCAGATGGAATTATTAGGACATGATTTCTATGTATTCATTAATGCAGAGACGGATGATGTCAATGTTGTTTACAAGAGAAAAGGCAGTACTTACGGATTGATCGAACCAGAGTACTAGTAGGGATTTTTAAGAGGAGAGCGAACAGCTCTCCTCTTTTTAGATAGTATGTTTTATACAAATTGAAGATCAAGGTATGAGTAACCTGCATATTTAATCAAATTTTATGTGGAGGGTAACAAATTCCCAGATTCCAAGAAAACCTACGGAAAAAGCGAATTGTACTACAGATATAGATAGAGTATAATAAAAGTACTTCGTGTGTAGCAGCTCAGAAGAAAATGCAAAAAAAATTTTTGGATATTTTAAGAATTGTACAGAAAAATCCGGTATTCGGACAGGCGTTGATTTGCCAGAATATGTTAGATGAAGAACGTATGGGAATTTTATACAAGATTCTCTATGCGATTGACAGAGAGGAGTTTACGGATACCAGAAATGAAGTCTTTCAGTATGGAAGTCGGATCGGAAAAAAAGACTTGCTGGCAAGGCAGATTTTTCTATGTTTATTAATTCTTCTGGATGAGCAGGAACAGATAACGGAAAAATAAGTATCAAAACAGACGATCAATGGGGTTTTTACAAAAGAGTTCTGTGAACAACACAGAATTGCCGTGTGGATTTTACATAATACAATCGAGTCTGTAGTTCGGCTCATAATAACACGAGGAGGAAAGAACTGCTGCACAAGGGGAAGGTTATTTTTGGAACAGTCATATCGGGAGAGCCGGTAAGGCTGTTCTTTTTTTTCGTTTATAGGAAATAGAAAAACAACTCTTTGTTCATTGAAAAAAGTGCTATAGATAAAGAAAAACAAGACACGATTTTATCTTGTCAGGATCTCTAAAAAGGGTTACTATAGTAAAGATTCAGAGGAAATTTTTTTGATAGATAGGAGATTACGCCATGAATATCGTTGTTTTAGCAGGTGGTTTAAGTACAGAGAGAGATGTTTCTTTCAAGACAGGAGATATGGTATCCAAAGCACTCAGAGAGAATGGACATAAGGTTATTTTGCTAGATGTTTTTATGGGATATAGTGATAAAGAGGAAGATCTGACCGGAATTTTTGAACGCAGTGAAGAAGTCAGTGTCAAGGTAAAGGACATTCCGGAAATCGCACCGGATCTTGCGAAGGTAAAAGCATCCAGAAAAGACCAGTCCGACTGTTTCTTTGGCCCGAATGTCATCAATATGTGCCGCATGGCAGATATTGTTTTTATGGCTTTGCATGGAGAAAATGGAGAGAACGGCAAGATTCAGGCAGCATTTGACCTGTTTGGAATCAAATACACAGGAACCGGTTATTTAAGCAGTGCGCTCGCAATGGATAAGGGCATGGCAAAACAGTTATTTATCGCTGGTGGAATCCCGACACCACAGGGCATTTCCATGAAAAAAGAAAACCGGAAAGATTCTGCAAAAGAGCTCGGCTTAAAGCTTCCTTGCGTTGTAAAACCATGTTGTGGCGGTTCGAGTATCGGTGTTACGATCGTCCGCACCGAAGACGAGTTCAAGAGCGCATTAGATGAAGCGTTCAAATGGGAAGATAACCTGATTATTGAGGAGTATGTAGAAGGACGTGAGTTTTCCGTCGGCGTGATCGATTACAAGGCACTTCCAATCATTGAGATCGCACCAATCCAGGGCTTCTATGATTATAAGAATAAATACAAAGCAGGAAGTGCAGTGGAAACCTGTCCGGCAGAATTACCGGAGGAGATCACAAAGAAAATGCAGCATTACGCAGAGCGCGTGGCGGAGGTGTTAGGTTTAGATACCTATTCCCGCTCCGATTTCCTGTTGAACAAAGACAATGAAATTTACTGTCTGGAAGCAAATACGCTGCCGGGCATGACACCAACCAGTTTACTTCCGCAGGAAGCAGGCGTTCTTGGAATCAACTTCAACCAGTTGTGTGAAAAACTGATCGAGATTTCTTTGAAGAAATATGAAAAATAGCAGATCCTGAATGATAGACCGCCACCAGTTAAAAAACCGGTGGCAGTTTATTCTATAAGCAGGTGAAATAATAATCTGAAGTGGAGTTTCGCAAATGCCTGATAGAAATTGAGTGAAATGAGGAGAAGTGTATATGAGAAATATGACATTGGAACATATCGCAGCAGTTTGTGGCGGTACTTACATAGGAAATGAAGCAGATAAAAAAAGAGAGATTAGGGGAGCCGTAATCGACAGCCGCCTTGTGGAAAAAGATTATTTATTCATTCCGGTGCGTGGAGAAAAAGTAGACGGTCACAGTTTTATTTCATCCGTTTTTAAAAAAGGAGCACTTGCAGTTCTTTCTGAGGAACAATTGGAAAATCCTGCCGGTCCATATATTCTGGTAAAAAGCAGTCTGGATGCAATGAAAAAGCTGGCAGCCGATTATCGCAGAAGCCTTGATGTCAAAGTCGTTGGGATCACAGGAAGTGTTGGCAAGACCAGTACAAAAGAGATGATCGCATCCGTTCTGGCACAGAAATACAATGTGTTAAAAACAGAGGGAAATCTGAATAACGAGATTGGACTTCCACTCACGATTTTTAAAATCCGGGGAGAACATCAGGTGGCAGTGCTTGAAATGGGAATTTCAGAGTTTGGCGAAATGGATCGGCTGGCAACTATGGCATATCCGGATATCTGCGTGATCACCAATATCGGGCTTTGTCATCTGGAAAATCTGATCACAAGAGACGGTATCTTAAAAGCAAAGACAGAGAGTTTTGCACACCTGACACCGGACGGCATTGCAGTCTTAAACGGGGATGACGACAAGCTTTGTGAGAAAAAAATCGTCAACGGAAAACCTGCAGTTTTTTATGGCATCGGAAAAGAAGCAAAAACAGCAGAGACAGAGCAAGGAATCAAAACACTCGCAGAGAAAGCAATCTACGCAACAGAGGTAGAGGCAGTTGGGCTGACCGGAACAAAAGCCGTGATCCATTACCCGGACAAAAAGACTGGGGAAGAAGTCACAATGGAAGTGGAGATTCCGATTGCCGGCGAGCACAATGTATACAATTCGTTGGCGGCAGTGAGTGTGGCAAGAGAACTTGGACTTAATAGCGAGGAGATGAAACGTGGAATTGAAGCAGTGCAGACAATCGGCGGCAGAAGCAACCTCATCCATAAAAACGGTGTGACGATCATTGATGACTGTTACAATGCGAATCCGGTTTCTATGAAAGCCTCGATTGATGTGTTATCCAAAGCACCGGGCAGAAAAATCGCAGTTCTCGGAGACATGGGAGAACTTGGAGCGGAGGAAAAACAGCTTCATCGCATGGTTGGAGAGCATTTTGCAGGAAAAGGAATTGACATACTTTACTGCGCAGGAACTCTTTCAAAAGAAATCGCTGAGGCAGTGCAGGAGTGCAGCAGTGAAACAAAAGTTCACTACTACGGGGAAAAAGCTGCACTGATTCAGGATCTTTTAAAAGAAGCAAAGAGCGGAGACACAATTCTTGTGAAAGCGTCCCATTTTATGGGATTTCCGGAGATTGTGAAGGAATTGACGAAGTAATTTTATGCGATTATGTCCTTATTTTTTTCGAGCATTTCGGCAATTACATTCTGGCAGTAGGCTCCGATTTTTTTCTTCTGTTCTTTGTCAAGTTCATTTGGATAAATCGGTGTTCCGTATTCCACGATCACATGTGTTTTTTTGACGCGTGGCATATGGGCTTCTAAAACATCTGCGGAATTGGTGATTGCCATTGGAATGATCGGGCAGCCACTCTTTTCCGCAATCTTAAAGCTTCCTTCTTTGAATGGGAGCATCAGATCATCCGTTTTATTTCTTGTGCCTTCCGGGAAGATACACATGGAGATTCCATTTTTTACATTATCAATTCCGGCAAGGATCGTCTTTAAGGCTTCCTTTACATTTTCACGATCGATAAACAGGCAGTGCAGACGGCGCATCCAGACGCGGAGCAGCGGCACTTTTTCCATATCTTTTTTTGCAATGTAGCCAGTCAGTCGCGGACAGCGCGCATATGTGATAATAATATCGAAGTAACTTCTGTGGTTTCCGATGTACAATACCGCCTGATCCTTTGGAACATTTTCCTCTCCGATGACGGTCACTTTTGTTCCACAGATGAATAAAATCACGCGGAACGCCCATTGTACCATGCGGAGCTGGCTGAGATCAGCAGCCTGTCTGTTAAATTTTGCAATGATCCATTCGATGCCGAGTACCGGGATTCCGATGATCAGATATAAAATAGCGAAAAGTAGTGCGAGTATAAGTCTTATCATATTGAGTCCTTTCTCCTTTAGATAGTGATACGAAACTTATTTTATGCTGTGAAGGATGTGACAATTTGACAAAATTTTCGAAAACACGCTTTCGCTACGTGTCGCTTGCAACGGTACTAAGAACTCATCTCCTGCATTTCATTTCTGATAAATCAGAATGAAATACAGAATCTGACTTCTAAGGACCGGCGGCTCCCCAGTGTTTTCTCAAGCTTTTGTTAAATTGTCACATCTCAATCCACATTCTTCTAAAGTTTCGTAATTAACTGCATTTTAAAAGTTAAATGTTTTCAATAACTTCCTTCATTATAAATGTTAAATATGAGAAAGACAACTTATAAAATTAAGAAGATCTGATAAATGCGAAACTCGCATAGAGTAGATTAAAATGTGGAAATGAAACAAAAGCTTGAGAATACACTGGGGAGCCGCTC
>ERZ791689.607-NODE-607-length-14653-cov-4.07275_pt1 | contig 14653 bp, 9 predicted proteins | sample MGYA00509957_ERZ791689 | MGnify/ENA primary metagenome ERZ791689 (study PRJEB30046, sample SAMN00715167) | human gut metagenome | study: EMG produced TPA metagenomics assembly of the A metagenome-wide association study of gut microbiota in type 2... | reverse complement strand
GTCGAGCACCCAGCCGCCTCGCTGGCTGAAGCTTTCTGCTTCGATGAGCAGTTCTCCGGCTACAGCCACAAGGCTACAGGCTACGGCTATGCATGTCAGTAAGATTTTTTTCATCATAGCACAGCGTTTTTTAATTATTGAATAGTTATATCACCCACTTTCACCCAACCTTTGGAGGTTTGATACTCATCGCGGGCTGAAATTAAGATACCAATGGCATTCTCTTTGGTAGTATCTACCAATCCTACTGCCCAAATGTAATTCCCTGCGGCTACATCAGTGAGTTTGATATTAGTAGTGTAAGTCTTGGGAGCTCCCTTCATCCAAGTGGCAATGTTTGCTTTGTCTTCTATATAGATGCGGACGGGCTCCTCTGTATTCTTATCGAGCAGAGCGATAGCAAGTTTGTACTTGTCACCATACTGCGGCAAATTGGTAGGACAGTAACCCCAACCCAAGTTCGACCAGCGGTGAGTAAGTGATACACTACTGCCACTACGAGCTATAGTAGGAATAGACAGACGGTCGGGATAGAGACGGTAACCACCTTCGGCAATAAACTCCTTCACCAAATGGAAAGCTGTATTGAACCAAGAATGAGTTTCACCTTTGTTCACGTTGGTATCAAAGCGGAGGTCCATCATGTTGACATAACCACCCTTGGCTTCATCATATTCTCCCTGGCGCACCTCGGCAAAATTCTTGTAACCATCGCCGGCAATAGAACCACCGTGTGATGATTCTACCCAACCACCTTCCATAGTAATAGGTACGATACCATGATAGGTAGTACTGATGCCACGCTCCCAATCCTTATAATATTGCTTCATGCCGAAAGCATCGTGACGCAAACAGAAGCCTTTAGCTACGGCACGTTTCACCATATCGGCAGCTACATCGGTATCGGTATCACTAAACTCTTTGCCACTAAGCAAACAGCGATGATAATTAATCATGATAGGCACTTTAGTGAAAAGGCGTGACATTACGTCTGTAATCCATTCAAATACTGCTTGTCTAGGAGCTTCATCACCTGTAGAGTATTTCAGGGTGTGAGTCTCGCCCCATTTGCCTAATCCAAAACCACTCACAAATTGAGTGACATCAGGATCATTGTATTTGGCTGCAAAAGCAGTAAGAAACTCTTCATACTCCCTCTGGAAAATGGGATCGTCCGGATAAGGTGTCCATACGTTTACACTACCGGTAGTAGTGGTAAATCCTTCAGCACCGGCCTCTTTTACATAATCGGGACAGGCATCTTCATGTTTGTCACGACTATCACACACAAAGGTAAAGGCGAGCTTCAAGTTTCGTTCTTTAGCTCCTTCCACCAGCATACGAAAACGCTTGGCAGGTTCGGTCTGTACACTTTCATCCCATACATATTTGCCTTTTTCAGGATTAAAGTTACTCCAAAGACCACGTACGTAGAGCGTATTGCCATAGTCAGATACCTTCACAGTACCTTCTGACGACTCGAAGTTATCATAAAGATCCCAGAAATCCATCATCATACCACTTCCAATACCCGCGTAAATGACCCATCCACTCATAGGGTTACGCTGCAGTTGGTAGCGTTCGGGCATGATATTGACGGTCGTGTTGCCTTCAATGTTCCAACTATAATCGGTTATAGGGGCATCATCGTCTGAACAAGCAGTGCCAATGAAAGGCGTAGTAGCCAGCAGACACATCGACAAGGTCTTGATGCTGTTTTTTATTATTTTGTTCATAAAATATATCTCGTTTATTGTTATCATTTAAAGGTAGAATAAGAAGTGAAGTGATAAAAGCTCCACCTCTTATTCTTTCATTTTGGATTTATTTAATATCAAAGAGTACAGTGTTGTTCTCCAGGTCCACTACCACATAGTTACAGCCCTCCGGGATGAGGAAATAAGCATAGCGGTTATTGCCCTGACCTGTTACGGCTCCTTCTATCTCACCCGCTGTTACTGTGGTGTATCCATTGTAGCTATTACGAACAGCATCAGCAGTAGAACCAACGAACCATCCGTTATTAGCATATCGCAGCGTGCTGAAGTTCACCCAACCGGCATTTGTCTTCCCATAATTATCCTTATATTCATTACGTGGCAATACATCACCTTTATAAACGAATACTTTCGGATTGGCAACACTCTGAATAAGATTATACTTCACTTGACAGTACTTGAAGCTTTTTCCGGTTTCTTCATCAATACCCGAATCGTAAGCAAAACTATTGAAACCACCATACATGTGCAGTACATTGACTTCCTGACTCCATGGGTTTTTCCCCAGTTCGGTATTGTTGAACGATACGGTGAGTGGTTTCAGATCGGTAGCGGTCGAATAGATGGTAATAGATTTCTCCTCCTTATTCAATACAATGCGGTAAGTTCCATCGGCCGGAATTGTCCAATATTGTTTATCCACTTTGCTAATGAGTACTTGTCCGAATGTTGACAATTGACCATCTTCGATGTCATGACTATCAGCTATTTCCGGTACAATGGCCATCGCTTGTTCACCTTCGAAGGTGAGCGGGATGTAAAGGTTACCAGCTTTCAGTGCACCACGCCAAGCATAAATCTGGTCATTTTCGAGGGCTTGAGCCATCTCAATCTGTTCCCCACCTACGGCACTACCAGCCAGGAATATCTGATCGGCTTCAACTACAGCACCAGCTTCTACTATCTTCACCGTCTGTTTACTCATATTCACAGTGATACGATAGGTAGCTGCAGATGGAATTAACCACGAATTGGCTTCAGCGCGATCGGATATGACGCCTGCCATTTCACCTGTGGTGATAGGGGCATCGGCGGTTTCCGGGCCAATGGCATTCAATTCGTCGGCATAGTCAACGGGGAAGTTTATCTTACCGGCAACCAAAGCTCCTTCGTAACTATAAATTCTGTTTGTCTCGTCTTTCAACGTCATCTTAATATTATCATCGCCTACGGCAGTACCTCCCACATAAAGGTTATCAGCTTTATACTGTTTGGGGCCATAAGTTTTGAACTTCACCGTTGCAGTAGCAATATCGGGCACCATAAGACGGGGACCTTCAAAGTTGGCTGTAACAGTAAAAAGGACTTCGCCAATGGTACTGGTGGTTAGACCGAAGTAATCGACCAATATATCCTGCATCTCTTTGTTGGTGTACGAGCGAAGAAATTCACCATCATCATCAAATTCCTTGATATTTGCAACATCGCTACCGATAAGCTGCATCTCGTATTTATAAGTTGTGATGTAATCTTCACCAAAATTGTGAGCGGTGCTCCACTTCAGTGTAAAAGCTGTCTCGTTGGGTTTACTTTCATCGAGCTTAATATATTCGCCCGAAGGAGTCAACTCAATCTCCGACTGGTTGCGTGAGGCAGTATTGTCTATCTCCTCTTCGCACGAGGTGGCAAGCATGCTCATCATTCCCACAGCCACCATTCCAAGGTTTCTATATAAATGCATTGTTTTCATGTTCGTAATAGTTTATAGGATTAATAACCCGGATTGTTGGGTAACAAGTTGGGACACAACTCCACATCATGTGTAGGCAGCGGCCACAAATATTCGCGTTCGGGGAAGATGCGTTTAGCACCCTGCGAACAATAACCGGCATTAAAGAGAGCTGCAAAGTCTGCTAAACCATCTTCGTCGATTTGCGGAGTCATTCCCCAGAACCAGAGGTTCTTGTTCACGATATTGTTCAGCAATTCTGTGGGGTCAATAAGCATGATGTAATTGTAACCATTCAATGCTTTTCCTGCCAATTTCCAACGCATCAAGTCTTGCAGGCGTTGGTTCTCCATAGCAAACTCCATGCGGCGCTCTATACGCAGGGCACGTCGCAGTTCGGTTTGGTTGGTAGTGGTCACGGCAGGATAACTATCAGTAGCTGTTACATTCACACCATAAGCACGAGCACGTACCATATTAATGGCTTTCAGCACGCTGTCGTCAATCAGGTTCTGTTCTATCATGGCTTCAGCATAAATCAACAGTACGTCAGCATAGCGCATTATGATATAGTCTTGTTCTACCTTTTGGTCTACTGTCCACGTAGCATCAATACCTTTCTTCCACAACAATCCTGTATATGAACTATATTGATTCACGATACGGGTATCTTGGTTGCTTTGTGTCTTACCTGTGGTATAGTTCATTACAGTTTTAGCTGCAGGACTGGGGTCGTATTCGAAACCACAGTGCTCGGTATTGAATTCAACGATGGTCATTGTACAACGCGGGTCACGGTTCTTGAAAGGCTTGCGAGGATCAAACAACGGTGATTCGTCAATAGGTAGCCCGTCAGTACAGAGATATGAGGCCAAGAGGTCCCATGAGGGATTGTATGAGCCATATCCTCCGGCATTACGAGGAAGACCGTTCTTCACAATCCAGGAATCGAGCATCACTTCGTTTTCAATGGAGCGAGGTATCACGAACACTTTCTCGTCATTCAGTTTGGTGCTCTGCTTGAAAAGTTTAGCATAGTCAGGTTCCAAAGAATAGAGTTTAAGATCCATACAAGCTTTGGCGGCTTGTGCAGCTATCTCATAATCACCCATATAGAGGGCAAAGCGCGCTTTCATAGCCAGGGCTGCTCCTTTGGTAGGATGGATATTTTCGTCTTTTCCATAGCTTTCAGGCAAACCGGCAATGGCTTTATCGAAATCAGCATACACCAAAGGAATCACTTCCGCTTTAGGTCTGCGACCACGTTGCAAAGCTTCGGAAATGGTTATAGTCTCTTCCTGATAGGGCACATCACCATAAAAGAAGATCAGTTCAGCATATTTGCAGGCACGACAGAAATAAGCCTCACCGGCATAACGATTATAAACTTCCTCGGTCACAGCACCCTTTGCCTTGTGAATATTTTCGAGCATTGTGTTGGTGCGGGCAATAAGTTTGAATGATTGCTGCCACAAAGCATATACTTCATACTGCTGGCCGTTCAGGGTTCCATCAAGCACGGTTCCACCACTTCCCGGGTTACGGTTCGTCTGACGATAGGTTGTGTTGTCCGACCATTGTTCGGATGAGCTAAGAGGTTCTTGCCAATAACCTAAAATATAGAAATCATTGGAAGCCAAACGCAATTCTGTTTCGGATGTGTACCAAGACTCGGTATTACCTTGCGATTTGGGTACCAAGTCCATGCTCTCGCAAGCAGCAAGACTCAGGCACATTCCGGCTAATAATATCTTTGTTTTCATATTCTATTCCTATTTATTTAAAAGTTAACTTGTATACCCATTACTAAAGAGGTGGTAATAGGATAATCCGATGTACCCATTTCAGGATCCCAACCACTAGGGAAATTGCTCAAACAAAAGAGGTCACTACCACTCACATAGAAGCGGGCACGGTTTATACCGGCTTTTTGTGTCCAACTCTTAGGCAGGGTATAGCCTAATGTGATATTTTTCAAACGGAAGTATGAACCGTTGAACATCCAGAAGTTAGAGGTAGCATAGTTATTGCTCTTCGACACATTCGAAAGGCGGGGATACTTGGCTGCTAAATTCTCTTCAGTAGTATTGAAAGGACTCCAATATTTACCCTCGAGAATGGCTGGTACGTTACCATAGTTATCACGCAAAGGTTGTACCATAGAAGTAGAGAGGTAAGAATTTTGCTTGCCGATGCCTTGGAAAGCAAGACTGAAGTCAATGCCTTTGTACGAAGCGTTAAGGCTACCACCATACTGGAAACGAGGCAGTGAGTTACCCAAAGGTACACGGTCGTATTCAGGACTGATTACGCCATCGGGTACACCATCGGGACCACTGATGTCACGATACTTCAAGTCACCTACTGTAACGGTAGTACTAGTGCGAGCCGAGTTGTTCACTTCTTCTTGAGTTTGATAGATGCCCTCGCACACATAACCATAGAATTCATTGAAGAGCACGCCGGCACGTTTAATCTTACCACCGCTGATTTGCTCACCATCATTCATATAATCAATCTTTGAAAGGAAGTCGGAGAAATTCACATTTACACCATACTTAAAATCTCCTATCTGGTCGTTCCATGCCACTTCAATATCATAACCATGAGTAGACATCTTACCTGCATTCGTACTAGGGTTGTTATATCCCATGAAGTAAGGGATTTCAATATTCAGCAACATGTCCTTGGTCTCTTTCCAATAGTAATCGAAATGAAACTGCAGACGGTTGTTCAAAAAGTTGACATCCAGACCTAAGTCAGTACTGGTAGTCGTTTCCCAAGTAATATCTTCTACAGCCAACACAGCAGGACGAGCAGTTTTATCAGAAACTACACTTCCATCAGCCATATAGAAAAGTGAATTACCAAAACTCATCAGAGCAATGTAGGGGAAGTAGTTGCTGCCGATACGTTCGTTACCTAACATACCCCACGAACCACGCAACTTCAAGAATGAGAGCCAATCCCACTTGAGGTTCTTCATGAACTTCTCTTCACTCGCTACCCAACCAGCTGAAAATGAAGGGAAAGTACCCCAACGATAACCTTTGGCAAAACGTGAACTACCATCGTGACGTACGTTAGCCTGGAACAGGTAACGATCGGCATACGAATAAATAACACGGCCAAAAACAGAGTTTGAAGTATACTCTGAACCTGTACCGCTATTGGTTTGGAAATCTTCCGAACCGATATTGAGGTAAGGATAACCGGTCAGTTCATATTTATCGCGCGCAGCACCGAGACTTTCGCTCTTCATATAGTAGTTTTCGAAACCGGCCATTACTGTGAGATTATGACTGCCAAAGGTTCCCATATAGTTGGCAATTGCCTGGCTAGTGACATTATAATCATCGTTACGAGTTTCTGTGAGCGAATTGGTAGTCCAAGTGCTCCCGGAGTCGAAATAACCGCCAAAGGTTTCGGGATCATCGGGCAAGGTGTATCCACATGAGTTTTTAAACGCTTTCTTCTTTTGATAGTTGATAAAAGGAGATACGATACCCGAGATGCTTAGTCCCTTGATAGGCTTGAAGGTTAGCGAGCCTTTACCTGCCACCTGCGTACTATGAGCTACCGAATTACCACCGGCTACAAGCAATCCATAAGGATTTGCACCACTCTTACCCGAAGCTAAACGACCATCATCCCAGGTTGCGGGGTAAATGGCGGGCATTTTACGCATGGTATCAAAGGGATCATAGTTTGTGGCAGTACTCTTAGCATGACGGATATTTACGTCTATTTGAGCACTAAGTTTATCATTGATATTAAAGTCGTTGTTCGAACGGAACATGTAGCGTTGGAAACCACGACCGTCATAAAGACCGTCTACTTCGTCATACGAAAGGGTAGCTACCGACTTTACCGCTTTGTTACCGCCTGATACAGAGAGAGTATGAGTCATACGGGGAGCACTTGACTTCAAAATCAGATCAGTCCAATCGGTAATGGGGTAGTTGTTCGGATCAGTAGCATTATACTTCACCCAATTCTTGGTTTTGTCAGCCGTATATTCTTGGAAAAAACCACCAGTAGGGTTATCGTTGTATTTCAACTCGTTGCTCATCTCCAAGTAGCGAGTGACTCCCACCATACTAGGTTGTTTGGTAGGAATTTCCCAACCAAATTCAGCATTATATTTCAGATTGATTTTACCGGTATCGTTACCGCGCTTGGTAGTAACTAAGATAACACCAGCAGCAGCTTTCGAGCCATAGATACTGGCAGCCGCAGCATCTTTCAATACAGATATGCTCTCTACATCATTAGAATTCACATAGTCGAGCGAACTCTGCACACCGTCTACAATCACTAACGGGCTCGATTCACCCATAGTGGTAATACCACGCACACGAATAGAGGCGGCTCCTGCACCGGGAGCAGAGCTATTACGCGTCACCATCACACCCGAGAGTGATCCTTGCAATGCATTGGAAAGCATGGCTGTACGCTTGTTCACCAGCTCTTCTCCCTTCACGGCTGCCACCGCACCGGTAAGGTCTTTCTTCTTTACCACACCGTAACCGATAACAACTACTTCGTTGAGCGCTCTGCTAGCTTCTTCCATTACTATGGCATACATATTTTTGCTATCTATCCGCACGATTTTATCCACAAAGCCCACATAGCTAATGAGCAATTCGCTACCCTCGGGAACGTCTATCTGAAACTTACCATCAAGGTCGGTGATAGTAGCTGCATCACTACCTTTCACACGAACCGTAGCACCAATCATCGGAAGATCAGTTGCATCGACTACCTGACCAGAGATGCGCTTCGCCTTTTTCACTTGAGTAGTAGCCTTTTTAGAAGGATTAGCAGTGATGGTTACTTGACGGTTCTGAATGGTATATTTCAAATCGGCTAGCCGACATACTTCCGTCAAAATAGCATCGATCGACTTTCCTTTCAACTCGATGTTCACTTTGTTGTTGAGACGATCTTTTACAGGTTGATCATAGACAAAAACATATTGGCTATGTTTTTCAATGTAGTCGAACACTTGTTTCACTGTCGAATCTTCGGCTTTAAGGATATACATCCCATTTACCTTTTCGAACGAAACAGTCGACGCGCTAGAATAAGCGGGCACAGACAGTAGTCCAGCCAAACAGAAAGCTTTTGCTAAGCTTACCACCGTAGTTGTGATTGTTTTTCGATTCATAATATAAGATTAATAATTAATATTTATTGCATAACGATTTATGAGTAATCTACCAGTTAGTTGTTGATTTTAAGTTTACCGACTTTGCACCATCCCTCAAATAAAAGATTCTTGTCGACCGCCATTTTCAAGCCCGGCTGGCATGCTTTGGTTGTATCAACCAAACCAATAAGCCAAGTGTAGTTTCCCTTTTGAAGTCCATCCAAATTGACTGTTGTGGTATAATGACCATCACGCCCTTGTACCCAAGTTGAGAGATCAGCCTCATCTGCAAGCTGTTTTTTCACAATGTTATGATTGGCATCCATCAAAGCGATGCAGACTTTATATTTTCCTTTCCATTGAGGAATATTGGTAGGACAGTATCCCCAACCCAGATTGCGCCAATTGTGTTGCACGCTCACACGCTCGCCTGAACGGGCTTTATTTACAAAACTGACCTCAGTGGGATAGAGCCGGTATCCTCCCTCACGTTCGAAACGTTTCACCAAATCGAAAGAGCTATTAAACCACGAGGCTACTTCATCACCAATGCGAAGATCCATCATATTGACATGGGCATTACGGCTTTCTTCGTACTCGCCCCAGCGCACATCTTCCGAATGCCCCTGGCGATACTTGCCACTAGGATCAATCCAGTAACGGTGGTGCGCTCCGGTAATCCACCCTCCCTCCATAATGATGGGCAAGCGAAAGCGGTAAGCACGGGCAAAATCTTTTTCCCACTGTTCATAGTAACCAGTCATGCCAAAAGCGTCGTGACGAATGGTGTATCCTTTGGCAATGGCTCTTTCGAGCAATCTTTTACTATCAGGGTGTGGTTCTGCCCAGCTGATGGTATCTCCCACCAAACGATGGTAGTTTATCACCAATGGCACACGTTTGAAAGCTTTTGCATAGGTATCGGTAATCCATTCGAATACTTCTACTTTATTTGAGTAGTTATTATACTTCACGCCATGTGCTTCTCCCCATTTACCAAGCCCATAAGCATCAATAAAATCTACTTTATCGGGATCGTCAAAAGCAACAGCAAAGGCTTGAAGGAACTTTTCGTATTTCTGTTGAAACACAGCATCGTCAGGATAAGGCGACCATATTTGGGGATTATTAGGATCTTGAAAACCTTTCGCACCGGCTTCCTTCACATAAAGAGGTGTGTTCTGTCCTTGGTCGCGGCTGTCTACATTGATACGGAAAGCCAGTCGCATACCACGTTCACGCACCGAAGCAAGCAATTTATAGATACGTGAGTCCGGATCGTTCCATACATAATCTCCCTCTTTACTCTCAAGCATATTCCAATTGATGCGAATGTAACATGTACCGGCGTAATCGCTCACGCGAACAGTGGAATCCCCACCATTTACGGGCATAGCATCATAATGGTGAGTTTGCCAAAAGTTTTCATCCCATGCACGTCCCAAATACATCACCCAACCTGTTAGGGGATTTTTGAGTACAGAAGTAGTATCAGGCTCAAAATATACTGTTTGACCAAGTGCCTTCACTCCTTTAAGCATAGCTGATTGCGCATGCGCTGAAACCCATCCACAGTGTATTAAAACGGGCATAAAAAGCATAAATGTACGTAACAAAGTGTATCTTTTCATATTTTCCAATGGTATTAAAAAGCATTGTTTCTCCTTACGAGAAGGCATATAAGTCTCCTCTACCTTGCTATAAAGGCATTACAAATTGGTTGACAATAAGTTTTTATGTAATTATTTCAGTCAGTAGCAACTGCGAAAAAAATCAGTTACTTCTTTACTAAATAGATCGTATCACCATGAATTTCCATACGAGTTTGCGTCATGGTTTCAATGGACTGCAAGGCTTCACTCACACGATCACCAAGCATTAGTTTGCCGTAAAATTTATCTGCCGACATCCCATCGTCAAACAGAATAGTCACTCCATAATAATGGCTGAGCCGTTGAGCTACAGACTCCACACTTTCACCATCAAGGTTAATCATACCCTGCATCCAACAAGTGTATTCGTCCGTATTCACTGCCCGTTTCTCGGCGAAACTACCCTCTTGCAAACTCACCAATTCATTCGGTTTCATGCGAACCCGGTCATTGTTTGTCGTTTTCAGTTCTACGGCTCCTTGAACCAACACTACTTGCGAATCCGAAGTATCGTAATTATTCACATTAAATTTTGTTCCAAGCACCTTCACTCTAAAATTATCGGAATGAACCAGAAACGGATGCTCTGCATCGTGTGCCACATCGAAGTAAGCCTCACCCTTCACATATACCTCACGGTACTCGCCATCAAAACGTTTGGGATAACGGACAATTGTACGCGAGTTGGCTACGATCCTTGTGCCATCAGCCAACATCAGCGTCATCTTTTCGCCGACAGGCACCTCTACCTCTTCATCATATACATCTGCCATCAATTCCGTAACTTCCATGCGGAACAAACCGTCCATTGCATTCTCTGTAACTATATATTTTATACCTATTAAAAGAAGTAGCGTAGCAGCTACTGAGCCAATATACATCAAAACATGTCGCTGTCTGGATTTACGTTCTTGTTGATGCATTTTCAGAAAAGCTTTTTTCTTAATGCCGGAGATATCTATCTCTGGCGGGGTACTATGTTCTATAAACGACTTCAGTTTAATGTCGCCCTGCAAATCCCCATATGTGTAATCATTAATATCTTTATCCATCTTCAATTCTTTTTATCCTTTCAATATCTTTTTCCCTTTTATTATCTTCTCATGAGAAGTTCCCTTCTAATTATAAAGACGCAAAGGTTAGATTTATCTATAGGTTTAAATTCTATTTTTTTTCTTTTAGTGCTATTTTTTTCTAATCATCCGTTCACAAGTCTCTTTCTCAAAGCATTCATAGCATATCCTATATGGTAATTCACAGTAGGAAGTGAGATTTGCAACATATGCGCGATTTCCGCATAAGGCATTTGTTCCAATTTAGCCAAAAAGAATACATGCTTGCACTTGGGCGGCAAACTATTGATTGCTTCATTCAAGCACCGTATTTCTTCACGCGAAAGCATATCGTCCATTGGAGTTTGCATATCAGGGAAAGAGAAATCCTGAAGCTCCTCAAAAGATATCTCTTGATTACCCTTTGCCTCCTTGCGCAAATAAGAGATTGATTTACGATAGACAATCGTATTCAACCAACTCAACATGCTGGCTATTTCCAAAAGCGTCTTACGTAGTTTCCACACTTCAAAGAAAACATCGCCTACCACTTCTTCAGCCATTTCCTTATTACTAAGAATACCAAAGGCATGATAGTATAACCTCTTCGAATATCGGTTCATGAAACTATTAAAAGCTAGCTCATCCCCTTTGGAAATCAACAAAAGTTCTCTTTCCAAGTCTTCCATTTAATTAGATTACTATTTTATATATTTACAGGCGCAGAATTCTTGTATATTATATAGGTTGAGCTACATAATATTAACTTTCTTTATCAATTAGTATATTCCCCCCAAGAATGAGAAAAGCTACATCATCACTCTGAAAACAGAGTTTGATATAGCTCTTCTACACTTAACAGCTACCACCTGAACTTTACAGAACAGGCTTTTTAGTTTTGATACAGATCCTCTCCATAAAGACGCAAATTATTTTGCCATTTTGTAGATTTCATTACCCGCCATCAAGAAAGCGCCGACGCCATAAACTTCCGTCATATCACGAGTCACTTTCTTCGGATCAGCACCGATTTGCTGTACATAGCCTAGTTTCCCATCCGGCCTCACTGCCGATACTAATGCCTTCCATCCCTCTATCATCACAGGAAGATAAGTTTCCTTATCCAATAAACCTTCATTGATGCCATAAGCTATGGAATACACTATAAAAGTCGTACAACTGGTTTCCGGTGACGGATAAGAAGCAGGGTCTAACAGGCTGGCGTGCCAGAAGCCATCGGGATGCTGCAATCCGGCAACCCGTGTAGCCAGTTTGACAAACAGTTCTTCATAGAATTTGCGGTTCTTATCTTTCTTGGGTAACTCCTTCAATATTTCAACCAAGCCACCGAGTACCCAACCGTTACCACGTCCCCAGAAGACTTTCTTGCCATTAACTTCACGCTTATCAAAGTAGCGCCAGTCACGGTAGAAGAGATTTTCTTCTTTATCGAACAAGTAATCATAAGTCGCTTTATACTCACGGTTCATGAATTTGATGTATTTCTTGTCTCCAGTCAACATATACAGCTTGGCATATACAGGGGGAGCCATAAAGAGGGCGTCACACCAAGTCCAGCGTTCCAAAGTTTTCAAGTCTCCCTCCACCAATTTGAAACTGCCTTTAGAAGGATGATTGATAATCCATTCTGTACGAGCCAGTGTGGGGACAATCATCGCTTCATCTTTATACTTGCGATATAAATCCAAAAAGGATTGCGACACGGCAATGTCATCAGCATGATAAAACCGCTTGTCCGGCTGCCAACAATTCCGACGACCTATACGGGTCAACCATTTATAGTAGGCATCATCACCGTCTTCTTTCTCTGCCAGTTCAGCCCAATCGACCATACCGACATAGAGAGCACCTTGCGGCCAGTTCAGGTCATCATGTTCAGGAGCGGGATGGCGGCATTGGCAATTTGCCAATCCGCAACTTTTCTCATGATAGACTTAATTTCTGCTTTTTGAAAAGGAATCTCTGTTGCCATTATAAAAATGGAACATAACAGAGATACTCCCAATAAAAGTGTTTTCTTCATTATCTATTTATTTGTTTATGATTTGGTCATTACAACTTAACCGTAGTCTTTAAAGGCAATTGACTGGAAGCAGGACCAGCAAGAATCTCAAAATCTCCTTTTTCCACTACAAACCGATGCTGATTCATATCGTAAAAAGAGAATGCATCCTCATTCAACACTATAGAAACCCGCTTCTTCTCACCTTTCTTCAAGAATACCTTTTCATATCCTTTCAGTTCTTTCAGAGGACGGGGTACAGAGGACTGTACATCATGCACATACACCTGCGCCACTTCCGAGGCGTCCATCTTACCTGTATTCTCTATATCAAAGCTAACTGTAACCTGATGTTCACCCGTTTTCTCCGCAACCATATTGCTATAAGCAAAAGTGGTATAGGACAATCCGTAGCCAAACGGATAGAAAGGTTCTTTTCCCGAACGGTCGTATCCACGATAACCGACAAAGACACCCTCGGAATAATCTACACGTTTAATCTCTGCCTTCAAGTTCTCGTAATAACTACCGTGCACCGGATTATCTTCCCATTTCTTTTCGATAGAAATCGGTAGCTTTCCGCTTGGAGAAATCTTGCCGGTCAGGATTTCAGCTATCGCCTGTCCGCCTTCCTGTCCCGGATACCAGGCCATAAGAATAGCTTTTGTAGCATCATGCCAGTTGGTGAAATCCACACCGCCACCGGCGTTCAGCACAACCACGACATTTGGATGCATGGAGGCAATCTTTTTGATAAACAATTCCTGATAGCGAAGCAAAGCAAACGGACGGTCAAAGCCCTCGCCTTCCGTGTTACTGTTGAAGCCTGTGCAGAAAACTACATTGTCCACTTTAGCAAGTCCTTGACGAAGTTTCGCCTCATTAAGGCTATAAGCGTTGAAACGGATGATTGCCGAAGATATATTATCAAAGAATTCAATTCGGAAACGGTATTCCTTACCTGCCTCAACCGGAAGTTCAACTTCACGGCTGGAGTAAGAATGATTTCCCCAGTCACCTGTAATGTGCTTGTCGTTCACAAACAAGCGATAACCGTCATCACCACCTATGTGGAGTTTCAACTGACCGTCTGTTTGTGGAACATAGCAGGCCGTCCAACGGACTGAAAAGCCATCTGTCGGAAAACCGTCCAACGGGGCACCATATCCCCAGTCATAATCAACAGAAGACTCCGTACGTACAACTTCCGGTTGCCCCGAAAGCGTCTTGTTCTTGAAGTATTCAGCCTTGAAACCTTTCACCTGACGATTTGCATCAGTATAAAACTCATGGACAATATCTTCATAAATCACATCATCCGTCAATA
>ERZ791689.586-NODE-586-length-15197-cov-5.09979_pt1 | contig 15197 bp, 6 predicted proteins | sample MGYA00509957_ERZ791689 | MGnify/ENA primary metagenome ERZ791689 (study PRJEB30046, sample SAMN00715167) | human gut metagenome | study: EMG produced TPA metagenomics assembly of the A metagenome-wide association study of gut microbiota in type 2... | reverse complement strand
GGCCCAATGGCCTGCAAAATCATCTGTACAAAGTTGGTTCTCTGGGTCCTGTCCAGACTAAACTGTCATTCATCAATCATTTGAAATACAGGTAATTATCTTTAGTCTGTATTGTCTTTGTGTTGTTATGGCTATTAAATGAAGTACAAAATTCTAACTTATGAGCAGACTTTTAATAAATAAAAAGTTAATGGATAAATGTAGTGGTAGTCTAAGATGAGAAATGGACTAATCTGAAAAAATGAATATTTTTCCTCTCTCTTTTTTCATTTATCCATGTAATTTCTTTTATGACATAAAAACTAGCAACATTTTAAGATATTAAAAATCAAATAGATTGAATAATTGCTCTTGTTGAATGAATTCGACGTAAATAAAGCTTCCTGGAATGATTTATCTATCTTTTTATGCTATTTTGCAGAGAAATGTTATTGTGTGATAGCTTAAGGTAATAAGGAAAGTAGATGTTAGAACCCCATTCAGGAGTCCATAGTGTGGTTTATTTTAAACCAATAAGTAGTTTCTTTTAAAGGTAGGCGATGTTCCTTTTAAACCAACGACTTGTTTCATTATATCAAAACATCTTTTCGATAGTAGGAAAAAGTACATATTTATAAAGAATTATGCTATATATATTCAATAAAAAGAATATATATGATGTAAATGTGACTTTCTTTTTTCTATTTAGCAACTCAATAGAATCTTAATTCTTCTGCATATATGAAAAATAGAACATAATTTGAAATAACTAAGATGAAATATTTCAATCTTTACCTGGCAAGTTTAGCTCGAAGTTCTTTTAGTCTTTTTGCAGCCTGTAGATTATCCACCTTTATATATCTCATGAATGCAGATGGACTCTTATGCCCGGATATGCGCATAAGTTCTCCGGCAGGAAAGCCGGATAAATACATATTTGTGCAAAACGATCGTCGGCAAGTATGAGAAGAGATCATCTCCCATTTTTCATAGACTCTCTTTTCCCGTTCTTTCCCTTTTTTGCGAACAACTTCGATTTTCTGTTTTAGTTTTGCTCTTCGCCCTAATTCTTTAACCCTTTCGTTGAATATATATCTAGGAATTTTAGGTAAATCATAGTTGTACTTCTTGAGTATTTCCGGTACATAATCGATCATAGGGATTATGACAGCTTTATGCACTTTTCTCTGTTTGAGATTTATAATTTCATTATCTAAGTCAATATGTTCGGGACTTAATGTTGAGAGATCACTATATCGTAGTCCTGTAAAACACCCAGTAATAAAAACATCTCTAATCTCTTCCAATTGCTTATCATCTGACAAGTCTAACTCGTGTATTGTTGAAAGTTCCTTTTCACTTAAATAAATAGCATCAGTTTCTTCTTCTACGACCTTAAAATGCTTCAAGTCAATTGGAGGAATAACTCCTTTATCTATTTGATAATTAACAAATCCCTTTAACAAACGTATAATTTTTCCTGCAGAATTAGTGAGCAAGCCAACACTCCCATCGGGCTTTATAACCTTATAAAATAAATAGTCCATGAATTCATTGTAAAATATAAGATTCAGGTTATGAAAAGTAATTGGCTGCGATGAATGTTCTTTGAAAGCGATCAGATGTTTACGAAGTGTTCGGTAGTCTTTTATTTGGTCTGCAGAAACAACAAGAGCTTTTTCTGTAATATATCTTTCTAATGCGTCAAATATATCTACCCGATTAGGACGTAATTCATATTCTCTATTTTTTTTTAATTCAAGTAAAACAAAATCTACGGTTGGACTTATTCCGTTTATCTTAGCATATGTAAGAATTTCTCCAAGCTTGGACGTTATTCTAATCAGGCAGGCATCAATTTCATCATAGTTTGGACAAGCGCGCTTAATCCATCTCTTTTTAGAATCCCAGTGTTCCGGTTTAATACTGTATCCAGTAGAGATGAGCGTACGCTTAGTTCGATTGTAGTTATATCGAACATAGAGGACAGTAGTCCCCTCTCGAGTGACGTACTTTGGTTTAATATATGGAGTATATTTTGCGATAGTAAATCTGTATTGCTTTCGTATTGCAAAATTACAAAAGCTATTCGATATGAGCAATATCTCATCGTTAAAAGCTAGAACCTCCAAAAACATTGTACTATCTTAATAAAAGTGGATAAATATTGCTCAAAAAGGAAAAAAACTACTCAAAGCACACTGTAAGAGACTTATTTTGCACTTTAAAAACACTCAAAATATGAAAAAAGAATAGATTTTGTCCTTTCTTGAACACAGATTTTCCTAATATTTAGCATTAATTCCATTATTTTGTAGCGTTACAAATAAAATGCTATGGAAAAACAAATGGATTTGTATGAATCCTGGGTCCTACCTGAAACACACAATTCTATATAAACTTTTCCTCTAGCATTTATAAATATTCGACAGTACTGATTTTAATATATTATTTAGGTATAGCGATAAGAAAGGTAAGATTGCATTTAAAAGGTAATAGTAAGAAGGTAAAAAGAGAAATAAAAGAAAACGTAGGGTTTGTTTTTCTTTATAGGTAAACAAGATTGTAGATGGGTAACCTTAAAATTGTAGATTAATTAGAAAATATTTATGAAGAAACTACTAACAGTAATGGCCTTTTCGGTCGGTTTATTCGCAAATGCTCAAACCGGCAACTTTTTTAAACCAGTAAAAGAGGTAGCGCTACGTACTCCATCGGTACCTATCGTTGTTTCAGATCCTCACTTCTCTATCTGGTCTCCTTATGATAAATTAATGGAAGGAAGTACAGAACACTGGACTACAGCTAAGAAGCCATTAGTAGGGGCTTTACGCGTAGATGGTAAAGTGTATCGTTTCTTGGGTAAAGATCAAGTAGCTCTAATACCTATTGCTCCCATGACAAATGTGGAACGTTGGGAGGCTGCATATACTAATAGTCAACCAGCAAATGGATGGCAAGAATTCCAGTTTGATGATAGTAGTTGGAAAAAAGGTAAAGCAGCTTTCGGTAGCCGTGATATGCCACGTGTTCGCACAGAATGGAAAGGAGATAATACAGATATTTATATCCGACGTACATTTGAAATAAATGATTTGGATTTAACAGAGAATATTTTTCTTATTTATTCTCATGACGATGTATTCGAATTATATTTAAATGGAGAAAAACTGGTTGCTACAGATCTCGTATGGAAGAATAATGTAAACCTAAAACTTTCAGATGAAGCCAAGAAAAAACTTCGTAATGGCAAAAATGTGATTGCAGCGCATTGTCATAACACAACTGGAGGATCTTATGTGGATTTTGGTTTATATCGTGAAAAGAAAAATGCAGTAACATTTGAAAATGAGGCTGTACAGAAATCGGTAGATGTACTAGCCACTTCCAGTTACTATACATTCACCTGCGGACCTGTCGAATTAGATGTTGTATTTACAGCGCCTCAATTGATAGATGACTTGGATTTGTTGTCAACTCCGATTAACTACATCTCCTATCGCGTGCGTCCTCTTGATAAAAAAGAGCATGATGTACAATTCTATATAGAAACGACTCCGGTATTAGCAGTGAATGAGACTACTCAGCCTACTATTGCACGTACATTATCGAAAAATGGTATTAGTTATGTAGAAGCTGGCACCATCAACCAGCCGATATGTGATCGTAAAGGTGATTTGATTTGTGCTGACTGGGGATATGTATATCTTGGTAGTGTAAATGGAGCAGGAAAATCTATAAGTTTGGGTGACTATAGCGGAATGAAGGAAGCTTTTGTTAAAAATGGAACTTTAGCTTCAAGTAAGACCAAATGGATTACTCGTCGGGAAGAAAATACTCCTGCAATGGCTTATGTACATAATTTTGGAACTGTTACCAAAGATGGTAAAGATGGTTTCTTGATGATCGGTTATGATGACATTTATTCCATTGAATATATGTATGAGAAACGTATGGGATATTGGAAGCATGATGGTAAAGTAACGATTTTTGATGCTTTCGAAAAACTAAGAGATAACTATCAATCCATCATGGAGCGTTGTCGTGCACTTGATGAGCTTATTTATAGCGATGCAGAAAAAGCAGGTGGTAAAAAATATGCAGAAATATGCTCTGCAGCCTATCGTCAAGTTATTTCTGCTCACAAACTATTTACAGACAAAGAAGGCAATCTGATGTGGTTCTCTAAAGAGAATAACAGTAATGGTTGTATCAATACAGTCGACCTGACCTATCCGTCTGCTCCCCTGTTTTTGGTCTATAATCCTGATTTACAAAAGGCAATGATGACTAGTATCTTTGAATATAGTGCTAGCGGTCGCTGGGATAAACCTTTCGCAGCACATGACCTTGGCACTTATCCAATAGCTAATGGACAAGTTTATGGTGGTGACATGCCGATTGAAGAAAGTGGTAATATGGTGATTCTAACTGCAGCTATTTCGAAAATTGAAGGTAATGCAGATTATGCTAAGAAATATTGGGACATTCTAACGACATGGACCAATTATTTAGTAGAGTATGGACAGGACCCGGAAAACCAACTTTGCACGGATGACTTCGCCGGACATTGGGCTCATAATGCCAATCTTTCCGTGAAAGCGATCATGGGAGTGGCCGGATACAGCGAGATGGCTCGGATGCTCGGATTGAATGATGTAGCAGACAAATATGCGGCTATAGCCAAGAAAATGGCGGTGAAATGGGAAGAAATGGCGAATGAGGGAGATCATTACCGTCTGGCTTTTGACCGTAAAGATACCTGGAGTCAAAAATATAACATGGTTTGGGATAAGTTGTGGAACCTGAATTTATTCCCTAATAATGTTATCAGAAAAGAGATTAACTATTATTTGACAAAACAGAATCCTTATGGGCTCCCTCTGGACTCTCGTAAAGAATACACAAAATCCGACTGGATCATGTGGACGGCAGCTATGTCTTCAGATAAGGAAACCTTCCAGAAATTCTCTGATCCTGTCTATAAATATATCAATGAAACAGTATCACGTGTGCCTATCAGTGACTGGCACCACACCGACAGTGGACGATGGGTAGGCTTTAGAGCACGTTCGGTGATCGGAGGATACTGGATGAAGGTGTTAATGGATAAAGTTCAAAATAATCAATAAAATTACTATGACGTTAACTTAAAAATTGTACATATGAAGTTTTTTAAAAAAATGTTGTTGGTTGGGCTACTTCCTGGCTATTTGCTATGCCAGGCACAAAACGTCCCAAACAAAGAGGATGTACCCTTGGATTTAGGATATCGTGTACTCCCTATGGGAGATTATAACGGTTCAGCCTACACCATCTCGGGTAAACAGTTACGTAATCTACCTGTTACAAATCTTTCGGCAGTATTGGCCGGACTGGTACCTGGTTATTTTGCCCGACAAGTGCAAGGTGGTGGATTAGTGAATGAACAGAATTCATTCTGGATAAGAGGGCAAAGGAGTAATTCGCCCGATGTATTAGTATTGGTTGATGGACAGGAACGGGATTTTGCTGTTTTGTCATCACACGAAGTAGAATCAATTACCGTATTGAAAGATGCTGCAGCAACAGCCTTATATGGAATGCGTGCAGGCAGTGGAGCTATTCTGGTTACAACTCGTAAGGGAGCAAAGGGAAAACCGCAGGTTGAATTGACAGCTCAAATTATAGCTCAACAACCACTTAAAGAATTAAATTCATTAAACGCAGCCGATTATGCAAGACAGCACAACATAGCCCGTCATAATGACAATATGGATCCCCTGTATTCGAACTATGATATAATGAATTATGCTAAGAATGATCCTAATTCCATATTATATCCCAATGTAGATTGGGCTGATAAATATTTAAAGGATATCCGATGGAGCCAACGCTATAATCTTAATATCCAAGGAGGAACAGAAAAAAGTACATATTTCGTGAATGCAATGTATACTCGTAACAATGGCTACTTCAATACAGATGATTCACATGATTATAATACCAATCACTCTGCCGAACGGTTTAATATCCGTTCCAATATCGATTTTGCCGTAACTCGCACTACCCAACTGGATGTAAATCTGTATGGCTGGTATCAAAGTCAGAATGGCCCTGGCAGCGGAGCCGAAAATATCTATAAAAATCTAGTCACATTACCGCAAGGAATCTTCCCAGAATGGTACAATGACCAAGGATATACAGATCAATACGGCAATGTTATCAATGCAGAAGATGGGAAAATTGTAGCAGGAAATGCATTCCGTGAAAATCCATGGGCAATGCTAAATCGCTCCGGCTACTTCCAGGACAAACAATTGTATGGTTCTTTCCGCACAAAACTCTCACAGGATCTTTCCTTCATAACAGAGGGATTAAAAGCTTCTGTTGCTCTATCCATGGATTCACGCACAATTTCTTCTATCAGACGTACAATAACTTTCGCATATTACGAAAAGGATGCGACGAATGAGAATGTTCTCCGCCGGACCCGTGAAGATGACTCAATGATAAACAAGGTAGATAATACCAGTTCTTTCCGCCGGACCGGTATCGTGGCTCAATTAGATTATAACCGTACCTTTGGAAAACATGGAGTTTCGGCTTTAGCTTTCTATGAACAATATGAAAGCAATGATGAAATGGTATTGCCAACCCGATTCCAAAGCGTAAATGGTTGGTTCGGCTATAATTATGATAAAAAATATGGCATCGATGTTATCGGAGCTTATCAGGGATCTCACAAATTTGGTCCGGGACACAAATTCGGTTTCTTCCCTACAATATCTGCCGGATGGACTGTTTCTAACGAATCTTTCTGGAAAGATGCAAAAAAAATAGTGCCCTACCTGAAGCTAAAAGCATCTTATGGACAAGTCGGCAACTCATCCGGCGTAGATGCCTTTTATTACAGAGGACGTATGTGGCCGCAAAACGAAGTCTATATCACAGGGGTAAACATGGGAACAAAGCTTGGAGGATACATTCAGGATATACTTCCAAATCCCGGATTGACTTGGGAGAAAGCTAGAATTCTGAATATCGGAATAGATACCCGACTATTTTCAGACCGGTTATCTGTTACAGCAGAATTTTTTAAAGACAACCGTCATGATATGTATGTAGTAAATAACAAAATCAGTTCTCTTGTCGGCAATGTAAAGGAATTTAAGCAGAATATAGGCAAAATCAATAGCCATGGAGTAGACTTATCTGCCATGTGGAATTCAAATATTGCAGACTGGAGCTATTTCATAGGTGGTACATTCTCTTATTCTACGAATGAACTGATTGCAAACGGTGAAGTAGATCAGCCATACGAATGGTTGAAGAATCAGGGACGGCCTTTAGGAGAAAATCGAGGATACATCGCAAAAGGCTTTTTCAATTCTTGGGAAGAAATAGCAGCCTCTCCTGTACAAACATTCTCTGATGTCCAACCAGGTGATGTACGTTATGAAGATATAAACAAAGACGGACAGATTGATGTAAACGATATGGTACCTATCGGTTACGGAGACATTCCCAGAATCATGTATGGTATTAACTTAGGAGTCGGCTACAAAGGATTTTCGATCACCGCATTATTTCAGGGAGCCGCAAAAGTCTCTCGTCAATATTCGGACATTGTGATGAATCCTTTCACAGATAACGGAACCATATTTGAGCATCAACTTGATTACTGGACACCCGAACACCAGAATGCAACATTCCCACGTTTAACAACACTGGACAATGCCAATCTTAATAACAGGCAGATAAGTACATTAAATGTGAAAGATGCTGATTTCTTAAGATTAAAAACACTGGAAGTAGCCTATGACTTTCCTACAAAAATGATACAGAAAATCCATCTTAAGGGATTGAGACTTTTCCTTAGCGGAACGAATCTGATTACCTGGACAAAATATAAATGGGTTGATCCTGAAGCTCCTTCACTGGCAGCTCCTTTGACGAGAAACATGAGTATAGGTTGTTCCTTAAAATTCTGATAGCATGAAAAAATCGATAATTTATTTGGCAATAAGCGCAACACTAACATTTTCCGGTTGTGATTATCTGGATGACATGCCCTATGACTGGGCCCAGCCTGATGATATTTTTACGAATGAACAGAACTATCTGAAACCGATTAATCAGGTGTATGCATATATTCCCGAAGGCTTCAACCACGTAGGAAATGCCTTTTTAGATGCAGCCACCAATGATGGAATAAGTACAATCATAGATTCGGATATTCATAAGTTGTCTCGTGGGTATGTCACTTCTTCAAATCCGATTGAAGAATGTTGGAATAAGTCATACAAGGGAATTCAACAGGCCATTTTTGCCCGCAAATATTTGCGTGAGGCTGACTTGGTGTTACAAAATAAGACAGAAGAAGACATCCAGACATTTAAAGATACCTATTGTGCGGAAACTGAATGTTTACAAGCCTTATTTGAGTTTAACCTGTTAAGACACTACGGAGGCTTTCCTATTGTCGATCGTATTTACGAAGTCGACGATCCTGAACTGCAGACAAAGGCAAGAGACTCTTTCAAAGACTGCGTCAATCACATCGTACAGTTATGTGAGAGTGCTGCCGCTGTGTTGAAAGTTGATCCAGAAGGTGGAAATGGTTCTTATGGCCGTATGACTAAAGGAATGGCACTTGCTATTAAAGCCAAGACATTACTCTATGCCGCAAGCCCACTCTACAACAGAACGGATAATAACGATCCACTACTAGGCTATACTGACGGCTCGGATGTGACGGAACGTTGGAAACTTGCAGCCAAAGCTTGTGCAGATGTAATCAATCTAAATGCAGACGGAACAATATCTCCGAATGGAAATAAAAAATATAATCTGATAGCTCTTACTGCTGCTAAAACGTACGACAAGATCTTTATCAATGCCAATCCTAATCCGGAATATATCCTATTCTATACGGCTGCTAAGGACAATGCTCTGGAAAACAGGCATTATCCCCCTACAATCTCAAAAGATCAGGGAGGAGGTACAGTACCTTCACAGCAATTGATCGATGCATTTACCATGAAAGATGGAAGCGATTATACCCATTCTTCTGACGGTGCAAGCATGTATACTAACAGAGACCCGCGTTTGGCAGCAATTATCGGATATGACGGTTCGGTTTATGGAAAGAATACCATTTATACGCGAATTAGTGATAACACAACCATAGACGGACTCAACCAAGTGAAGAACCGTTCGACCAATACGGGATATTATTTAGCTAAATTCCTGGACAAAACACTGAACTTCGGACAGGCCAATGTGGGTACCGTTTTCCACTTATTCCCGATGATTCGCTTATCTGATATCCTACTTTCCTACGCAGAAGCCATGCATCACGCTTACGGCATGAGTGCGGATCCAGAAGGCTATGGTTTGACAGCAATAGAAGCCGTACAAAAAATACGTACCAGAGCAGGATTCGGAACAAATGATAAATTTCTTAATGGGGTGACAGATAACAACTTTATGGAAAAAGTGAAGCAAGAACGCCGTATCGAACTCTGTTTTGAAGAACATCGTTACTTCGATTTGCGACGTTGGATGGATGGCAATCAACTTAGAGAACCTATTATCGGAATGAAAGTAGAAGAAAATGCTTCCGGGCTTCATTATACACGCATTACAGTAGATGAAGCACGCAATTTTAAAGATTACATGTATTATCATCCTATTCCTCTGAAAGTAATCAAGGAAAGCCCTTCCATCCAACAGAATCCAGGTTGGTAACGGGCATCAAAACTATTTAATAGATAGAAAACATGAAAAAGATAATAATATTATTCATATGCTTAACCTCCTCCATCTGGCATGTCTGTGCCCAAACCAAAGTTAGCGGAATTGTTAAAGATGCCCAAGGAATGGAGATGATTGGCGCTACTGTCCTTCAGAAAGGGACTAATAATGGAATAGTGACTGGTTTGGATGGCAAATTTACTCTTACATTGTCCAACAAAGCAGAGCAAACACTTCTTATCTCAATGATCGGCTTTATAGAACAATCTATTGCCATAAAAAAGAATCATCCTTTTATCAATATCACTTTGGAAGAAGACATTGCACAATTAGATGAAGTTGTTGTGGTGGGATATGGAACACAGAAAAAAGTATCTCTGACCGGTTCTATTTCTAATGTCGGGACCGAAGATTTGAAAAGCATGCCTGTATCAAGTGTCACAAACGCTTTAGGTGGCCGCATCCCGGGACTAGTAACCCGACAAGAGAGCGGACGTCCCGGCGGTGATCAGGCTACGATGTTCGTTCGTGGTCGTGCTTCATTGAACGACTCTAGCCCTTTAGTATTGATTGACGGGGTAGAACGACCTATGGCGCAAATCGACCCTGATGATATTGAAACCATTTCTGTATTAAAAGACGCTTCTGCAACTGCCGTATACGGTGTACGAGGAGCAAATGGTGTGATATTGGTAACTACCCGCCGAGGTCGTGAAGGAGAGACTCGAATATCCTTCTCATCTGAATTCGGTGTCACTTCCTTCAATCGTATATCTCAAACCCTAAATGCAGAATCCGTTTCAAGATTCATGCGTGAGGGGGCTATCAATGATGGCTTTGACCCTTCCGATACAGGTAATACTCGCGGTCTTTTCCTGTCAGAATATGACAACTACCTCTATCGTACCCAGAAAAGCCCGTTTACACACCCGGACAATGACTTTGTAGATATGTTTACGAAAAATGGTCTCCAACAGAAATACAATGTAAACCTATCCGGCGGAAATAAAACAGTACGTTACTTCGTTTCCGTTGGATACTTCACTCAAACCGGTATGTTTGAGACAGACGTAGACAAAATTAAAGAACATGAGACAATACAAGCTCTTTTAGCAGCCTCACCCGATGTAGCAAAAGGCTTATACAAAGAAGGTTATAATTCGGAATATAAGTACAGTAGGCTCACCACTCGTTCGAATATCGATATCAACCTAACTGAAGATTTCAAGGTATCCGTGAATCTTGCTTATCGTTTCGGAAGTCAGAACCGCCCCTATGGCTATGATGCTGACGGACAGGAAGCACTGCGTCTGTTCGGCATGTTCTACCGCAATTCTCCTCAAGCATTCCCAATCTTAAATGCGAATGGAACTTATGCCGCCGCCGATGGTATATGGAGACAGAATCCACTCGTGACATTATGCTATTCAGGATTTTTTCTTAATTTCAATAACAAACTTGAGACAGATTTTGCTTTTAAATATAACCTAAGGAAACTGTTAAAAGGATTAAGTATAGACGGAAAATTCTCTTACGATGCAGGCTGGAGCAATAACCGAAGCATACAGCAGCGTCCCAATATCTATCAATATAATCCTGTAAACGGGACTTATAAACAAGGACTTGAAATGGTGTTGCCAACAAAAGCCACCAATAAAACGGCAGCTACACATCGGAAGTATGCTGAAGCGGCAGTTCGTTATAAGCAATCCTTCTCCGGACATAATATATCTGGATTGGTACTTTATAATATGAGTTACACTTCCACTCCCGGTGGACGCTATTCTTATGTACCTCATATCTATCAGGCTTTAGTAGGACGTGTTAACTATGATTATGAGAATCGCTATCTATTCGAAGTTAACGCAGGCTATAACGGCTCAAACCGTTTCGCGGAAGGACACCGTTATCAGCTCTTTCCTGCAGCATCAGTGGGATGGGTACTGACTAACGAACCTTTCTTTAAAGAAAACCCTATCTTAAGTTTTACTAAACTACGCTTCTCTTATGGTGAAGTTGGTAATGACAAGCTGGGAGGTTTCTCTTACTATTATCGTTCAGGATACGATGAAGGACTAGGCTACACTTTTGGAGAGACACATAATCCTGCGATTAAAGGTCTGATTCAAGGAAAAAGCGCCAATGAAAATATCACATGGGAAGTTGCACGGAAATACAACTTAGGACTTGAGACCAAATGGTTGAAAGACAAAATATCTGCCAGTATTGACTTTTTTAAAGAACGTCGTAGTAATATCCTATGTGAACCGGAAAGATATTCTCAAGCAGCCGGTTCAAACGGATTGGCTCCCATAAACTATGGTGTCGTAACAAATCAGGGATATGATCTGGAAATAGGCTATCAAGATCAAAAAGGAGATTTTGGATATTCCATAAAAGGGATTTATGGATATGCACACAATGAAATTGTAGAGAAAAGTGAATCTGTAAAGCCCTATGCCTATATGTCACAAACGGGAAATCCTATCGGACAGTTTATCGGCTATATTTCCGACGGTTTCTTTAGTTCTTATGAAGACGTAGCAAGTTCTCCCGTTCAATTCGGACAAATAAGCCGACCTGGAGATATTAAATATAAAGATTTAAATCATGATGGAGTGATCGATTCTAACGACCAAGCTCCTATCGGCTATAATCCGGTACCCGAAATGACTTTCTCTCTTGCTGCCGGTTTGAACTGGAAAGGAATTGATTTTAGTATATTGCTTCAGGGAGCTGCCCGTTCATCCATCTATCTGCAACAGGATATTGCATGGGATAATTTCTGGGGTAATTATTACGAAGAGCATATCGGAAGATGGACACCGGAAACAGCAGCAACAGCAACGTACCCACGTTTCACTAAAGCAGCCACTCCTGCGCATCCTAATTATTATAAATCTGACTATTGGTTGAAAGACTCCAAATACTTACGTCTGAAAAACATTCAGTTAGGTTACACTATACCTCGCAAACTATTGAAAAAATTCGGAGTACGTTCACTTAGAGTATATGCGAATGCCTACAATCTCTTTACATGGGATAACGTAAAGAAGGTAGACCCTGAATCATCGAACAATAGTAATGGACAATTCTATCCACAACAAAAAGTAATAAATTTTGGTATCAACCTGAATTTCTAATGTTTGAAATGAATAATTTATGAGAAAACTATTTATATCCTTTGTAACGGCTGTCCTGCTTGCCAGTTGTAGTGCAGATAGCCTGATGAAAGAAACCGAACTGGATCTTACGGATACAGAGAAAGTTTATTCGGACATTACATTGACCCGCAAAGTTGCATACGACTTGTATGCACGTATGCGCATGGGGAGAGACCGCCTTGGCAGTTTTGGTTTTTTGGCAAACATTGGTGGTTCGCCTTGTATGCTTGACAACGCAACAGACGATGGAGCCGGAAATACAACCCGTGCCGGAGGGGCAGTTATTCCCGAACTCGAGAAATTTATCAAAGGGGGAATTGATGCTTCCAAAGGTTTGATTGGCGGTGACCATCCATGGATATTCTACTATAAGGCCATCCGTTCTGCAAACACATTCCTGAACAACGTAGACCGTTCACCATTGGAGGATGCAGAGAAGATTTCCCTGAAAAACCAAGTACGCTTTCTGCGTGCATTGTATCACCACGAACTGTTTCGTTTCTACGGAGCATTAGTAATCGGAGACAAAGAACTCGATCCGTTACTTTATGACGAAATCAAACGTGAATCGTTAGAAACCACAGTCCGTTGGATTGCTAATGAATTCAAAGAACTTGCAGAGCCGGGAGTATTGCCCGACAAATACGATGCAGCAGATTACGGAAGAGCTACCCGGGGAGCAGCCCTAGGCTATCTGGCACGCACATTACTTTATGCAGCAAGTCCCTTACACAATGCGTCCGGAGTAACTTGGAGAGAAGCGGCTGATGCTGCCTACGATATGATTGAATATGCTGACAATGGAGATTTCTATCGTTTATATGAAGATCCGACCACTCCTGAAAAGAGCTACACACGATTATTCAATACCCGTGCCAATGGTGAGGTAATCATGGGATTTCTCCGTGCACCGGCAAATGACCTTTACGGAATGATGCCTGCCTTTGATCCCTGGAATGTAAATAAAGAGTTACTGACTTGCCCGAACCAATGGCTGGTAGACTGTTATGATATGCTCGACGGATCACAGCCCATTCTCGGTTACGAATCAAATACGAAAGCCATCATCAACCCAAACTCCGGTTACAATGTAAATTCTCCTTATGCTAACAGGGATCCTCGTTTGGCGCAGAGTATTCTATGTGATGGTGCTACCTGGCCTTTAGTCAACGGTAAGCCAGCTGCAATAGACCTGTCAAAATCATATAGATGGGGAAGCGGATACTTCCTGACAAAGTTCCTGGATGACCGTATCGATCATCGAAAAGGTGGTACCACTTACATGGACTTTCCAATGATGAGATATGCAGAAATCCTGCTCGATTATGCAGAAGCCGAGAATGAGGCTGAAGATACGAATACAGCCAGAGAAAAAGCAATAGCCCAGCTTAACAGGATACGTCGTCGTGCCGGTATCACGACAGACTTACTGGCCGCAGATTATAATCAGGCAACCCTTCGGGAACGCATACGCAAAGAACGCCGTGTAGAACTTTGTTTTGAAGATCATCGATTCTTTGACATAAGAAGATGGCTGATAGCAAAAGATGTAATGAGGTTACCGGCTGTCGGAATAAAGAAAATTAACGGTGAATATCAACGGGTAACTTTAGACACACGTAATTATAACGAGCGCATGAACTTGGCTCCAATACCACAGGATGAAGTTAATAACTGCCCGAATATCTACCAGAATCCAGGATACTAATCTAAATAGAATGTTTACTTAAAAAAATAAAGTCATGAAAACAAATAGTATAATTGCATTAATTCTGTCAATCAGTTTATTTGGATTATTCGGTTGTGCAGATAAATATGAAGTTGATTATGAAGCACCTGTCAAAATCGAATTTGCGGGTGTCGATCAGAATAATAGAGTATCATTAACGAAAGGGATTGCTGAATACACAGCAACCGTCAAAGTACAGGGAGAAATCATGAGTTTTGAAATTTATCAGGCAGACTCCAAAACCGGAATGCAGGGAAGTCTGATAGAAGAAACTGCCCAGTCATTTGCAGACGGAACGACTAATTACGAAACAACTTACAAGTTTACTTCTTTAAAAGAGAATGCCTGTATTACAGTAGTCGTTCTAGGTACCGACGGCCATACGTACCAACGTAACTTATTGGTAGAGATTACTCCTTCTGTTTTATTCTCCGATCCGGATTATGGAAAAGATGGAGAAATAGTAGAGACAGCTTCAGCTTACTATGGTTGTTACTATGCAACATGGCTTCTCGGACGCACCTATATGGCCGCTGATGCCATGAAATATACAAACGAAGTCGATTTCTCACTCGGAGATATTATCT
>ERZ791689.561-NODE-561-length-15730-cov-6.64759_pt1 | contig 15730 bp, 7 predicted proteins | sample MGYA00509957_ERZ791689 | MGnify/ENA primary metagenome ERZ791689 (study PRJEB30046, sample SAMN00715167) | human gut metagenome | study: EMG produced TPA metagenomics assembly of the A metagenome-wide association study of gut microbiota in type 2... | reverse complement strand
GGGCCACAGGAAGGTTGCATTTCTGAAATGATTAACGGAGCATCTCCTGTATTAGTGATAGTAAACATGATATCGAGCTGCTGACCTTGCTTGATGGGGTAATAGTGCCTGATCGAGTCCTTTATCGTCATACTTGTGGGACGTACTTCCTTCCTGCACCCTGTTAAGCAGAGTGGAAGTGCCGTCAGTAGGAAAATATAGAATATAGATTTATTCATAGTTGCCATTTATTTTTTTGTTATGTCACTTTTTTCAGCGTTTAGGGGATGAATGCAATTTCATCGATGCCCATTTGCGTTCCCGGTTTCTTTAAACAACTGATTTTGATGCTTAATTGTTCTGCTCCGTTCAGGTCTGCCGAAACGGTGGCTTTTATCATTTCCCCTTTTTCCGGGGCGTCTTCCGGTTTCAGGTCTATTGTTTTATAGGCTATTCCGTCTTTCAACAGTTGAATTTGCTGTGGAGCATAGATGCGATGCCGGGGAAGATTCAGAAAGCTGATATAGAATGTTCCTGATGCATTGAGTCCTTTAACCGGCAGGTTGATGGTACATTCTTCTCCCGGAATGATAACCCAACCGCAATGATAGTCTCCGGGTAAACCGTGAGTGCCATCGGTCAGTTTCTTTGAATCATTTTTATTTAGTTTAGGGGTTGCGGAAGGATGCATTCCCAGAAACAAACTTTTCTTTATGTCGGAAGCAAGTATATATTGTTCCCATTCCTTTATATAATAGTCAATCTCATAAGCTGACTCATTATAATATTCCATTCCGGCAAATGCTTGATGCTCTTTGAGCTGGGTGACCCATTTACGAGCTTGGGGAAGCGGTTGAATATCCTTTCCATTCCGCTTGGCATATCCGTAAGCGTCGAAACTGTGGTCACGTGCTAATTCCATGCGCGTGAAAGACAAGGCGGTCTGGAGCTCGTGCAGCTTTTTGCGCTCTTTCCCTTTTGCTTCGGATACAAAATCTCCCATTTCATCATAGAATTTGATAAACTTCTCCGGATAGAGGAATCCTTTTTCCGATTCTCTGATACCGGCGTAAAGTCCGAGCCGCTTTCCAGATTGGGCGTTGTTTTCTAGCTCTGTGTAGTAATCGTACAGCCATTTTTTGGATACCGGGTATTCCTGATTGAAATAGCTTTTAATTAACTCATCAACCGGAAGTTCCGGGTTGATAAGAAGGGCTGATAATACAAAAGTCCTCATTTCATCGAAAGAAGAATAGCTGTAGCCGCTTCCGTTGAAAAATATGCCGCTGGCTCCGTGTTGTTTGAAAAGTTGGAGTCTTTGCTGGGCTATCTTTAATATGGGGAAAGGAGTGAGGTAGTCGTCGAAGTTGTTGATATAGTCCCATATATAGATGTTGTTCGTTACTTTCTTCCAGTTGTCGAGTTGTTCCGCAAATTTCTTGTCTTGCTCGTCCTTGCCGTCTGTCCGGCGGAGCGGGTAGTCGATAGCGCTGACAATTACCCCGACGTTAGGCGGGAGCTGCTTGTTTGTGACTTGTTGCGTAGTCAGGTAGGAAGTCGTAAAGAACGTGTGTTTGGGAAAACGCTGCGACAGGCGGAGGATCAGTTCCGTAACGGTGGGAGTTGCGTTCTTCTCTGTATTTCCCAATGCGGTGCAGGTGGCACACGTACAGGCGTACGGAGTATCATCCGGTGCGATTACAAAACGGAAATTCCCCTTTTCACCGAAGTTATCTACGATGTAACTTTCTATCTGGCGATACATATCCTCGGAAGAAAAACACAGTTGTGAGTCATCTGTCTTCCCGTGAATGGTGGCATATACTTTCTCTGCATCTTTTCCCAAGACTTTTCGCAGGTTGTGTCCCCATATTCCCCAGCTGTCGTCAAAGTTGTCCAGGCCGATAACGCCTGTATGATCGGCGTTCAGGCCGTATGGAGAATAAATACTTTGATAGTCAAATGCAAAAGCTCCGCAAGTATCGTTGAGATTGATAAGGGCGGGAGGAAGATCCGAACCGTCTATACGCGGGTCTTCTTTGCTGATCTTCTTTATCAGTTGGTATTGCAGCCATAACATTTGTTTGTCGTCACTTGCGGTCAGTCTGATATCAGAGCCTTTGCAGGCTACTTTGAATCCTCTCTGCAATGTTGGGTCTATCTGTATGATGATGCGCCACATGTCCATTTCGGAAACGCCAAAAGCTACTATTTCATCGTCGTTTGCACGCTTCTTGAGATGTTCGTACAGGTATTTCGCCCACCGGGTGTCTCTGTCGGTCGGATCCTCACCAATGGTGACGAGATACCCTTCTTTAGATGGGAACATCTCCGTGCGTGCCTGCATACGGCAGCCGGATAAAAGGCAGCAAATACATATCATTCCTGCCAATACAGGGCCAAGCGTGTCAGAATGAAATATAGACTTGTGCATAGATGTTATATAAGTTTTTATAGCGTGTCGATATGGATTCTATCGGGTTGAGCGGACTGGTCCCTCGCACGGTGTTGGTCTGGTTATAATAAGTATTCCAGGTACCCATCAGACCTATGGTAATGTTAGGACTGACCATATACTGGCCTCCCAATCCCACCATAGTATTGGTGTGAGAGAAAGAGCCGGGCAGCGCATAGTCCAGTACGGCCGTTTCCGGTGCCGATCCGATGCTTGCCATGGCGTTGATATTTGTCTTTCCGTCATTAGCCGGGAAGTATTTGGCGCCAATCTGAGCATTGTAATAGAAGTTGGAGTTGAAGAAGTGCATATCTATCTTCGTGTTGAGACGAACGACTTCAATGGTCTTGGCTAATTCTCCGCCTACAGTGAGTAGGTTAGTTTTTGACTCATTCCAACCCGTAAACAGATAGCCATTGTCTCCGGTGCCACCTGCAAAGAATTCATCGTTCCATTCATAACGCTTTGTGTAGGCGGCTACCCGTCTATAACCCACATGTGCACCTATTTCCCAATCATTCTTGAGATAATGCCGTAAAGCGACATCAGCCGTTATGTCCGGGAAGTATTTGGTCGCAAAGGCTGCATTGGCCGTGAGGCTCCACTTCGGTGAGAAGTGATGCGTCCACTCACCTTGTACCTGAATGCCGACTCCTCCCGGTGTCTGTTCTTCAGCCTCCATGCTGTCGCTTGCCGAGCCGCTTCGTCCTGCATAGTTGAGACGTCCCGTGTAGCTGTTCTTCTGGCCTTTTCGAGTGTATTCAGCGGTGGCAACGGAGGTAATGATGTCTTCTTCTCCGTAGCGTGCACGCAGGTAGGTCAAAGCAATCTCATTCTTGAGCATCATGCTTCTAAGGCCCGATAAGTGTCGTTGGAAAGAGCGATATTCCATGATGGATGGCTCGTAGTACTTTTGGTAATAATAGGCTGAATCCGCTTGACGGTTGGCTTCATATACCACTCCCTTGGTGTACTTCAATGATTTGTTCTGACTGTCGTAGAGCAAAGCTGTATCAAGAACAGCGAGAGCCTTTTCCGGTTCTTTCGCCTTTGTCAGTTGCAGGGCACGATATTCACTGCTTTGTGAGAATGCGCCTATAATCTCTTTGTTACTCGGGTATTTATTGAGTATCGGTTTCAGGAATTCCAAAGAAGCTTCGTATCTCTTGTCACGCTCAAGGACAGTAGCCCTCTTTGCCTGATAGAACGGTTCTTCAGGATAATAATTGATCCCTTGAGCCGTATATTTCTCGAATTCATCGTATTTTCCGAGTAAACCGGACGAATTGATGGCATACCGTAATCCGAGATCGCTCGATGGATTCAGGCTAATTAGCTTAACAGATTCCTCGTATGCTTTCTTCGTAGCTCCGGCTTCCATACATTTCTTGATGTACGGCACTGCTAGTTCCTCGTATCCGATAACATAGAAAATGCGCATATCCTCATCACTCTGCTCGATGGCAGATAGATACAGTTGCAAAGCCTCTTCGGTTTTATCCATTTTATCGAGAATAAATGCCCTTTTCAACGTGCCGTTTTCGTAATCAGGGAAGTGAAGAGTGATGGTGTCCAATGTTGCAAGTGCTTCATTGTAACGTTTCATATTGATATAGCAACTCAAGGCTTTTTCCCATGCGGCACCGTTCACTTCATTGTCGTCTACATGTTTTTGAGAAACGAACAATACGTGCGGCAATGCTTCTGCGTACAGACCAAGTTCCATCAGTTTTTCAGCTTTCTTCATGTGTTGTGCGCTCATGGCAAGCGTAATATCATAATCATCAGGATACATCTCATACATCTTTTTCAGCGTTGAATAGGCAAGATCATCCTCATTCATCTGGCGATAAAGCATATATTCTTTATAAAGAATTCCTTTATCATTGTTGCCATATTGTTTTTTAGCTTCTCTGATATAGAAGAGTGCATCGTCGGTATATCCCCGGGTGACGGAAGTGTTCAGCAGGTAGTCTAATGCTTCCTTGTTCTTATTACCTCCTTCGTAGGCCATGCCATATAATACATAAGGATCCCGCTGCTTCTCTGCTCGGGCAGCCTCCATTAACAGGTCGTTATACATACGCCGTATGGCAGGGCTGTTGTTTCTTCGCATTTGCTCGCGTATAAACACCAGAGCTTCCGGATAACGTGCCAATTCACTAAGGATACTCGCCCTTTTGACGATAAGCGCACCGCTTCCCGGTATGGCAGCCAAACCGTTGGATGACCAGCCTAGAGCAGCTTCCCGGTTTCCTTCCTGTAAATGCAGGTTAATGATGTCCAGATAATATTCTTCGTTTTGAGGAGATACTTTGATGAGCTCCGTCAACTTTTCGATAGCCTCTTTTCGGTTACCGCCTTTTTTCATTTGCTGGTAGCCTACCTCCATGCTGTAGATATAATCCTTCCTTAGAATCGTATCGTTCGGGTAAATCTGATTGATTCGTTTCAACAGACGGTCTGCTTCCACATCGTTGTTCTGCTTGCGGTACAGTTCAATCTTTCTTCGCCATAAACCTCTCCAATACGGATTCACTTCCAGCAACTCATTAACGTAACAAATAGCACTGGAATAATTCTCGGTGATATCTTCTACGTCTACCAGCAGATGTTTGGCATTGACGTTGTTGTAATTGTCATCTATCGCTTTGACAAGATGATAACGCGACTGGTCATAGTTCTTTTCGTGGAACCAGTATTTTCCCATGAGCCATTCAAGGTCAGAAACATTCGGGTATTTCTGAAGGCCCTCCTCCAACAGCTCTTTCCCTGCTTCCCATTCCTCGTTCGCAAAATGCTCCTGTACAATCTGGGCATATTGCTCCGGTGTCTGGAATCCGTTGTCGGTCCCGGAGGAAGAGGTTATCAGTAAAAACAGACAACCTAATATGGTGATCTTATGGAGAAATTCTCTGTTCATTCTATCTTGTCTTTAATCTTTCTTGTTTAAATCGTAGCAGGTTCGGGCTTCATTGCCGTTATATCAGTACCGTCTGCACTTTCTTCTTTCTGCTTGAATCCTTTCCGTTCCATGTTCTTCCACTTGAAGTCTCTATTGGTCAGATAACTGAGGTATCCTCTCAATGAACAGAAAGTGATGATGGGATGATAGAAGATGGGCTCCAATATGGACGCAATGATAATCCACAGGTATTCATATCCTCTTTTATATAGCATCCCGACATAGTAGTCGTAGGTAATAACAACGATGGAAAGGAACTGGCAGAACGTATAGATCGTCAGGTAAATCATCCATGCCGTGTTCCAGTTGACTGCTCCTGTAAAGGCCAGATAGATAAATACTATCAAACCGACGAGCTCGATGATCGGCGCTAGAAACTCAAAAACGAACATATAAGGCAGAGTTAACAGTCCCATCTGTTTATACGTCTTTTTGAAAATCATCTTACGATGGATATTAAGTGTCTGGAACAATCCCCGTGCCCAACGGGTACGTTGCCGGTAAAGCATTGCCAGGTTGGGAGGTCCTTCCGTCCAACAACAAGTATCAGGAATCTGTACGATCTTATAAGGACGGGAGAAGTCGCACATATATCCTACCATGCGGGTAATGAGGTCCATGTCTTCGGCAAAAGAGGGAGCATCGTATCCTCCGGCTGCAATCGCTACCGAACGATCGAAAAGACCGAATCCACCGGAAACATTCGGCATACCATTGATAGCGGACCATCCCATCTTACCAATCAGATAAGAGCGCATATATTCCAGATTCTGGAAAAGTGGAATCGGTGTACGGGGAGTTCTAACGTCTATGATTTGTCCGTCTTTCACGACGCATCCGTTAGCCATCAACATCGTTCCGCTGACTGCAATTACTTGTTTTTCTGAAGATATAATGGGCGAGATACAACGATAAAGAGCATACTTTTCCAAAATGCAATCCACATCCGTGCAGATAAAATAAGGATGAGAAGCAACGTTGATACCCGCATTGGATGCATCCGCTTTGGTTCCTCCATTTTCTTTGTCTACAACGATGAGTCGGCTGTATTTCGGGTTGGAGGATTTGAGGAGTCTTCGGAACGGTCTGGTTTTGATTCGCTCGATATAAGCATAGGGCACTTCTACCAGTTCATAATATTCGGTCATCTTTTCCAATGTACTGTCCGTACTTCCATCATTTACAATAACCACCTCGAAAAGCGGATATTCCAATGCAAGCATGGAGTTCACATTATCAATGATTGTCTTTTCTTCATTGAAGGCAGGAGCAATTACCGAAATGCCCGGTGTATAGGGGGATTCCTTGATTGTTTTCCGCATATAGCTTTCCACATAGTAATCCTTTCTCCGTTTTAGAGAAATGAAAGAGAGGAAGGCGAATGTGACGAAGAATATCGCCAGCATGCTCGTATAAAAGAATACGAAATAATTGAAGAATGTAAATATTATATCTCTCATGTTCTCTAGTTTAACTGGTTGATTAACGGATGCTTGGTGTGGGCAAACAATATAGCTGTGTGGGAATCTGCTTTTCTTTCCAATTGATCGAATGTTTTCCTTCCCATTGCACTATACTCATAGAGGGCTTTGAGTATGACTCTCTTGGTTCCCCAGTTATCTGCTTCATCATAAGCATTGTAAAGAAATCCTAAAGCCTTATCGGTCTTTAGATCCGCAATAGCCGAAATGATTTGTCGTTTGACTTCTTCCGGTTGTACATTATACATTTCAATCAGCTTAGGTTCAACCTCTTTGTATTTTAGTTTACCTAAAGTCTTGATCGCTTCACCTCGTATTTCCACAGAACGGGCATTGAGTTGCTTCGCGAGAATTGGGGCACTTTCGGTTTCATTATATAGCCGGATTTCGTTGATAAAGAATATCTTAACGTTTTCTTCAGCTGAAGTATTCACCCATTTAATAAAGGTGGGTGTGTTATATCCCACTTTCTTACGGTGCTCCAAGATAGCGTGTAACTCCATCATGTCCCATTGCCTTAACTTCATGCCGATGTCTTCGTCGAAGAAGCGGAACGGGTCACCCTGGCTTAACCACATATAAGTATAGCGTGCCGAGTTTCTTAGTTCTAGTTCACGATGATAGAGGAAACGGACCAATACCGCTTCAGAGGCATAGCCATTGATGGACTGAATAAGTTTCAGAGCTTGTATCTTTGATCTTTTGGAACCGAATTGAAGTTCGCGTTCAAGGAAACGTGTGATTTGGAATACGGTTTGAATCGTTTGATAGTTTAGTTCATTGATCTCATCTTCATGCACACTCTTGATTTCTGTTAATAGTTGAGTGATAATGCGTAACTCGTTAGGTTTCGGGCGCTTTTTCGTATCATATTCTAATCTGTCAGCTATCTCTTCTTCACTCAATGTGTTGGAATCTAGTGAGATAGATTTCATTTCTTCATAATACTTATCAAATGCTTTATTGTATTTCCGCTTCTCTTTTCGCCTTTTAAATATACCATATATAATATGGAATAGGAGAAATAAGTACGCAATAATACAAAACATTACAGCAATTGAGCATATTCTTATGATTAAAGGATAGCCAATAAACTTGTAATATATCCAATAGAAATAATATTCTATGTAATCTATACCATACAGTACTTGATCCATTTCCCTTGATATATTTATATATAGAACTTGTATATTCGGAATAAAAGCTCTATATTTGTTGTATTGAATGTTCTGTCTAATGCAAATATACGAAATAACTTGTATATATTATCCAGTGTTCATGAACAGGCCTTTTGAGCCCTATTTTAGCTCTTGTGATTATTCTCGATGGAAAGGATTGAAATTACAAATAAAGGCAAGCAAAAAGCTATTAGGAGTTAAATATATTTTTGATAAGTTAACAAATGGAGCCTGAAAATAAGTGTGATAAGCCAGGTTCTCATGCGAAACAAAAACAAACAATAAATTTAAAAATTAAATTAAGATGAAAATTAAAAGTTTGATGTATGTCCTTATGGGGACAATGTTGGTTACTACTTCCTGCTCTGATAATGAGTTGGAAAAAGGTAACGATGGTTCGGGAACTGTTGACCCGGTAAATGCTTCTGCACTTGTGAATGTATATTCCGATAAAAGTGGTTCTGAAGCGAGTCTGCTTGTGGGAGATGTATTAGTGAAAGATTCCCGTACTCTTACGTTGAATGTTCCTGCTGCTTGCGAGAAAGTGTATATGAAATACAATACAGTTTCGGGAACAGAAGCTACAAAAGAATTTGCTTTGTCTCCTGTTAGTCGTGGTGTAGATCAGAGTACTGGTTTCAATTTTGAAACAAACCGTCTGGCATTGGTAACTCTTGCGCTTCCTGAAGATGCAGTGCAGCCGACAAATGAAACGGACCAAGGCTATCTTTTCTATCATAACACAGGTGTGGTGATGTTCGAAGATGGTTGGCCTATTCAACTGGATTCATGGTATGATGAAGATTTCAACGATGTTGTATTCGAGTATGACTTGAAGGTGACTGAATGTCATAGTCAACAGATGATGGAGACTGTAGGAGGTAAAGAAGAATTGTTGTTGACTTTGGATGTTCGTGCTGTAGGTGGTATATACCCGACTGTGTTAGGTGTTGTACTGGATGGTTTGAAAAGCGAGTATGTTGATCGGATTACTGCAAGCCTTGTACTAAAAGGTGGTCAGGGAACAATGACAGACTTAGCTAAAGAGGAACTTTCTACAAAAAATATAGTGAAAGTTGAAAATAAAAATTGGAATTGGAGTAATGATACTCGCAAAGAACCGCGTTTCGCAATATTGACAGTGGATAAAGCACAAGCGGAAGGAACTGTTATTACACTGGATGGTTTAACTTCTTTGATGGATAATAATCAGGATATGTTTCAGGTAACACAAGGAAAAGTAAGAGAAGGACTACCTATGTTGCGTGCTGAAGTTAGACTGATTGGTAAAGAAGGATTAACTGGAGCTGAAAGAGATGCTCAGCTTGCAGCATTTAGAGAGTTGATTTTAGATACTAATAGACAGAATTTCTTTATTAAGGTGAACGGTGGTAAAGAAATACACATGAGGGGTTATGCACCGACTTCTGCTTACAAAGCAGAATATGAAGCATTGGTTGCGGGTGACACTACACTGGATGCAAATGTTTATTATTCAAATACCAAAGGTTCCACTTGGGGAGTTAAACTTCCGGTTGGCACACGTCATGCTTATGAACGTGTACCATTTAGAGAAGCATATCCTGATTTTACTAAATGGGTAGATAGTAAGGGTGCTTCAAACCAGAAATGGTATGAGAACTTTGTTGATGAAAAAACTATAAGATATTGGTAATGCAAATTATCAGTCAATACGTTATTTGAGATATTTTGTACAATTTGAACCCCTCTTTTTTCGAAAAGAGGGGTTTCTTTGTATTCGGAAGAATAATCTTTAAACTAATACCGTAATGACGAAGCGATTTTTTATAGGCTACAGTTTGATTACTTTTTTTCTCTTAAATAGTGTGGTGCTTTTGGCACAACACAAAGCTTCCTTTGTGCAGCAATGGAAAATAGAAGATGCATCCCATGCTTTGCAGATAATAGAACGTGCAGATACATTAGAATTGATAGTTCCGGACGGACTGACTATGTGGTATCGGCAACGATTGACGGGCGATTATGAAATAAGTTATCGTATTTGTATGGTGATGCAAGGTGGAAAGTATGACCGCTTGAGTGATCTGAACTGCTTCTGGGCTGCCAATGATCCTAAATACCCTGATGATCTTTTTGCCCGTAGTCAGTGGCGTGACGGCATCTTTAAAAACTATAACACATTAAACCTTTTCTACGTTGGATACGGAGGAAATGATAATTCAACGACCCGTTTCCGTCGATACAAAGGAGAATATTATGGAGTGGCAGATGACAAGGTGAAACCTTTATTGAAAGAATATACCGATGCCCCTCATTTACTCGTCCCCAATCAGTGGTATGAGATTCGGATTCGAGTGGAAAAGGGAATCACAACTTATTCTGTGAATGATGAAGAGTTGTTCCGCTATACCCTTGCGGGTAGTGAAGGTGACGGACACTTCGGTTTACGTCTTTTGCAGAATCACGTACTCTTTACAGATTTTAAAGCGACTATACTTTGACTTATATACTGAAAACCTAATAAGACTATATTTCCATGATGAAACAACCTTTTACTAAATTTGGAGCGACAACTCTGTTTTCTCTTTTGTGTTCAGCATTCCTTCATGCGCAAGTTGTAACAGATGAACGGATGTTTTCTTTTGAAGAACCGCAAATACCGGATTGTATCACCGCTACCCATTCCCGCCTGTCGGTATCTGATCTGCATTATAAAGATGGAAAACATTCGTTGGAATGGACATTTGAACCGGGTGGTATATTGGAACTCAAGAAAGACCTGAAGTTTGAGAAGAAAGATCCGACCGGCAAGGATTTATATCTTTCGGCTTTTATTGTGTGGGTTTATAATGAAGTTCCCCAAGATACGACCATTGAGTTTCAGTTTCTGAAAGACGGCAAACGATGTACATCTTTCCCTTTTGGTATTAATTTCAGTGGTTGGCGTGCCGCATGGGTTTGCTATGAACGTGATATGCAAGGCACACCGGAAGAAGGCATGAATGAACTCCGGATTATTGCTCCAAATTCAAAAGGAAGCCTTTTCATCGATCATTTGATTACGGCTACTAAGGTTGATGCACGTCAACAGACGGCCGATCTGCAAGTTCCTTTTGTCAATGCCGGGACCACCAACCATTGGCTGGTTGTCTATCAACACTCGCTTTTGAAACCGGATATTGAATTGACTCCTGTAGACGATAAGCAAAGAGCAGAAATGCAACTGTTGGAAAAGCGTTTTCGTGATATGATCTACACGAAAGGAAAAACGACTGATAAAGAAGTAGAAACCATCCGCAAGAAATATGATTTCTATCAGATAACTTACAAGAACGGCCAAGTATCGGGAGTACCTATTTACATGGTACGTGCTTCAGAAGCTTATGAACGGATTATACCAAACTGGGATAAAGATATGCTGACTAAAATGGGAGTGGAAATGCGTGCTTATTTCGACCTGATGAAAAGAATTGCCGTTGCATATAATAATGCGGCAAATCCGGTGATTCGGGAAGAAATGAAGAAGAAGTTCTTAGCAATGTACGATCATATAACCGATCAGGGAGTAGCTTATGGTAGTTGTTGGGGAAACATCCATCATTATGGCTATAGTGTTCGCGGTCTGTACCTGGCATATTTTCTGATGAAAGATGTGCTTAGGGAAACCGGGAAACTTCAGGAAGCCGAACGGACATTACGCTGGTATGCGATTACTAACGAAGTATACCCTAAACCGGAAGTCAATGGAATTGATATGGACTCTTTCAATACACAGACCACAGGACGCATTGCCAGCATTTTAATGATGGAAGATACACCGGAAAAACTACAATATCTCCGGTCTTTCTCCCGTTGGATTGATTTTGGTTGCCGTCCTGCATTGGGATTGTCCGGTTCGTTTAAAGTAGACGGAGGTGCTTTCCATCATCGAAATAACTATCCGGCTTATGCTGTGGGCGGACTCGATGGAGCAACCAATATGATCTATCTTTTCAGCCGGACGGAATTTGCTGTTTCCGAGTTAGCTCATGAAACAGTGAAAAATGTACTGTTGACCATGCGTTTCTATTGCAATAAGCTGAACTTCCCTCTTTCCATGTCCGGTCGTCATCCAGATGGAAAAGGTAAACTGGTTCCTATGCATTTTGCTATGATGGCTTTAGCCGGTTCTCCCGATGGAAAGGAGGAATATGATAGTGAAATGGCTTCTTCTTACCTCCGTCTGATTTCAGACCCAAGTATTGAAAATGACTCTCCTGAATATATACCTAAGGTTTCAAATACTGAAGAACGTAAGGTGGCAAAACTTCTTATAGAGAAAGGTTTCCGTTCGGAGCCGGACCCGCAGGGAAATATAGCGATGGGATATGGTTGCGTCTCTGTTCAACGTCGTAGCAATTGGTCGGCTGTGGCACGTGGACATTCCCGTTATCTATGGGCGGCAGAACATTATCTGGGAGCAAATCTATACGGTCGCTACCTGGCACACGGCAGTTTGCAAATATTGACTGCTGCACCGGCACAGACAGTAACTCCCGCCACTAGCGGCTGGCAGCAGGAAGGTTTTGACTGGAACCGTATTCCGGGAGTGACATCTATTCATTTGCCATTGGAGCAATTGCAGGCTAAGGTGCTCAATGTGGATAGTTACTCTGGAATGGAAGAGATGCTTTACTCCGACGAGGCTTTTGCCGGTGGTTTGTCTCAACAGAAGATGAATGGTAATTTCGGAATGAAGTTACATGAGCATGATAAGTACAACGGATCACATCGGGCACGTAAATCTTACCATTTCATCGATGGAATGATTGTCTGTCTTGGTTCGGATATTGAAAATACAAATACGGAGTTCCCGACAGAAACGACTATCTTCCAATTGGCAGTTACTGATAAAGCAGGGCATGATTATTGGAAAAATTATCAAGGAGATAAGAAAGTATGGGTGGACCATTTGGGAACGGGTTATTATGTTCCAACTCCCATCCGGTTTGAGAAGAACTTTCCTCAATACTCGCGAATGCAAAATACAGGAAAGGAAACAAAGGGTGATTGGGTTTCTTTGGTTGTAGATCATGGAAAGGCACCGAAAAACGGAAGTTATGAATACGCTGTTCTGCCTCAGATGAATGAAACTCTGATGAAGAAATTTGCAAAGAAGCCCACTTATAAGGTATTACAGCAAGACCGGAATGCACATATTGTAGAGTCCGTTTCCGAACAGATCATTTCTTATGTGTTGTTTGAAACTCCTGAAACGACATTGCCGGGTGGTTTATTACAACGTGTGGATACTTCCTGTCTGGTTATGATTCATAAAGGATCTGCTGATAAGATTAAGTTGACGGTGGCACAACCGGATTTAGCTTTGTATCGCGGTCCAAGCGATGAAGCGTTTGATAAAGATGGGAAACGCATCGAACGTAGTATCTATTCACGACCATGGATTGAAAATGCCAGTAGTGAAATACCTGTGACTGTAACGATAAAAGGGCAATGGAATGTAGAAGAAACTCCGTTTTGCAAGGTGATTTCTTCTGATAAGAAGCAAACAGTTTTGCAGTTCAGTTGTAAAGATGGTGCTAGCTTTGAAGTGGAGTTAAGGAGATAAAAGTCAGACAATAGGAGATCATTTGCTTTTCCTGATAAGGGAACACTAGTTTCTCTTGGAGAAACCATAGTTTCCATGCCGTTGAAACTATTGTTTCTCGGTGCTGAAACTACAGTTTCCCAATGCTGAAAACTTTAGTTTCCCGGTACGAAACCTTTGGTTTCAAGCCTTGAAACTAAAAGTTTCCCCACGAGAAACAAAGGTAATGCATTCATGAAATAAATAGGATTGCCTGGAGCTTCCAGAGTGAATACCTCCGCGTTGTGAAATGTAGTTTATCTGTTTCTGGTGACAGCATTATTGTTGTCACACTGCTGTCACCTATTGCTGTCACGGTGTTAATTGTTAATAATCAGACCGTTAAGCAGCAATCGGTGACAGGTGACAGATATATAATTAAAATAATTGTATAGAGAGGTTAGAACATAAACATGGCAACGGCAACAATACGGTTGTTACATACGGCATGGGTATCTTGAATTTTCCCATTGGACGTATTGAGCGAACCATACCATGCAGAGCTTAATGTATATTCCAACCCGAATTTCCAGTGGGGGACATTGTAGGTCAGTTCTGCTCCTGCCGTAACTAATTGGTTAAGGTCTGTTCCTGTTCCATAAAGTTTTGCATCATTTCCTTTGGGAGCATATAGTGCATCACTTGTTCCCAGATTCTTGGCATAGCCTACGAAGATTCCCGGCTTCCATTTCTGTCCGTAGACAACGTTGAACCAAGAGCTGGAGAAACGTATCGGAGTATATTCTTGTTCTCCCGTTTGTTCGTTGACAGACTTGATCCCGAATCCACCCAAACCGGAAGCTTGTGTCAGATTGGATCCTAATACGCTCTTCGCAGCGATGAACCAGTCTTTGTTGGTGTATTTTACATGAGCTTCGTATGAAAGAGTTGTGATGCGTTCGTCTACCTTGTATTTATCTGTATTTACTATAGACTCCGTACGTGGTTTCAATGATAACAACTCAATGCCTACGCCGGCCAGCAAACCGCCATTCTTATAATCAGCTCCGACATAAAATTCGGGAATACAGCTTTGCTTCAGATACTTATGTGTTTTCCCTTCCGGTCCTTGTGAAGTATATTGTGATTGCCACACTGCGGCTCCGGTAAGTTGGAAATTCTTGTTTGTATAGCGATAACGAATTTGTGGCGCACGGCTGAAGGGCTGAAACGGTGCTCCTACGGAGAGATTAAGAATCTGCGGAGACACATCTCCGAATAAGGGATGCCAGTTCTGTCCGAGTAATAAAGCTGATTTTCCCCAATCCAGATTCAAATAAGCATGACGAAGGCGAATGACCGAATAAGAAGTGCCTGTGCCGCGGAAGTCGACTTCTACTTTGGCAGATGTCTTGGCTGTTCCCAGTTTTGGACCGGCAACGTCTACTCCAAGGCGCGAATATAAAGTATAGAAGTTACTGTTGGGTGTTGAGTTCAAATCGTTCCCCTCCGGATCACGCACTTTGTCTTTTGGATACATATAAAACAATCCGTCTACGGTTTCTTCGTTAGCACGACTATTATAATAGAAGTCAGTACGAATCTGTCCATAGAATTTGAACTTGAAATCCTGCATTTGTGCGAAACTGCCTGATACGGTTATCAGACAAAGAAAGATTAGAATGTATTTTTTCATAATGTGCATGTTTGTAAACGGGCGCAAAATTACGTAAAATTACTGGTTATCAGTTCATCGTTGATTAAAAAAGGCAAGGATTGCCTGATTATATTTGTTGAGACTTGTGCTTTTATGAATTGCTTTCAGTAATTTTCTGTCTGCTTGCGGCATTAAATATTCCCAGAAAGTTTTCATTTTGTTCAGAAGTTGTTCGTCTCCTCCTTCCAACTGTTCTGCATATTGATTGTATACGCATTTGTGCATAGATTGCAATTTTTCTCTCATTTCATCGAACTCGAGTGCACGGTTTTGTCTATACTCCAAAGCTAATGCCGGGTTGGCAAGTAATCCCCGTCCTATCATAATTCCGGCTAGTCCGGGAAACTGTTCCTGAATGCGGTGAATATCTTCTACACTATTGATATCTCCATTATAGATGAGCGGGA
>ERZ791689.527-NODE-527-length-16592-cov-3.29685_pt1 | contig 16592 bp, 18 predicted proteins | sample MGYA00509957_ERZ791689 | MGnify/ENA primary metagenome ERZ791689 (study PRJEB30046, sample SAMN00715167) | human gut metagenome | study: EMG produced TPA metagenomics assembly of the A metagenome-wide association study of gut microbiota in type 2... | reverse complement strand
AATTGCAAGAGATGCTTTTATCACGGTTAAGCCGCTAAATTATCATTTTGCATCGAATTGAGATGAAACAAGAAACACAAATTATAATAGAACATAATCACAAGAATTAGGAGGTGAACTACAATGAAATTTAATGAACACGCATTAGAGATGTCGATTATGAATCTTTTTGAAGGTAAAGATTATACGCATGTGACAGGTTCTGATATTGTGCGTAATAAGTCAGATGTATTGCTGACATCTGATTTAAGGGAATATCTTCGTGAAAAATACAAGTCAGATGGACTGACCGAGAGTGAAATAGACAGCATTATTCTGTCTTTGAATGCAGTATCTGGGACATTGTATGAAACAAATAAGACCATATTTCGTATGATTACGGACGGAATTATTTTCAATAGAGAAGATCGTTCTCAAAAAGATATTCACATTGAGTTTATCAATTATGAGAAGCCTGAAAAGAATATTTATAAGATAGTAAATCAGCTTGAAATAGAAGGATATAATTATCAGATTCGGATTCCGGATGGAATTGTTTATGTGAATGGTTTGCCTCTTGTAGTTCTTGAATTTAAGACTGCCATTCAGGAAAACACAACTATTATGGATGCATATACGCAGCTTACAGTCCGTTATACAAGGGATATACCTGAAATATTCAAGTACAATGCGTTTGTAGTTATCTGTGATGGTGCTAACAGCAAGTATGGTTCTATATTTAGCCCTTATGATTTCTTCTATGCATGGCGGAAAGTGAATGATGAAGATCCAGAAATGGATGGCATCAATTCGCTGTACACTATGATCGATGGTATGTTTGAACAGGACAGGCTATTAAGGATTATCAAGAACTTTATTTATTTTCCAGATAACTCAGATAAAGATTTGAAAGTAGTTTGCCGATATCCACAGTTTTTTGCAGCAAGCAATCTGTATCAGAATATCAAGGAGCACATGAAACCTGATGGCGATGGAAAAGGTGGTACATATTTTGGAACAACAGGATGTGGTAAGAGTTATACTATGTTGTTTCTTGCCAGAATGTTGATGAAAAGTACTTACTTTAAGAGTCCAACAATACTGGTAATCACAGATAGAACGGATTTGGATGATCAGCTTTCTAAGCAGTTCGTCAATTCTAAGCTGTATATTGGAGATAACAATGTTGTGAGCATTGAATCCAGAGAAAACTTAAAAACAGAGTTGCAGGGTAAAGCCAGCGGAGGAGTGTATCTGACTACAATTCAGAAATTTACTGAAGATTTAAGTCTGCTTACTGATAGGACAAATGTAATATGTATATCCGACGAGGCTCACAGGTCACAGATAAATCTTGATATGAAGATGATTGTTACTGACAATGGTGTAAATAAAACATATGGATTTGCTAAGTATCTGCATGATTCCCTTCCTAATGCAACCTATGTTGGATTTACTGGAACACCGATTGATGCAACGATTGAGGTGTTTGGTAATATTGTTGGACATCCATATACTATGACAGAAGCAGTAAGAGATGGAATTACCGTTAATCTGGTATATGACGGTCGTGCTGCAAAGGTTACTCTGAACGATGCAAAGCTGAATGAGATTGAGGAATATTATGACAAGTGTGCAGATATGGGGACGTCAGAGGAACAGATAGAAGAAAGCAAGAAAGCTGTTGCACATCTTGATGTTATTATTGGAGACCCAGACCGATTAGATGCTGTTGCAAAAGACTTTGTTATTCACTATGAGAAACGAGTGGAAGAAGGAGCTACAGTAGCAGGAAAAGCGATGTTTGTATGTGCCAATAGATTTATAGCATACGACATGTATAGAAAGATAAAGGCTCTCAGACCAGAGTGGACAGAGAAGAAATTATGCGATGATGGCGTAGAGCTTACAGCGGAAGATAAAAAAGAGCTGAAACCTATCGAAAAAATGAAAATGGTAATGACCAGAAGCAAGGATGACGAGAAAGAACTCTGGGATTTGCTTGGAACGAAAGAAGATAGAAAAGAGTATGACCGACAATTTAAGAATGTGAAGTCCAACTTTAAGATAGCGATTGTTGTAGACATGTGGCTTACGGGATTTGATGTACCATGTCTTGACACCATATATATTGATAAGCCGATTCAACAGCATACGTTAATTCAGACAATATCTCGTGTAAATCGGGTGTATGAGGGCAAAGATAAAGGCTTGATTGTCGATTATATTGGAATTAAGAAAAATATGAATCTTGCTCTTAGAAAATATACGAATTTTGAGAAAGAAGAATTCGATGATTCTGGGCAGTCTGTAACGATTGTAAAAAACCAGTTAGAAGTACTTGACCAGATGTTTAGCAATTTTAACGCAAAAGATTTCTATGAGGGAGATCCTTTGAACCAGTTGAATTGTCTGAAAAAGGCAGTTGAATATGTGCAGTTGACACAGGACTTGGAAACTCGCTTTATGGCAAATGTACGCAGACTGAAACAGGCATTTAACCTGTGCAGCTCGAGTGAAGAATTTACAGAGCACGACATTGAAAAAGTACATTTTTATCAGGCAGTACGATCAATACTATTCAAGCTGACAAAAGGAGATGCACCAGATACAGCACAGATGAATATAAAAGTCCGTAAGCTGCTGGATGATGCAATTCAGTCAGATGGCATAGAAGAACTATTTGAGACTGGTAAACACATTGACGTGGATATATTCAGCGATGAATATATGGCTAGGATTGAGAAAATTAGTCTGCCGAATACTAAAATCAAGGCATTGCAAAGACTTCTTTCTTATGCAATAGAAGAATTTAAGCGAGTTAATCGTATTAAGGGGATTGAGTTCAGTGACAGAATGCGTGCGGTAGTAGATATCTATAATAACAGGCGGAGAGATGAAGCGTTTGCAAATGAAGTACTTGATGATGTAGCTAACCAGCTTGCAGATTTACTGCATGAACTGAAAAAGGAGAGAAACTCGTTTGAAAATCTGGGCATAGATTACGAGGAAAAGGCTTTTTATGACATTCTTCTTGCAGTAGCTAAGAAATATGATTTCGAGTATCCGGATGATAAGATGGTGGAATTGTCTAAGGAAATCAAGGTTGTTGTTGATGATAAGGCAAAGTACACAGATTGGGCAACAAGGGATGACATTAAGGCTAATCTGCAGGTGGATTTGATTCTATTGCTTGATAAATACGGATATCCGCCGGTTACGATTGATGATGTATATAAAGAAGTACTGGAACAGGCAGAAAACTTTAAGAAATATGCTAAGTAAGCAAAATATGTTTGTTAAGGGGAAGAATTGCAATGGAGAAAATATATGCAATATAGATTTCAGCAACTAAAATACCTGATCAGACAGGAAGTGAAAACTTGTTGATTTTACACGAATAAAAACTATACTATAGATAGTACCTATTATTGGAGTCAGAGCGTGGAGCAGAAAAAGATACAAGGAAGTAATGATGAGAACAGAAGATAAAACACGAATGACAGAGGGAAGCATTTCCAGAAAAATTATTTTATTTGCGATTCCACTGTTTCTTGGAAATTTATTTCAGCAATTATATAATACAGCGGACTCACTGATCGTAGGAAATTATCTTGGCAGTAATGCGTTGGCAGCAGTCAGTTCATCCGGCAATTTGATTTTTCTCATGGTCGGATTTATTAACGGTATCGCAATGGGGGCAGGCGTTGTTATAGCAAGATATTATGGGGCGAAGGATAGAAAAAATCTGGAAAAAGCGATTCATACAACGGTAGCCTTTGGAATTGTGGCGGGGATTGCATTGACGGTGATCGGTATGCTTCTTGCACCAAAGATTTTGGTACTGATGGGGACACCTTCGGATGTGCTTCCGGAATCAATTACGTATTTCCGCACTTATTTTGCCGGTTCTATCGGAGTGATCATGTACAATATTTTTGTCGGGATTTTACAGTCAGTTGGTGACAGCCGTCATCCGCTGATTTACCTGATCATTTCTTCCTGCATCAACGTGATCTTGGATATTTTCTTTATTTCAGGTTTGGGAATGGGAGTTGGTGCAGCTGCTCTGGCAACAGCGATCTCCCAATTTATAAGTGCATTTTTATGTCTGATCCATCTTCTAAGAGTAAAAGAAGAATATAGGCTTCAGCTAAATAAAATTTGCTTTGACAGACAGATGCTGAGTCAGATCATTCAAAATGGTGTGCCATCCGGTTTTCAGAATTCAGTGATCGCCATTGCCAACGTTTTTGTTCAGACCAATATTAATGCATTCGGAAAAATGGCGATGGCAGGCTGTGGCTCTTATTCCAAAATTGAAGGATTTGCGTTTCTACCGGTGACGTGTTTTACAATGGCACTTACAACCTTTGTCAGTCAGAACCTTGGTGCAAAACAGTATGACCGTGCAAAAAAAGGAGCGAGGTTTGGCGTTCTCTGTTCGATTATCATTGCAGAATTGATCGGAGTTGTGATTTATACAGCCGCACCGGTGCTTATTGCAGCCTTTAACAGTGAACCGGACGTAGTACATTATGGAGTTATGCAGTCGAGAACCATTGCATTGTTCTACTTTCTGCTGGCTTTTTCCCACTGCATCGCTGCGGTGCTTCGTGGTTCGGGAAATGCAGCAGTTCCGATGATTGTTATGCTGTGTATATGGTGTCTGTTCCGGGTGAGTTACATTACGGTTGCAGTTCATTTTATTCCGGATATCCGTGTGATTTTCTGGGCATATCCGCTGACCTGGAGCATTAGTTCTGTCATTTTCCTGGTTTTATTTTTGCGTGGAAAATGGGTGTATGGGTTTGAATGTGAACTTCCGTAATAATTAACTCTCGAAAAGGAGAAGCCATGTATCTCGATTTTCAAGTAAAAATACCAACTGAATCAGCTGGCATTACTCGTAAAAAAATTAAGGGAACTACTTACATTTACTATGTATATGAACATCATTACAATACAGAAAAAGGGTATACTGTCCCTAAGAACACGACGATTGGAAAGTGTACAGATGATGATTCGGAGCTGATGTATCCGAACACCAACTTTTTGAAATTTTTCCCGGCTGAGGAACTGCCGGAAACAAAAGGCAGTGCTTACAGGAGTGGGTGTCTCAGGGCTGGTACCTATTTTGTACTGCGTAAGATTATTGCGGAGTATCACTTGGATGAAATGCTGGGAGAATACAGCATCCGGGATTATAAAGTAAGCGGAATCACCGTAAAAAACAGCTTTATCCGTCAGATGAAAAGGAACGTTATTTTCACATTTTTTACAGTGACAGAAAGAAAAGTCTGGAACATGAGGCTGTTGAAGCGAAGATTGACCGAATGGCCGAATGCCTTCATAAGCATGAAGGCACAAAGTATGAGATCAAAAGCGGAGGTTTTGCCAGATACTTTGTCATAATAACATCAGAAAAAATGACAGCTGCACAGGCCCTGGAACTGTACAAGAGCAGGGATGCATCGGAGAAGCTGTTCCGTGGGGATAAATCATATCTTGGAAACAAAAGTTTCCGTGTACACACAAGTGAATCTGTACAGGCAAAGATATTTATAGAGTTTGTGGCGTTGATTATCCGCAGCAGACTTTATACCTGCTTAAAGGAACAGATGCAAAAGAGTGGGAAGAAAAACTATATGACGGTTCCGGCAGAAATTTGCACTTCATTATGATTTTGGGGATGATTGGATGTTCACTATTACGGTTTCAAAAATCAGTGAAATTCAGGGAGATTTTAAGCCTCGTATCGTTAAGGCAAAAGGAAGCATTCAACAGTATCCAGACTGGGATGAAGATGAGTTTGACGAAGAATAATGTGATGTTTGCGCTTTTTTGGAAGAATATGATGGTTCGGACACGGCAACCGAAATGATATGGACAGCAGACTGTCATAGGGTGAAAGCTTCATGAAACAACCCTGGTTCTGAACAGTTATTTATTGACAATAATTGTAATAGTCATATAATTTTATTAAGAAAGGTTTCTGATAACAGTCCATTATAAAAAGTTATTTACACAAAAGGTTCAGCATCAGGCTTTTATTGAAAAACTAGATGAATTCATGGAAATCCATAACAATGAAGAGGAAAATCAGGATGAGCAAATTATGAAGATTTTGACTTATCTTACGGAATGGCTAGTAAATCATATTTTGTATGTTGACGGACAAATTCCACAGGGATGATATAAATAGGCAGGAGTTTATGGAAGATGTGCATGGATGAAAAACAGTTAAGTATAGATATTGTTGGTTTACTAGGAGCGTGTTCTGATGCGTTAGACTGCATAGAAGCCGAGCTGGTGAAAAAAAACATTGCAAAAATTCCATTTAAGACAAACGTTTCAAAGGTGATTTTATATCATCATGAACAGGCTGATGGAAGAGGCCCATTTAGAAAGGTCTGGCAGGAGACACCCCTGTTTGCCAGGATAATTCATCTTGCAGATATCATAGATGCGATTGCTAACAGTGCAGAATTCACGCAGGAAAAATGGGATATATGTTGTGAATTTCTCGAAAAACAAAAAGGAAGATTATTTGATGATGAATGCGTAGAGACTTTTTTTGAAACGATTTCAAAGGAGACTTTTATTTCGTTCAAAGATGGAACTTTTGAGTCGAAGTTATGGGAGATCGTGCCGAGAAAGAAGCAGACATTTGAGTGGAATATTTGTAAAAATATTGCAGATTTCTTTGCAAGTATTGTTGACTATAAATCTCCATTTACAAGTAAACACTCTATTGGTGTTGCAGAAAAGGCGGCTCGGTATGCAAGGTATATCGGCTATGATGTTTTAGATATAGAAAAAATGTATTTAGCAGGAGCATTGCACGATATCGGAAAAATGATGGTAGGCAATGAAATATTAGAAAAACCTGATAAGCTTACAGACGAAGAATTTGATAAGATGAAAAAACATGTGACATTCTCGACGATATGGCAAAAAAAGGCTTTGTAGATGCGGATGTTTCGCGCAAAATGAGAGATTGTTTTTCATTAGTGTCGGTACATCAGATTCCACCAGCGTGATGTTTTGGTCACTTTTTCAAGTTCATATATGATTCAAAGTCTGGAGTAGTGGAAGAAGAACACCGGAAACTTATGTAGATTGGAGGAGGCATTATGTTAGAAGTAGGAACAAAAGCACCGGATTTTGAATTACCGGATCAGAATGGAGAATTGCATAGATTAAGCGAATATCTTGGAAAGAAGGTAATTCTGTATTTTTATCCAAGAGATAATACACCAAGTTGTACAAAGCAGGCTTGTGGATTCTCGGAAAGATATCCGCAGATTTGTGAAAAGGGAGCTGTTGTACTTGGAGTGAGCAAGGATTCTGTTGCATCTCACAAGAAGTTTGAGGAAAAATACGGACTTGCATTTACACTTTTATCTGACACTGAACGCAAAGTGATTGAGGCTTATGATGTATGGAAAGAAAAGAAGAATTATGGAAAAGTGTCAATGGAAGTTGTCAGAACAACATACCTGATTGATGAGAATGGTATCATAATAAAGGCGAATGACAAAGTAAAAGCCGCAGATGATCCGGAAAAAATGTTACAGGAATTAAGCTGATTAAGATTATATTATCACCTACAAAGACAATGAGTTTTCTAAAGCAACTTACACCGGCAGTGTATGCGAATATTGGGGTGTCTCATTTATAATGGGCAATGTATTGCTGACAGGTGGAACAATTATTTCTGTATTGGTTTATATGCCATGGACAATCCTGCAAGGTGGATTAGAAGAATGTGGCTGGAGATGGTATTTACAGCCAAAGCTTAATATAAAGTCCTATATATTAAAAATGTTCTTAATATCAATCGTGTGGTTTTTATGGCATATTCCAATTTATCGATTGCCTTGGATTACAACCGGATCTAGTAATTATCTAATATTCTATCTTATGATATTAGGAAACACATTTATGTTTGGAGCAGTAAAAGAATATTCCAAAGGGGTGCTGCCCTGCGTGATCGCACATATTTTAATAGATTCGATAGCAGCAGCGATGCTTGTAGGAAGTAATATTGTTAAAATTGGAATATTAGTGGTGTTCGAAATGGCTATATCTATTTTTAGCGTTAAATTAAAAAAAAGAAAATAACAGCAAAATACGTAGGAGAAGATCAAATATATGCAAATCATTATGAATCAGTATATATGCTTTGTTGCATTGTGGTGTCTTATAATGAATACCTATATTGTTTTTTCAGCCAGCAATGTGAAAGCTCTCGAACAGAGAGACAAAAAAGTGATGGAAAAGATTATCTATTTTATCACAGCAGCATTGGTGCTGGGTGACCTGGACACTTATATGTTTGCAGGTATGAATGAAAAATGGGTGTACTTAAATTTAGAAATCGTAAATTATGCCATGTACTTGTTAAAGTATCTGTATCTGACGGTTTTTACAATATTTCTTATGAAAGAAAGCGACAGATATTTAAAAATAAAGAAGATTTTGTTGGCAGTTTCCATTCTATGTGGAATAATTGGCATGATCTGCATCTCACTGCCGGATGTCAGAGAAGAGTTTTACTATTTCAGTAGTGATCATTATTTTTATTATGGCAGACTTTATGGTATAATCAGGCTTCTGCTCATATTAAATATTTTGGTATCATTAGCTGCCCTGCTGTTGGAGAGAAAGCGATATAGCAAAAAAACATTTCTCCTGTATCTGGGATATGTTTGTCTTCTGACAGCTATTTTGTTCTTTGATTATGTTATTGACACCTGGTATCTGCAGAATCTGGCGATTTTCTTTTCATCCATGATTATTTCTGTAGATCATATGATACAAGTTTCGGATCAGTGGCTGAATGCAAAAAAAGAATTATTGATTTCCGAATACAGAGCGAGCCACGATATTATGACGGGGTTATGGAATAAAACCAGTGGAGTGGATCAGATTAGAAACTGTTTAGAAAATATGTCAGAAGGTGATATGGCGGTATTGGGATTTATGGATATCGATAATTTCAAGTCTGTCAATGACACATATGGACATGAAACCGGCGATTTCTGGATTCGTGAAGTAGCCTCGGCACTTCAGGAAATGTGCGGTCCGTCAGATATTGCATGCAGATATGGCGGTGATGAGTACATTCTTTTCCTGCAGAATATCGGAGACCGGGATGAATTAACGGCACGCATTGAAGGATTTAGAAAAAAGATTCATGATAAAGCAGAAGAAAAGGGACAGGATGTGCATTGCAGCATCGGACTTTATCGGGTGAAGGGAGCAGGGAGAAAATTAGCTGAATGCATCATAATAGCAGATGGTCTGCTTTATCAGGCGAAGAAGAATGGAAAAGATACTTACGTAATAGACTTTGGCGCTTATTAGAATGCGAGGTGGAAATTAATATTATAATTCATGGACGGGCTGGTGGAGTTAGCCAGTGAGGAGAACAAGACAAGAGCAATCTTGGTAAAAGAAAAATTCATTAGTGATTTTGAGAAAAGTTACGAATATAGGAAGGACACACCCGTCAAGAGTGTGTCCTTTTTTGTATAATAGGAAATTCCTCCTTGCGGAGAAATTTTGAATTAAAATAGCCCGCCGGAGGATTTTTGATATATTTTTGCCTGAGTTCCTCTACTAATTTTGAATCCATTGTACACCTCCTGCCTGTTGATGTTTTCAGTATGGAATAGACAGAAGATAAAATCAAGCATATTTGCCACTGGAGCGGCAATGATAAAAGTCAACAATAATTTAAAAAAGAAAAACCTGAAAGGGTAAATTAACAATTCTGAAACAATTCTCAAACAAATCCAAAATAAAAAAATGCTAACATTTCCACACGATGCAAATAAAATAACACAAGTGTGAGTTATGAAAAGAGAAAACAAACAACAATCAGACAAGAAAAAAAGAATATTTTTTGCTGGAATCATCATTTATGTGTGTGCCGCAATCTGCCTGACACTATGTACGATCTGTTATATATGCAAATTCCGTTATGTGAAAAATGAGGTTGTGACGCCATACATCAGAAACCACCGCCTGTTAAATAAACTTGTGGCGGATGTGAGACAGCAGTGTGTGTTATGATATTATTAATGGGAAGTTACATGAACCGGAAAGGAAGAGGAAAATGATACATATTCTTGTAGTAGATGATGATAAAAATTTAAACCAGACAGTCTGCACGTATTTAAATGACTGCGGATTTGAGGCAAAGGGAGTGCTCAGTGCAAACGAAGCCTATGATGAGATGTACAACAATCTCTATGAACTGATTATTTCCGATATTATGATGCCGGAGATTGACGGTTTCGAATTTGCAGAGACCGTGCGCCAGGTCAACAAGCAGATCCCGATTCTTTTTATGTCAGCAAAAGACGATCTTCCTTCCAAACGCAAAGGATTTTTAGTCGGAATTGATGATTATATGGTAAAACCAGTGGAATTGGCAGAACTTGAGATGCGCGTCCGCGCCCTGCTTCGCAGAACGAATATTGAAATGGAGCGGAAACTTACCATTGGAAATCTGGAAATGGATGCAGACGGCATGACTGCAACAATCGACGGCGAAGAAATTTCAATCACAACAAGGGAATTTAATATTTTATATAAACTGTTATCTTATCCGAAAAAGACTTTTACAAGAGCGCAGCTTATGGATGAGTTCTGGGGCATTGATTCCGGGACAAGCCTTCGCGCGGTGGATGTCTATGTGACAAAGCTCCGCGACAAATTTTCCAATTGTGACGGATTCGAGATCAAGACCGTGAGAGGACTTGGGTACAAAGCCGTATTGTTGTAGCAAAAAATTGTGTTGTGGCAGCAATATAAAATGTGTTGCAGAAAAGAAAGGTATCTTCAAATATGATGCATATAAATCATACGAATACAATCAAAAATGATCGTTTTCCAACATCCCTGTTTCTGGTTTATCTGGCGGTTGTACTGTTAATGTCTGGTTTTCATACAGGAATTATTGTGGCGATGAATGCATTAGGGTGGAATAAGATCATTCAGGTTATTTTGCCGGTGCTATATTGGTCGGTCGTTGCAATCGGACTGACACTTTTTACAAGGAATGTCATCCGGAAAAATTACGAAAAGCCAATGCATGATCTTGCAGATGCGACCAAAAAAGTGGCGGAGGGAGATTTTTCCGTTTACGTGCCAACGCTGCACACATCGGACAGATTGGATTATCTGGATGTGATGATCATTGATTTTAATAAAATGGTGGAGGAACTTGGAAGTATCGAGACACTGAAAACAGATTTTTTTTCCAATGTTTCCCATGAGATCAAGACACCGCTTGCAATCATCCAGAATAATGCGGAACTGCTCTGCATGGAAAAAAATCCGGACAGACAGAAAGAATATGCACAGGTTATTTTCCAGACAACTAAGCGTTTATCGGAACTGATAAGCAATATTTTAAAGCTGAACAAATTAGAAAAACAGACGATTGTTCCGGTGGCAGAAGAATATGATCTGTGTGAGCAGTTAGCAGAATGTGCGGTCAATTACGAACCGGTATGGGAGAAAAAAGAGATCGATTTTGACGCAGACATGGAAGATTCCGTAAAAATCACGGCAGATGCGGCATTAATGGAGCTTGTGTGGAATAATCTTTTTTCCAATGCGGTCAAGTTCACAGAGCCGGGAGGAAAGATAAAACTGACCGAACAGTCGGACGGGGATACGATCCGGGTATCGGTGGAAGATAGCGGATGCGGCATGTCCGAGGAGACAAGAAAGCATATTTTTGAAAAATTTTATCAGGGTGATACCTCACATGCAATGGCAGGAAATGGTCTTGGACTGGCACTTGCAATGCGTGTGCTGCAGTTGAACGGTTATAAAATAGAAGTGGAAAGCGAGTTAGGACGTGGCAGCAGATTTACTGTGATCATTCCACGGAGAGGCGGAGAGAACAATGAGTGAATTTGAAAGTTTTGACTATATGAAAGTGACAGTGGATGAAAACTGGCTGTCATTCTATATGGACGGATACGAACATTTTGGCTGGAAAGTGGATTCAAATGTGCCAATAGAAAAGAGAATGGGGAAAGTAACACTCCGTTTGAAAAGAAGCAGGGCAATTTTGAATAAAACAGAGCTGATTCGTTTACAGAGGCATTTTGAAGCCTGCATGAATGAGATCACAGCATTAGAGATTTCCAAACAGTCATTTGCGACGATAGCGTCTTTGACATGTGGAGTTGTTGGCTGTGCGTTTATCGCAGGTTCCGTATTTGCAATCACAGCGGTAAAACCGATTATCTGGCTGATGATCGTGCTTGCGATTCCGGGATTTTTCCTGTGGGGAATCACGTACCCACTTTATAAATATGTACAGAAATGGAGAGCAGAAAAGGTAGAACCGCTCATTGAGGTGAAACTGGATGAGGCAGAGAAGGTCTGTGAGAAAGGACATGCGCTGCTTTAATAATTCGTAAACAAAACCAAAGCAATTCATAAACATTCCCGCTTTATGATACATACATCAAATAAAACAAAGCGAGGAAAAAGATATGAAAACAACATTAGAATTAACAATAAAACTGATTTTAAAAATGATGAAAAAAGACAGCTTAGATGTATGCAGAGTACATCCAAGCGGCGCATTAGGACCACAGGATTATGCGTACCAGTGGAGAATCGGATAGGAAAATAATCAGAAAACGATATTTGTGCCGATAAATGTAAAGTTTGTAAAAATATTCATGTAATTTAGTGCAAAAATGCAAGAAAAAATCATTGAATTTTACATGAATATAAAATATACTGTATTCATCAGGAGGATGGATTATGTATAGAAAGATTATGAATTTCTTAGAAGCATGGAAAGAAAGTGAGCATCGTAAGCCTTTAATCCTGCAGGGAGCAAGACAGGTTGGAAAGACATATTCGATTCTGGAGTTTGGACGCACACATTATGAGAATGTAGCGTATTTTAATTTTGAAACAAATCCAAAGCTGAATGAAACATTTGAAGAAAACATCAGTCCTCATTATCTGATACCAATTTTGTCACATATAGCAGGTCAGACAATTGTAACGGAAAAAACGCTGATCGTATTTGATGAGGTACAGCTTTGTGAAAGAGCATTGACTTCATTAAAATATTTTTGTGAGGATGCACCGGACTACCACATTATTGTTGCAGGCAGTCTGCTGGGGGTTGCGGTCAATAGAGCAAAGTTTTCTTTCCCGGTTGGAAAAGTCGATATGAAAACACTATATCCTATGGATATGGAAGAATTTATGCTGGCTCTTGGTGAAAAAGATATGGTGCAGCAGATAAAAAAATGCTTTCAGACTGATACACCACTTCCGGGTGCTTTACATGATGCTGCGATACGACTTTATCGTGAATATCTTGTTGTGGGTGGCATGCCGGAATGTGTGCAGCAGTTTGTAGAAACAAGGGATTATATCCTTGTGCGTCATACGCAGGATACGATACTGGCAAGTTATCTGAATGATATGAGCAAGTACAACAATTTGAACGAAATCAAAAAAACCAGACTTGCTTATGATAACATTACAGTTCAGCTTTCAAAAAAAAATACCCGTTTTCAATATAAGCTGATTAAGAAAGGTGGTCGTGCATCAGAATTTGAAAATGCAATTGAATGGCTTTGCTTATCTGGTATTGTGTCACAGGTTTATAAAGTAGAGCAGATTAAAAAGCCTTTGGAAAACTATCGTGATATTGATGCATTCAAGATTTATGTGTCAGATTTAGGTTTACTTTGTGCCAAGAAAGAATTAGCTGCCAATGATATTTTGTATATGGTACCGGAGCTCGATGATTTTAAAGGTGGTATGGCTGAAAATTATGTTAATGTGCAACTATCTATCAATGGTTATAGTACCTACTACTGGGAGAGTGAGCGTGGAGCCGAAATTGATTTTGTGATTCAGCGTGAAGGGAAACTCATTCCAATCGAGGTCAAATCTGCTGACAACACCAGAGCCAAAAGCCTGAAGGTTTATATGGATGCTTATAAACCTGATTATGCAATTAAGCTTTCTACCAAAAACTTTGGTTTTGAGGATAATAAAAAGATTGTTCCGCTTTATGCAGCTTTTTGTATTTAAATTAATATAGTAACAAGAACGCTCGCAGAAATGTGGGCGCTTTTTGTTACAATTCTTTATTTCTGAAAATCATGTTTTAACAATTCCGAAACATAACAGAAGGAATTCACAAACATATTCCCTCTATGATACAGATATCAAATAAAACACGAATCATTACAAAGCAAAAACGTAGAAAAAAGAGGGAACATAAAAATGAGTAAAACATTATATTTAGTAACAGGAGCCGCAGGTTTTTTAGGAAGTCATGTATGTCGTCAGATTTTAGAGCGTGGAGAAAATGTCAGGACATTTGTTTTTGCAGGAGACCCGGCTGTAAAATATATTCCAAAAGAGGCAGAAATTGTAAACGGAGATCTCTGTGATATTGATTCCCTGGAACAGTTTTTCAAAGTGGAAGAAGGAACAGAGACGATCGTACTTCATGTGGCGAGCATGGTAAGTGTCAATCCGGATTACAACAAAAAGCTTGTGGATGTAAATGTTGGCGGAACAAAGAATATCATTCAGAAATGTTTGGAGCATAAAGAGTGCAAAAAGCTTGTATATGTAAGCTCCACCGGAGCAATCCCGGAACTTCCAAAGGGACAGAAAATCAAAGAAGTAAATCAGTTTGATGCAGAAAAAGTAGTCGGCTGGTACAGTAAGACCAAGGCAATGGCAACACAGGCAGTGTTAGATGCTGTGAAAAATCAGGACTTAAATGCATGTGTCGTACATCCAAGCGGAATTTTAGGACCACAGGATTATGCAGTGGGAGAGACTACCGGAACTGTGATCAAAATCATCAATGGAGAAATGCCGATCGGTATGGGCGGAAGCTTCAATCTCTGTGATGTGCGTGATCTTGCCGCAGGCTGTATCGCAGCAGCCGATAAAGGACGCAAAGGAGAGTGTTACATTCTTGGCAATGAGGAAGTAACCTTAAAGGAAATGTGTGAATTATTAGACAAAGAATTGCATTGCGGTACCTGCAAATTTTATCTTCCACTTGGTCTTGCAAAATTATTTGCAAAACAAATGGAGAAAAAAGCTGCAAAAACCGGAACAAAAGCATTAATGACGACATTTTTAGTTTACAATCTGGAACGCAATAATGCATTTGATTATTCTAAAGCACAGAAGGAACTTGGCTATCACACAAGAAGCTATGCAGAGACACTGCATGATGAGGCGGTATGGCTGAGAGAAGAAGGCAAAATTGCGTAAAAACAGGTTCTGATATGAATGCAATTATATAGAAAGAACATGTTTCATAACAGGAGGTTATCATCAGATAAAAAATGTATGTGTTGTCACCGGAGGCGGTTCCGGTATCGGATTTGCGACGGCAAAAGAAGTGGCAAAAAAAGGATATTATGTAATCATGGAAAAGATGATGAAAAAAGTAAAATGTTTCCAAAGAAAACAAGAGAAGATGTTGCATACAGTATCAGTAAACATTTTACAATCTGGTTTGCAAAGCAGGACGCAGCACGTTTCGCAGCAAAAAACGCAAGAGTTTTAAGCATTACACCGGGTAACTTTGAGACACCGCTTGGAAATCTGGAAAAAGAGGAAGCGTCTACTTACTTAAAATTTGCAGCCGTGAAAAGGAACGGAAGACCAGAGGAGATAGCACCGCTTTATGCAGCTTTTTCAGGTGGGAATGGAAAGTGTGGATCAATTTGGAAGGCTGGCAGTATATGACGGACTGCTGAATGTTCTGGTGACCGGAGTGGGTGTATTTGTGCTTGAACGGAAAAATATAAAATAACCACAAATGCAGCTAAAAAGGAAAAAAATAAAATAATTACAAACGTAGTCAAAAAGGAGGGAAAACGAATGGAAATCTGGTTGTGGTGCACGGTATTTTTGGCAGGTATCATCCTTCTGATCCTTGCATGGAAAGTTTACATATTTCGAAAATCTGTCAAAGAGATCGAGAACTCTTTAACAGAAAAAATCGAGCAGGATACCAATACACCAATCTGTATTTCCAGTCGTGATGCGACACTGAATCATCTTGCAGCGACATTGAATGAGCAGCTTTCTAAACTTCGGGAGAAAGAGCATTGCTTTGTACAGGGAGATCTGGAACTAAAAAATGCGATCACAAACATTTTCCACGATCTCCGCACTCCGCTGACGGCAATCTGTTAAACAACGCATTAAAATATAGTGACGGAGATCTGAATATTTGCATGACAGCAGAGGGAGTCGTCACATTTACCAATTCAGCACAGTCACTGGACGAGGTGCAGGTCGGAAAATTATTTGACCGCTTTTATACTGTAGAAACGGCAAGAAAATCAACCGGACTTGGTCTTACGATTGCAAGGACATTAGCAGAACAGATGAATGGCTCAATCAGCGCATCGTATAAAAATGGAAAACTATCCATGACAGTGCGGTTGTGAGAACATTTCAGACAGGAAAGGGAGAAAAGCTGGCAAGGCAAAAACTTGACAATTTTACGTTTCGGAATAAAATAGAACAGTGTATATTTTAAGGACTGGCACACGAGTTATACA
>ERZ791689.517-NODE-517-length-16850-cov-3.28508_pt1 | contig 16850 bp, 18 predicted proteins | sample MGYA00509957_ERZ791689 | MGnify/ENA primary metagenome ERZ791689 (study PRJEB30046, sample SAMN00715167) | human gut metagenome | study: EMG produced TPA metagenomics assembly of the A metagenome-wide association study of gut microbiota in type 2... | reverse complement strand
ATAGGTCAAGAGCATTCTTGATTCGGAAGGAATCTCTTATGAGCTTTCAACCGACGGACTTGCTTTTAAGGTAAACGAAAAAGATTATGCCAACGCTTCGATTGTACTTGGAACGAATGATATTCCAACAAGCGGTACAAACTTAAGCGATGTGTTTGACGGCGGTTTCAGTTCCACAGAGGCGGATAAGACAAAGAAATATAAGTTATATCTGGAAGAATACTATGCTGAGAAGTTAGAGACGTTTTCGAATGTAGAGGCAGCGGCAGTGACTTTAGACTTGCCGGATGAGGACGGAACCATTCTCTCAAAAGGCGAGCAGGCTTATGTCACAGTTATTCTGACGTTGAACGGAACAATGGATGAGGAACAGGCAGCCGGACTTGCAAAATATCTTGCAGCGAACGTTGGAAATGATGACACGAAAAATGTGCGGATTTTAGACAGTGCTATGAATGTTCTCTATTCGGGTGAGGATGAGACATCGGTAACTGGAAATGCCAATACACAGTTATCATTAAAGACAAAAGCAGAGAATCAGGTAAAAGGACAGGTAAAAGATGTCCTTGTTGGATCTGAACTTTTTGATAATGTGGAGGTCGGCCTGAATCTTGCGATGAACTTTGACCAGACCACAGAATCCACACATGAGTATTATGCGCCGGATGGACAGACAAATGGTATGGTGGGATCAAAGAGTGAATATGAATCGAATGCAGTCGGTGGAGCAGCGGCAACACCGGGAACCGATTCCAATGACGATGATACGTCTTATGTATTGGAAGATAATGATTACACAAGTTCCAGTGTGTCTGAGACGAATACAAATTACCAGAATAACGAGAAGATCACGACGACAACACCGGCGGTTGGAACCGTTAATTATGACGGATCTTCCATTTCCGCGGTAGCTACGAATTATGTGATTTATGATGAAGATACACTGCGTGCAGCCGGAGAACTCGATAACATGACCTTTGACGAGTATGTGGCAGCAAACAGTGAACCGGTCAAGACAACAGTAGACCAGGATCTTTACACATTGATCTCAAATGCAACTGGTGTTCCGGAGAGCAACATTACGATCATTGCATACAATCAGCCGATGTTCCAGTACAGCAAGGGAAGCTCACGTACAATATCAGATTACTTACAGATCATCCTTGCAGTATTGATCTTTGCACTGTTAGGTTATGTAGTATTCCGCAGTACAAGAAAAGAAAAAGTGGTGGAGCCGGAACCAGAGCTTTCCGTGGAATCCCTGCTTGAATCTACAAAGGAATCAGCAGACGCATTGCAGGATATCGGATTTAATGAGAAGTCCGAGACAAGAATACTGATTGAAAAATTCGTGGAAGAAAATCCGGAAGCAGCGGCTTCTTTGCTTAGAAACTGGCTGAATGAGGAGTGGGAGTAGAATATGGCAACCGCAGATTACAATGGCGTTCAGAAGGCGGCAATTTTGCTGATCACCTTAGGGCCTGAACGTTCCGCAGATATTTTTAAACATCTGAAAGAAGAAGAAATAGAAGAACTGACTTTGGAGATCGCCAATACAAGAAGCGTATCTCCACAGGTAAAAGAAGATATATTAAACGAATTTTACCAGGTATGTCTGGCACAGCAGTACATCGCAGAGGGCGGTATCGGATATGCAAAAGAACTTTTAGACAAGGCATTAGGACAGGAGAAAGCGCAGGAGGTAATTTCCAAGCTGACTGCTTCCTTGCAGGTTCGCCCATTCGAGTTTGTGCGTAAGACAGATCCGAGCCAGCTTTTGAACTTTATCCAGGATGAACATCCACAGACCATTGCAATGATCTTATCCTATCTGACCGCATCACAGGCGGCAATGGTATTAGGAGCACTTCCACCGGAAAAACAGGCGGATGTTGCCAAGAGAATCGCAATGATGGATCGTACATCACCGGATGTCATCAAAGAGGTGGAGCGAGTGTTAGAAAGAAGACTTTCTTCTCTGGTCAACCAGGATTACACAATTGTTGGTGGTGTCGATGCAATCGTAAATATTTTGAATACAGTAGACCGTTCTACAGAGAAACATATTATGGAATCTCTTGAGATTGAAGAGCCAGAACTTGCAGATGAGATCCGTAAGAAGATGTTCGTATTTGAGGATATCCTTCTTCTTGACGACAGAGCAATCCAGCGTGTTCTTCGTGATGTTGAAAACTCAGATCTTGGAATTGCATTGAAGGGTGCAAACGAAGATGTTCAGAATGCAATCTTTAACAACCTGTCAAAACGTTTGGCTGCCATGATCAAAGAGGATATGGAATTCATGGGACCTGTTCGTATGAAGGATGTTGAGGAAGCACAGCAGAAGATCGTCAGCGTGATCCGTAAGCTTGAAGATGCAGGAGAGATCGTAATTTCAAGAGGCGGAGGTGACGAGATTATTGCCTAATCTTTACAAACAATATTTCGTGCACAATGAGCCGGATAAAAAACGTATCATTAATTCCAATGATATTGTAGAAAAACGTTTAGAACAAATGGCAAAGCTCCACAACATAGAACAGAAGAAGGTGGATGAGGACGGCTTCGCAGCCGGAATCGTCGGCCCGGACACTGATTATGTGGAGGAGATTGACCATACAGAAGAAGCGAGAAAAGAAGCAGAAAAGATTTTAGCGGACGCGCAGGCACAGGCAGATGTAATTCTACAACAGGCGAAGCAGGATGCCGAACAAGTCAGGGAAGAAGCAAAAAACGCTGGCTATCAGGAAGGCAGACAGAGTCTGGAAGCAGAATTTAGTGCGAAACGCGACGAACTGCAGAGTGAATTTCAAAATCAGCAGGAAATGCTTCAGACAGAGTTTCGGGAAAAACAGAAAAATATGGAAAAAGACCTTGTGGATGTGATCTTAGAGGTCTTCAACAAAGTGTTCCATATTCAGTTTGATAATAAAAAGCATATTTTGATGTATCTCATTGAGGATGCAATCCTGAATATCGAAGGAGACAAGGAGTTTCGTATCAAAGTTGCAGGAAGCAATGTGAAGTTTTTAGAGAACCACAAAGAGGAGATCATTGAACGCGTAGGAAGCGGCATTGGGATCGAGATTGTGGCAGATTCCTCTATGGACGGCAATTCCTGTGTGATCGAGACGGACTCCGGAGTATTCGACTGCAGCCTTGGGGTACAGCTTGAAAATCTTATAAAAGATATAAAATCACTATGCTTATAAGGATGGTTGAAAGTGGATAGCAGGTATAACAAGTATTTACGGCTGGCAGAGAACACCTATTTTAAGCGGCTTGGAAAAGTTGTGAAAATTGTAGGTCTGACAATTGAATCTGTTGGTCCGGATGCAAAACTGAATGACTTATGCAGAATTATCATTGATGAAGAAACAGACACAGTGGTAATGGCTGAGGTTGTGGGTTTCAGGGATAAGAGACTACTTTTAATGCCTTATGACAGCGTGGAAGGAATTGGAGTAGGATGTATCGTGGAAAATACAGGGCATCCTTTATCTGTCTCTGTAGGAAATGAACTATTAGGACATACGTTAGATGGTGTCGGCCGCCCGACAGACACAGATACAATCAGTGCACTTTGTGAATATCCGGTAGATGCAGCGCCGCCGGACCCGATGGCAAGAAAAATCATCAGTGAAGTGCTTCCGCTGGGGGTTAAGGCAGTAGATGGTCTTATCACAGTTGGAAAAGGACAGCGTATCGGAATTTTTGCAGGTTCCGGTGTTGGAAAAAGTACCCTGCTTGGTATGTTTGCCCGGAATACAAAGGCAGATATCAATGTTATCGCGTTAATTGGTGAGCGTGGTCGTGAGGTGCGTGAATTCGTGGAGCGTGACCTTGGAGAAGAAGGTATGAAGCGTTCTGTCGTAGTTGTGGCAACTTCAGATAAACCAGCACTGATCCGTAAGAAAGCAGCAATGACAGCGACAGCGATCGCAGAGTATTTCAGGGATCAGGGCAAAGATGTTCTGCTCATGATGGACTCCCTGACACGTTTTTCCATGGCACAGAGGGAGATTGGACTGGCATCCGGGGAGCCTCCGGTTACAAGGGGATATCCACCGAGTGTATATTCCGAAATGCCGAAGCTTTTAGAGCGTGCCGGAACTTCAGATAAGGGTTCTATCACAGGACTTTATACTGTTTTAGTAGATGGTGATGATTTTAACGAGCCGATCACTGATACCGCAAGAAGTATCTTGGACGGTCATATTATGTTGTCGAGAAAGTTAGGACATAAAAACCATTATCCGGCGATTGACATTTTACAGAGTATTTCCAGGGTAATGAGTGCGATCGCAACATCCGAACATAAGGAACTGGCAGGAAAACTGAAAAACGTGCTTGCTACTTATAATGAGGCGGAAGATCTGATCAACATTGGAGCATACAAAAACGGTTCCAATAAAAACATTGATTATGCGATCCGGAAAATTGATGCTGTAAATGATTTCCTGACGCAGAAGACAGACGAGAAGTTCCAGTTTGAGGAGGAGATCAATCTGCTCCGGGCACTTTTTAATGATTAGAGGTTGATAGGATATGGCAAAATTTGCATATCGGATGCAAAGCATATTAGATATAAAAGAAAAAATGGAAGGCCAGGCGAAAATCGCATATGGAGTTGCAAATGCAAAACTCATGGATGAACAGGGAAAACTCCAGCAGATCATGATACGCAAGGCAGGTTATGAAAGCCAGGCGAGAAACCTGGTGAATGGAACCATTGATGTACCTAAGATCAAAGAATGCAAGCGGGCAGTAGATACCATGAAAACGATGCAGCGCAGCCAGATGATGAATGTGCATGTCGCAGAAAAAAATGTAGAGGCTGCCCGGTTGAAACTCAATGAAGTCATGATGGAAAGAAAGACGCATGAGAGACTGAAAGAGCAGGCGTTTGAAGTTTTTAAACAGGAAATGCAATATGCAGAGAATAAAGAAATTGATGAGCTTGTAAGTTACACCTATCATGAGGGGATGACAGAAACCCGGTAATTTTGACAGGGCAATATACGAGAAAGGCATGGACGAGATTATGGCAGAACAAAAGCAGCAGGAAGAATTACAGCAGGAAAATGAAGTTTTAGATAAAAAACAGTTAAAGGCGGCAAAAAAGCTGGAAAAAAAGAAGAGAAAACAGAAAAATCCGGATGATCTGGATGGAGATGAGGAAACCGTTGGAGGCAAAATCCTTGTTTTCTTTGTCACGATTATTATCATTCTGATCTGGCTTGCCATCTTTGCAATGCTGATCAAGCTGGATGTGGGCGGATTTGGCTCGGGAGTCTTAGCTCCTGTGATCAAAGATGTTCCTTATCTGAATAAGATTTTGCCGGATTCTGTCACAGAGGAGGTTTCCACGGAAGACAGCCAGTATGCATACACAAATCTGGATGATGCGATCAACCGGATCAAAGAGCTTGAGATTGAGCTTGCAGATGCCCAGAACAGTGCAAATTCTGATGCAGATTATATTACACAGTTAGAGGAGAAGGCGAAAGAGCTGGATACCTATAAGCAGAATGAGGCAGATTTTGAGAAGGAAAAAGAAAAATGGTATGAGGATGTTGTCTTTTCGGAAGATGCTCCCGATATAAGTAATTACAAAGAGTATTATGAGAGCATTGATGCGGCAAATGCGGAAGTGCTTTATAAACAGGTGGTAGAACAGACTCTGACGGATGAACAGATGGATGATTATGTGAAGACTTATTCCAGCATGAAGCCGAAAGAGGCGGCAGCTATTTTTGATACAATGACAGACAACCTTCAATTGGTAGCAGATATATTATCCAATATGGACACACAGTCCAGAGGAGATATTCTCGGTAAGATGAACTCGGATACGGCAGCAAAAGTAACTGAGATCATGGAGCCTTCAGAATAGAGGGAGAGATCTAAGGATCTTTTCCGGGCAGTGCATACTGCCAGACAGTAAGACGATAAAAGAAGAAAGGAGGAAGCATATGGCTGGTACAACAATTTCTGAATTAGGAAAAATGTTTAACCAAAGCACACAGTCTGTGCAGGGGACAGAAAGCAATACCCGGATCACCACTGGAAAAGTAGATTTTGGTTCTATGATGAAACAGTCCGGAAACCGTCAGACAGCATCTTATGCAGGGATTGACCACAACGAAACAGTAAAGACAGCAGCAAATGGCAGTAAGGACACTGTGAAAGCGGCAGATGATTATCAGAAGTATCAGTACAAGGATAATACGATCGCATCAGAGATAAAACAGGTCACATCTGAGGATGTTGTCAAAGAGCAGTTCGAACAGTTTACAGAAGATGTAAAAGAAGTTCTGAAAGAGGAGCTTGGCGTGTCCGATGAAGCGATTGAAGCAGCAATGCAGACCCTTGGCTTACAGTTCCAGGATCTGCTGAATCAGAATAATCTTGCAAATCTTGTGGCAGAACTTACCGGAGCAGACAGCGTACCACAGCTTTTGTGCAGTGAACAGTTTGTAAATGTACTGCAGAGTGTCAATGACATTGGAAAAGATATTTTAAATGCACTTGACATGAGTCTGGAAGAGTTTCAGAGCGCAGTTGCCAAAGTGATGGACGATAATGCCGGATCGTCAGATGCTGTTACCGGACAGGAAACAGAAGCATCTGTGGATGAGGCAGTTGTTACAGATCAGACAGTCACAGAGGATACCAGTGCATCAACACAGAAATTTGTGGTAGAGGATGGAAGACAGACAAAAGCAGCAGAAAATGCACCTGCGCAGGATACACAGTCTTCTGAGGTAACGGAAGATATTCCGGAACAGGAAACTGTACAGAATAGGATGACATCCGAAAATGCGGCAGAGGATTCCACAGATCAGAACAATTCTTCTGATACACCCGGCAGGTTCCGTTTTACAAATGAGACAGCCCATACTGCAGACGGGGCGGTTATCACACCACAGAGTCATGTGGTACAGGAATTTGCTAATGTTGAGACAGTAGAACCATTACCGCAGAGTGTAAATACACAGGATGTGATCGATCAGATCGTAGAGTCCGCAAGAGTGATCCTGACAGAAGATAAGACGAGCATGGAGTTACAGCTGAACCCGCAGAACCTCGGAAAGATCATTCTTAAGGTTACCGAGCAGGAAGGTGCAGTGACAGCAAAGATCATGACACAGAATGCAGTGGTAAAAGAGGCATTAGAAGCCCAGACCGTAGAACTCAGACAGAATTTAGAGCAGGCTGGTGTGAAAGTGGATGCTGTTGAAGTGACCGTTGCAAGCCATGAGTTTGAGAAAAACCTTGAGCAGAATGCAGAAGGTGAAAAACAGCAGGGCGAGCAGCAGGAAAAAGAAAAAGGCAGAACCCGCAGATTAAATCTGAATGATTTAAGTGAATTATCCGGCGTGATGTCGGAAGAAGAAACTCTGGCAGCCAAAATGATGGCAGAACAGGGAAACAGTGTAGATTACACTGCATAAGTTTTGAGAAAGGAGAGAGACAATGGCGTTAATTCAGCAGGTAAAAGATGGAAAATTTATAGATGAGACTACCGGTACAGGCAGTACATCAACAAAATCGTCCGAGAAAGATAAAAAGACCAACGAGCTTGGTTATGACCAGTTCTTACAGATTTTATGCGCAGAGATGCAGTATCAGGATCCGTTGGAACCGACAAGTAATACCGAGTATATTGCACAGCTTGCGACCTTCTCACAGTTGGAGTCACAGCTTAGTGTGCAGAGTACGATCGAGGCTTCTTCGGCAAATGATCTGGTTGGCAAGTATGTCATCATGAAAGTGACTTCATCTACAACAGGAGAGACAAGCTATATCGCAGGAACCTGTGATTATGTACTTCACAAAAACGGAGAAACATTTCTTTCTGTCAATGATGGACTTTACAACCTGAAGGATCTGGATACTGTTGCAGATGCAGATTATATGGAAGCAGTGACACTTGCAGAGACAATTAAATCCGCAATTTCATTACTGCCATCCAAAAATTCAATCTCGCTTGCAAACAAGGATGATATTGAGAGCATCCGTAAGATGTATGATGGACTGAGCGATTACCAGAAGAAATTCGTTTCCAAAGATTCCTGGAAGAAGTTTGAAGAACTTGAGGCAAGATTAAAAGAACTGATCAAGGCAAACGAATCTGCAGATGGATCTGACAAAACAGACAAATCTGACAAAGCGGAGGGAACAGACAAGACTGACAGCACAGACAAGACTGACAGTACAGACAAAGCTGACAGCACAGGCAAGACGGATAGCACAGACAAATCGGAAGATGCTGGCAGGACAGACAAAACAGAAGAAACAGGAAGTGCAGGATCAGGAGATACAACAGATAACAGTTCAGACAGGACAGAGTAACAGGAGATGGGGTTATGAATAAAATTAATAACCAATTCACTTCGATTGAACAGATCACGGACCGTTATCTTGGTACCGGAAAAGGAAATTCCGCAGTCAATGCATCGGGATTGTCCTTTGAGGAAATTTTAAAACAGAAACAGGATGTTTCTGAGAGCTTGGAACTGAAATTTTCCAAACATGCCTCCATGAGACTGGAGAACAGAAAGATCAATCTGTCAAAAGAACAGAGCGAACGGCTGGAGAGTGGAGTTCAAAAAGCAAGTGAAAAGGGAATTCGGGAGTCACTCGTAATCGTTGATTCTCTGGCATTCATTGTAAATGTCCCAAACAAAACAGTTGTGACAGCAATGGACCGCACGGAATCCGATGACAACATTTATACCAATATTGATGGCGCGGTGATCATATAGCTGGACCTTAGGGGAGCAATCGGTTTCTGACTGACAGAAGAAACCAGACACCCTGCGCCAAAAGAACTTTAGGAGGTCATTTCATTATGATGAGATCAATGTACTCTGCTGTGTCAGGTTTAAAGACACATCAGACAAGAATGGACGTGATCGGTAATAATATCGCCAACGTCAACACAGTAGCTTTTAAATCTTCTTCCGTAACATTCAGTGATATCTTATATCAGACCACTTCGAATGCGTCCGGAGCAAATGCAACAACCGGTACCGGCGGTGTCAATGCAAAGCAGATCGGTCTCGGTACAACTGCGGCAGCAACCAAAGTCAGCATCACTTCTGCAGGTGCATCTGAGACAACCGGAAATCCATTTGATATCCGTCTGACTGATAAAAACTCGACAAACTTCTTTATTGTAAACAATGGTTCTGAGAACGTATTTACCCGTTCCGGTTCTTTCTACGTAGACGGCTCCGGTAACTTATGTATGTCCTCAACAGGTTATACGGTTATGGGATGGCAGGTTGACGAGACAACAGGTGAAATCCGTAAGGATACTGTTTCGGCACTCCGTATCATGCAGGAGAAGAACCTGACTTCTGCACCGGAAGCAACCACACAGGCTACTATCGCCGGTGTGCTGGATGAGAATGATGCGGATGTTAAGAGTGATGCCGGAAAAGTTATGAATCTTAACTTTTACGATAATCTTGGCTATCAGTACACAGCAAAATTTGCAATCAAGGCAACAGGAACAGATGGTGAGTACACAGTAGAGCTGACATCTATTTTAGATAGCAATAATAAGAATATTACTGAAGGATTCACACAGGCACAGATGAAGGAAATCTTTGGTAATACTGATACAGAGACAACAATTGCTTCATATTCAACAACATTGCCAAATTGTGGATATACTTATGATACGACAACAGGAAAATTGACAGAACAAGCAACAGGTGCTGAAGTAACGATTGACGGAGATGGTAAAATTTTAAAGAATGGTGTAGATACTACCAAAACCATCAAAGACGTTTTTGGTGTTTCAGATGGAAATTTGAAAAATATTCAGAACAGTAAAGCTGCCGGAAATACTGATTATGTCTTTAAAGATGTTCCAACAACCGTAAATGGTGTAACAACTCATTCTTACCAGATTGTAAAGAAAAGTGCGACTAATTTATTAAAATTCAATACAGAGGATGGAAAGTTTAGCAGCATTGGTGGTGGAACAGATAAGAGTGTGGAATTGAATCTGAACAATGCAAATTTAAATAAAAACGGAAACTTCCAGAATATTACTGTAGACTTCTCCCAGTGCTTAAACTACAACAACAGCGGTAAATCCACAATCGGCGCAGATGCCGGAGCAGTGGACGGTACAACCGGAAAAGGACGCAAGCTTGGTGCAATGACAGGTATCTCCATTGACACAAACGGACGTATCTATGGTACATACGACAATGGTAATACGGAATTGTTGGGACAGATCGCAGTTGCACAGTTCTCCAACGCATCCGGTCTTGAGAAAGTCGGAGAGAGCTGCTACCGCACAACCTTAAACTCCGGTGAATTTGATGGCATCGGTGTGGAGATTTCTGCAGACGGATCTTCCATGACAACCGGCGAGCTGGAAATGTCGAACGTAGACCTTTCCTCAGAGTTTACGTCCATGATCACAACACAGCGTGGTTTCCAGGCAAACTCCCGTGTTATTACAACCTCCGATACATTATTAGAGGAACTTGTAAACTTAAAACGATAATATAAAACTGAATGGGGGGAATCTATAAAACGTTATAGATTCCTCCTTGAATAGAAATAGTATAAAAAAAGTAACGATTATTTAGTAAATATGTTCCATACTACAACAAGATATGGTATACTAAACATTGTTTCATTGTTTTCATTGTCTGTTAACAATAAGGAAAGGATGAACACTATGATCGAAGTGACAAGATTAAATGGTACACAGATTTTGGTGAATGCGGATCTGATCGAACTTGTCGAAGAAACACCGGATACCGTGATCACTTTCACGACAGGACGAAAAATAATTGTAAAAGAAAGTAGACAACAGATAAAAAGTTTAGTAAAATCATATAAGCGGGAAATTATGGAAACTGGATTTAAAGCAGAAAATGAAAATTAAATTTTAAATATATTAACAAGGATGGCAGGTGGAAGATATGGATATCGCATCTTTAGCCGGTATAATACTCGGCGCAGTAATGTTTGTATTCGGTGTTTTCAGTAATGGTGGATTTGAAGCTTTGAAAAACATGGTTGATTCGGCGTCTATCATCATAACAGTCGGAGGTTCTATCTCCGGTGTACTGGCAGCACACAAGTTACCGGATTTCATTAACGGACTGAAGGGTATTACACTTACCTTCAAGGAAAAGGCAGAAGATCCGGCAGAGACGATCAAAAAGATCATTGATCTCTCGAATGTGGCAAGAAAAGAAGGCTTGCTCGCATTAGAGGAAGCAGCCAATGATATTGAAGACGATTTTATGAAAAAGGGCGTAATGCTTGATGTGGATGGTACGGATCCGGAACTGGTCCGTGGCATCATGGAGACAAGCCTGTCCTGTATGGAAGAAAGACATAAGAAAGTAATCGCATTCTGGGAGAAATGGGCAGAATTAGGTCCTGCATGGGGTATGATCGGTACGCTGATCGGTCTTATTAACATGCTTAGGAATCTGGAAGATGCATCGAGTATCGGACCGGCTATGTCGGTTGCCCTGGTCACTACATTATATGGTTCATTGATCGCCAACTGGCTTTGTAATCCAACTGCGTCAAAGCTTAAGGTGAATAATGAGAGAGAAGTTGCAATAAAAGAAATGATCGTGGAAGGATTGCTTTCCATTCAGGCAGGTGAAAATCCGCGTGTCATTGAAGAAAAGCTGAAATCATTCCTGACACCACAGGCAGTAGGAAGTCTCGGAGAAGGTGATGAAGCAGCCGGAGGTGAAGCATAGTGGCAAGAAAGAAGACAGAAGAAGCACCGGCAGGCGCTCCGGCATGGATGGCGACGTTTAGTGATCTTATGAATTTACTTCTTTGCTTTTTCGTTTTACTGTTTTCTATGTCAACAGTGGATGCTGAGAAGTTTGAGATGGTGATTGCATCTTTGCAGAGCAGCTTTAGTATTCTGCCGAGTGGTGGAGCTTCCATCGGAGATGGTGAGATGGTTTCTTCCGGCGTGAGCCAGTTACAGATGTATGACATCTATTATAATCAGATGGCAAATACGCAGACGACAGATGATACATCAGAAAGTTCAGATGTTGCGGAAGAGTATAAAGAAGAAGCGCTTGCCGAGTCAGAACAGATGGCAGAGCAGGTGCAGGATCTTGTAGCACAATATGGCATACAGGATCAGGTGGAAATCGATTTTAATGCGGAATATGTGCTGTTGAATTTAAATGGTGCAGTGCTGTTTGATTCCGGAAAATCTGAGATCAAGTCAGAAGCCTATCCTTTGATGGATAAGATTGGAAAGATTCTTCAGAGTTATCAGCAGAACATGATAGAGATAGAGGGACATACGGATAATGTTCCGTTCACGCATTCTTCAAAATATGAGAACAATGATGTGCTTTCGATGTATCGTGCTTTGTATGTCGCGGATTACATGCGTGATATCACGACGATAGAACCTTCGCATATCAAGTCATCCGGACGAGGGGAATATGTACCGATTGCGGACAACTCCACACCGGAAGGAAGGGCAATGAACAGACGTGTTGAGATTAAGATTTATAATTCCTATTATTCTGAAATAAATTAATAAAAGAAAGGCACAGACAATGAAAAAGAATCTGATGACAGTAATTATCCTTGCATTAGTGCTGGTGAATCTCGTATTGACGGCTATTCTTGCTTTTACGATCATTCCACAGACAAGAAAATCCAATCAGCTGATCGACAAGATCGCATCGGCAATTGATCTGGAATTAGAGGACGGTGGCAACAAAGATACTTCTGCAGTTCCGGTGGAAGACATTGAAGTTTATGATATTGAAGCCAGCTTTACCGTCAACTTAAGTCCAAGCGGCGATGGAAAAGACCATGTAGCTGTATTTTCTATCGGTTTGTCACTGAATACAAAGAGTGACGGATACAAGAGCATAGGTACGGAAGGATTGAAAGCGAAGGAAACATTGATCAAAAATGATATCAATACCATTGTTTCCGGATATACAATGGAACAGTTCCGGGAGGACGAGCAGAGCGTTAAAGATGCTATTCTCGAAGATCTGCAGGAGATGTTCGGTTCTGACTTTATCGTTGGGGTAAGTTTCTCCAGTGTAAATACGCAGTAAATTAGAATGCTAGGTGGTGAAAGAGAATGGGTGAAGTCTTATCTCAAAATGAGATAGATAGTCTTCTGCAGGCATTGAGCAGTGGAGAGCTTGATGCTGAGGACATGAAAGAAAAAGACGAAAAACAAGTGAAAAATTATGATTTTACCCGTCCGGCAAAGTTCTCGAAAGAGCATTTGCGTACGTTGGAAATCATTTTTGAACATTATGGAAGACTTCTTTCAACGAACCTACCTGTCTATTTGAGGAAAACAGTTCAGGTAGAGGTGATGAATTCAGAGGCAGTAACTTATTCTGAATTTACGAATGCGCTGTCGAATCCGGTTTTACTTGGATTGGTGAATGTATCGCCTTTGAGTGGCAGCATTATTATTGAACTTGCTGATAATTTAGGATATGCGATCGTGGATCGAATGCTCGGAGGTGTTGGTGCACCACTTGATAAGCCGAGAGATTTCTCGGAGATCGAGCTTCTGATTCTGGAGAGAATTTACAATGTATGTGTAAGCCTTCTCCCGGAACCTTGGTCGAGCGTCTGTGAGATTAGTCCGCGGCTGGAAAGGATTGAGACGAATTCCCAGTTCGCACAGATCATTTCACCGACAGAGATGATTGCATTAGTGACATTACATATCAAGATTGGCGATGTGGAAGGTCTTATGAATATCTGTCTTCCGTATCTGACATTGGAAAGTGTCATGGACAAGCTGAATACGAAATTCTGGTATTCCAATCTTCAGGAACGCGATGATACGCAGTACACAGATGCAATCGAGGCTTTGATCTCAAAAGCGAAGATCCCTGTGAAAGCAGTTTTGGGTACGAGTACGATTTCAGTGGATGATTTTGTGAATCTTCAGGTTGGAGATATTATCCGATTGGATTCGAATGTGAATCAGGATTTGAATATATTTGTCGGAAATATTAAAAAATTTACTGCTCTGCCGGGAGCTGTCGGCGATAATTATGCAGTAAGAGTTACATCAGTGGTAAGAGAGGAGCAGTAGTAATGGATGGTGTTTTATCACAGGAAGAAATCAATGCATTGCTGAATTCCCCAGAGGATAATGCAGATCAGGATGATCTGCTGACAAGCGCGGAAAAAGACGCAATTGGCGAGATTGCCAATATCAGTATGGGTACAGCAGCTACAACATTGTTTTCCCTTGTTAACCGTAAGGTAGAAATTTCGACACCGGTTGTTTCCTTTGCAACGTGGAGCGATATCTGCGATGCATATGAGAAGCCGTGTGTATTTATTCGGATAGCGTATACAGTGGGATTAGACGGAAGCAATATTCTTGTTTTAAAAGAGCATGATGTGAAAGTCATCACAGACCTGATGATGGGCGGCGATGGTACGAACACAGACGGAGAGTTAGGAGAATTGCATTTGAGTGCGATCAGCGAGGCGATGAACCAGATGATGGGTTCTGCGGCAACTTCCCTTTCTTCCATGCTGAATAAGAAGATTGATATCAGTCCACCAGTCGCAGATCTTATTGATCTGAAGGAAAGCATTGATGAGAGAGCAATTGATGAATTTTTATCAGGTTCATTTGTAAAGATTGCATTCAAAATGGAGATTGGCGATCTTGTTGACAGTGAGATTATGCAGTTATATCCGATTTCCTTTGCAAAAGAGATGTGTGCAAATATCACGAAGAATATGGAAGCAGATTCTGAATCAACATCAAATGATACAGAGAAGAAGGCAGGCGGACAATCCGCAGCACCTCAGCCTCAGATGAATCAGCAGATGGGTCAGCCAATGGGAGGACAGCAGGTTATGGATCAGCAGATGGGACAACCAATGATGGGTCAGCCAATGATGGGTCAGCCAATGATGGGACAGCCAATGATGGGACAGCCGATGATGGCACCGAATATGAATCAGATGTATACACAGCCGGTTAATGTTCAGCCGGCACAGTTTCAGGCTTTTAATCCAAACATTGCACAGGTTGCAGGGGCGGAGAATATCGGTCTTATTATGGATGTGCCGCTTGAAGTGACTGTGGAGCTTGGAAGAACTACAAAGTCGATCCATGAAATTTTGGATTTCGCACCTGGTACGATCATTGAGTTGAATCGAATCGCCGGTGAACCAATAGTCATTCTTGTAAACGGAAAATACGTTGCCAAGGGTGAAGTCGTAGTAATTGAAGAAAGTTTTGGTGTGAGAATCACCGAGATTGTAAAATAAGATAGGAAAGAAGAGGAGAAACAAATAATATGGCTAAAGTAATGATTTGTGATGACGCAGCATTTATGAGAATGATGATTAAGGATATTTTAACTAAGAATGGTTATGAGATCGCTGCCGAAGCTGAAAACGGACAGAAAGCAGTTGAAAAATATCCGGAAGTAAAACCAGATCTTGTATTAATGGATATCACAATGCCTGAGATGGATGGAATCGAAGCATTAAAGAAGATCAAAGCATTAGATCCAGGTGCAAAGATCATTATGTGTTCTGCAATGGGACAGCAGGCAATGGTTATCGAGGCAATTCAGGCAGGAGCAAAAGACTTTATCGTAAAACCATTTCAGGCAGAGCGAGTTCTTGAAGCAGTAAAAAAAGTTGTAGGTTAATATGATATTACTCAGTTCTGCATTGGGCAGTTTCCTTCAACTCATAGGCGTATTGATCATTTTTATTGTTGTCCTGTTCATCACGTTTTATACAACGAAGTGGATCGGCAATTATCAGAAGACGAATCTGGTCAACAAATATTTACAGATTGTGGAATCAATACGTGTTGGAAATAATAAGTTCATTGCGATTGTGAAGGCAGGAGAGGCTTATCTTGTGGTTGCAGTTGGTAAGGATGAAGTCACTTTACTGACACAGCTTACAGAAGAACAGCTCAGTGAAATACCTGATTTTTCCGCAATGCAGAATAAGTTTCCAATGGATGGAAAGGCTGCACAGGAAAATTTTCATGAGATTTTAGAACGCATGAAAAAACATTTTCCAAAGAAATAGGTTTTAATTATGACAAAGGCTAAAAAAACATATTGTATGGTATCGTTTATCGTAGCTGCGGTTGTACTGGTGCTGACATTGTCATTGTCGATAGGAGGCTCCACTGTATATGCAGCTTCCATGGACCCGGACAGTATTACGGATTTTACCAATACGGATTCAACAGAGAGTGCAGCGCGCGCGGTAGAGGATAACACAAATGGTTTGACAATTTCATATAACAATGATGGTGGCTCTTTATCAGCACCAGTGAAAATGCTTCTTGTATTGACAATTTTATCACTGGCGCCTTCGATACTGATCATGCTGACATCCTATACAAGAATTATCATTGTATTGCATTTCCTGCGTACCGCGATTGGAACGCAGACAGCACCACCGAATCAGGTGTTGATCGCATTGGCTTTGTTTTTGACATTTTTCATTATGTGGCCGACGTTTCAGCAGATCAACACAGAGGCGATACAGCCGTTAGATCAGGGTGAGATCACTACCGAGGAAGCTTTTACGATTGCACAGGGACCGCTTCGGGAGTTTATGTATGGGCAGACACAGGAAAAGGATTTAAAACTGTTCGTTGATATCTCGAATGAGACTTACGACAGTTATGATGATGTTCCGATGACAACACTGGTTCCGGCATTTATCTTAAGTGAATTAAGAGCTGCATTTATTATCGGTTTTGTGATTTATATTCCGTTTATCGTAATCGATATGGTCGTGGCATCCGTGCTGATGTCTATGGGTATGATGGG
>ERZ791689.493-NODE-493-length-17501-cov-2.78849_pt1 | contig 17501 bp, 16 predicted proteins | sample MGYA00509957_ERZ791689 | MGnify/ENA primary metagenome ERZ791689 (study PRJEB30046, sample SAMN00715167) | human gut metagenome | study: EMG produced TPA metagenomics assembly of the A metagenome-wide association study of gut microbiota in type 2... | reverse complement strand
TTGCCTGATTCCTTCCCACAGAGGCAAAGAGCCGGCATCCGAATTATTGATGAAAGAACTTGGACTTCATCCGGTGATCGATGCCGGACTTGCATTAGGTGAGGGAACCGGAGCAGTCATGATGTTTTCACTACTGGATATGGCGATGACATTATATGAGACAGGCGCTACCTTCGGTGATTTTCACATAGAGGAGTACCATAGATTTTAGAGAGGTTTACAATGGTTACATTGGTGACAGGTGGAAGTGGCAGTGGAAAATCTGCTTACGCGGAAACACTGCTGTCTTCCTGTGAAGGAATGAAATTTTATATTGCGACCATGCAGGTTTATGATGCGGAAGGCGAAAAGAAGGTAGAACGCCACCGGAAACTGCGAGAAGGAAAAGGGTTTCTTACGATTGAAAGTCCGGTTGATGTCGGAAAAATTGAGGTATCAGAATATCAGTCGCAGATAGGAAAGATGAGGACGGATGCTGCTGGTAAAAAATCTGCGCTGTTAGAATGCATGTCGAATCTTGCAGCAAATGAGATGTTTACAGGTGAAGGCGTAAGATCAGCAGATCAGGTGGCTGATAAAATCATAAATGACATACAGCTTCTTTCACAAAAAACAGATAACCTCATCATTGTGACCAACAATGTGTTTGAGGACGGTGTGAAATATGATGATGGAACAATGGAATACTTAAGAGCACTTGGTAAAATCAACGTAGGGCTTGCGGAACTTGCAGACCGGGTGGTAGAAGTGGTTGTGGGGATTCCGGTTGAGTTGAAAGTACAGTGAGGATAAGTCATGAAAATATTAAAGGCAATGGTGATCGCATTTTCTATTTATTCGAAAATTCCGGTGTCACAATTTGAATGGAAGGAAGAAGACATGGAATACATGATGTGTTTTTTCCCATGGATCGGTGGTGTGATCGGACTGGCGTTTTTTGGCTGGGCGGTGTTGTGTGAAAAATTTGCGGTAGGAACGCTGTGTTACGCGCTGATCGCAGCAGCAATCCCGTTGATCATCTCAGGCGGATTTCACGTGGATGGTTATATGGACACGATGGATGCACTTCATTCGTATCAGAGCAGGGAGAAAAAATTAGAGATTCTGAAAGATTCCCATATCGGCGCATTTGCAGCGATTATGCTGGTGCTTTACTATCTGATCGATATTGCGGCGATTTCTGAGATCCATACCCGAAAAGCAGTGTTTGCAGTGGCGGCAGTTTTTTTCCTGGCGAGGTGCTTAAGCGGAATCGCAGTTGTGACGTTGCAGCCGGCAAAAAAAGAGGGACTTCTCTATACCTTTGCATCTGGGGCACAAAAAGAAAAAGTTAAAAGAGGATTATATTTACAACTTATCTTATGCATGGGTCTTATGATCATCATTTCAAAAGAATATGGTGTGGCAGCGATCATTGCGTCACTTTTGAGTTTCCTTTATTTTAAAAAGAAAAGCTATAAAGAATTTGGCGGGATCACGGGGGACACAGCGGGATTTTTTGTGACAGTATGTGAGGCTGCTGTGGCAGTTGCAGTTGCGATTGCAGGCGCGTAGCACAACTTAAAATGAAAAAGGAAGAACAAAAATATGGAACTATACATCGGTGGATATGCGCAGGGAAAACTTTCCTACGTGCAGAATAAATATAAGGGGAAGGATGTTACAATCGTCAATGATCTGCATTTGTGGGTGAAACAACTGATACAGGAGGGAAAGCCGGCAGAGGAGATTGTGCTGCAATACTATAAAGAACATCCGGACTGCATTTTTATCTGTGATGAGATTGGCAATGGAATTGTTCCGATAGAAAAAGAGGAACGCGAATATAGGGAGCGTACCGGCAGGTTATTGATCCAGCTTGCCAGAGAGGCAAAGACAGTGGAGCGTATTATATGTGGAATCGGGCAGAAGATAAAGTAAATGTAAAGATTACGTGGATTCGGCACGGAATGACGAAAGCGAATGAAGAACACCGTTATCTTGGAAAAACAGATGAGCCGTTGTCGGAAAAAGGAATCCACCTGTTAGAAGAAAAAAAGAGAGAATACAATCTGGATAATTCCGGTTTTTTATATACATCTCCGATGAAGCGCTGTGTGCAGACAGCAGAAATCCTTTTTTCGCAGAAGCCAATAGTGATTCCTTCGTGGAAAGAAATGGATTTTGGACTGTTTGAAGGAAAAAATTACGAGGACTTAAGGGACAACGCAGATTACCAGAAGTGGATTGACAGCAACGGAACACTGCCTTTTCCGGGTGGTGAATCGAGAGAAAGTTTTATCAGGCGTTCTATGGAAGGGTTTGAAGAAATGCTGGCGGATGTTTTAAGGCATGTTTCCGGGGATACATCTGGAGCCGAATGGCAGATAGAAATGCCTGATACACAGGATTGTGATGCAATAGAGGTTTCGGTTGCAGCAGTGGTTCATGGTGGTACGATCATGGCTGTTTTAAGCACGCTGACCGGAGGAGAATATTTTGATTTCCAGTTGAAAAATGGAGAGAGTTATGAGACTGTCATTCAGTTAGAAAAAGGGAGTAAGCATTTATGATTTATCATATCACTGCCACACTGGCAGGATTTTTATTAGATTTACTGTTGGGAGATCCATACTGGCTGCCACACCCGATCCGGCTGATCGGAAACTGGATCAGTTTTCTGGAAAAAAAGCTGATCGGCGGCAAAGAGGAAGAAAAACATACAACACCAGAACAGGAGAGGGTAAGAGGCGTGCTACTTGTGCTGGCTGTTTTAAGCTGTACCGTGGCAGTTGCGGCAGTCATACTGGTTGGAGCATACAGACTGAATCCGTATCTTGGCGTTATTGTTGAAACAATTATGACGTATCAGATTCTTGCTACAAAGTGTCTGAAAGTCGAGAGCATGAAAGTATATAAGGAATTAAAAAAGGGCGATATCGAAGCTTCGCGCAAAGCGGTTTCCATGATCGTCGGCAGGGACACGGAACATCTTGACGAGACAGGAGTTGCAAAAGCTGCGATCGAAACAGTAGCGGAAAATACGTCCGACGGTGTGATCGCACCAATGATTTACACCGCGATCGGTGGTCCGGTTCTCGGTTTCTTTTATAAGGCGGTCAATACAATGGATTCAATGGTTGGATACAAAAATGACCGTTATCTGTATTTCGGAAGAACCGCAGCAAAATTAGATGACATCGTAAATTATATCCCAGCCCGCATCAGCGCAGTGCTTATGGTAATTTCCTGTTTTTTCTGTGGAAAAGAGTTTCATGCAAAACAGGCATGGGATATTTATAAAAGAGACCGCTACAAACATGCCAGCCCGAACTCGGCACAGACAGAGGCGGTGTGCGCGGGTGCACTCGGAATAAGACTTGCCGGAAATGCAAGTTATTTTGGAAAAATTGTCGAAAAACCCTATATCGGAGATGCCACAAGAGCGGTGGAGATCGAGGACATTAAGCGCGCAAACCGCCTGCTATATGCGACAGCAATCCTGTGCGAGGCGCTGTGTCTGATCGTGCTTGTGGGGATTGCTTAGAAGAATGGAGGAAACAGAAAATGCGCCCGGTCATACATGGAGGAGACATCTATCAGAATAACGTAGAACTGGATTTTTCGGTCAACATCAATCCACTCGGAATCCCGGAAAAAGTGAAGGAAGAAATGCATAAGGCGATAGATTCCTGTGAGCATTATCCGGATATCAGCCACACAAAACTGATCGCTAAAATCGCAGAAAACTATGAGATTCCCGCGGAGCATATTTTATGCGGAAATGGGGCGTCGGAACTATTTGCAGCAATTGTTCATGCCGTAAGACCGCGCAAAATCATAATTCCGGTTCCTTCATTTTTCGGTTATGAGAGGGCGGCAGGTGTGACAGATGCTGTAGTTTCCTATTATGAGATGAAAGAGTCGGATAACTTCTGCCTGACTGAAAATTTTTTGCAGGAATTGCAGGAGGATGTCGATTTTCTGTTTCTGGCGAATCCAAACAATCCAGTTGGAAATACAATTGAGGAGTCTCTGCTGGAGCAAATCTGCGACCGATGCAGAGAAAAACAGATCACGGTTGTGCTGGATGAATGTTTTTTGGAGTTTACGGAGAAAAAAGGCTTTTTTTCCACACACAATCTGCATGATTATCCGAATGTCATCGTTGTGAAAGCTTTCACAAAGTTATATGCGATTCCGGGGGTGCGTCTTGGGTTCTTATTTTGTGGTGGAAAAGAACAGACAGATCGTATTTCCCTGCAGCTGCCGGAGTGGAATATTTCTGTGATTGCAGAAGCAGCAGGACTGGCAGCTTTAGAGGAAAAAGAATATTGCGACGAGACGGTTTCCTATATCCGGACAGAGCGAGAATATCTGGCAAAAGAACTGGAAAATGCAGACATTCAGGTTTTTCCGGGCGAAGCGGATTTCCTTCTTTTAAAAACAAAGCAGCCGCTGTATGACAAATTATTAGAGCAAAAAATTTTAATTCGTGACTGCAGCAATTACAGGGGACTGCAAACCGGTTATTACAGGGTTGCAGTAAAGCAGCATGAGGACAATGAGAAACTGATCGCAGCCATAAAAAATGGGTGGCAGGATTCACAGGACAGCGAATGAAAAAAAGTAGATTTGTAGGACAGCGAATGAAAGAGTAGAAGATTTGCAGGGGAGCTAATGAAGGTGCAGTGAAATTTGCAAGACAGATAATGAAGGAGCAGGAGTGTCACATGGAAACGATTGAGTATGTCAGACCACAGGAAATCGAAAAACGAAGCTTTGCAATTATAACAAAAGAATTAGAAGAAATGGGAATCGTGCTTCCGAAAGAGCAGGAACTTGTGACGAAGAGAGCCATTCATACAAGTGCAGATTTCGATTATGCAAAGACGATGACGTATTCGCCAGATGCAGTAGCGGTGGCAAAAAACCTGATCAAAAGTGGAGCGGACATTGTCACAGATACCAATATGGCGCTTTCGGGCGTGAATAAAAAGGAACTGGCAAAGTACGGCGGAGAGGCGCACTGTTTTATGGCCGATGAGGAAGTGGCAAAAATCGCAAAGGAGCGCGGTGTGACAAGAGCCACCGTGAGCATGGAAAAGGCGTCACAGATCCAAAAGCCTGTAATTTTTGCAATCGGGAATGCACCGACAGCGTTGATCGAACTCTACCAGATGATACAGAGTGGAAGTTACCGCCCAGCTTTTATTATCGGGGTTCCGGTTGGATTTGTGAATGTGGAAGCAGCAAAAGAACTGATTCTAAAGACCGATATACCATATATCATAAACCGGGGCAGAAAGGGCGGCAGCAATGTCGCGGCAGCGATCTGCAATGCACTTTTGTATGAACTGCGGGATGAGACGTAAAAGTCAGAACAGATGGATGCAGATTTTCAGATTAACGTAAAGATCTGAGAGAGCAGAAGGAGCATTGGAAAATTATGCGATACGGATTTACAACAGGAAGCTGTGCAGCGGCTGCCTCAAAAGCAGCAGCCTATATGCTTTTAACAGGAAAATTAAAACAGGATATTACAATTCAGACACCAAAAGGAATCGTTTTTCATGCAGAAATCCTTGAAATTACAAGAGGGGAAAAAGAGGTGACCTGTGCGGTGCGAAAAGATGGTGGCGACGATCCGGATATTACAACCGGGGCGTTGATTTTTTCCACCGTGCGCATCGAAAATCAAATCAAAAAATCTGTTGCAGAAAGTGACGGAGTGCCAGAACAGAAGAAAGCAGAGATTTTGATCGATGGTGGAACAGGTGTAGGCAGGGTGACAAAACCCGGTTTAGACCAGCCGGTCGGAAACGCTGCGATCAATCACGTGCCGCGGGAAATGATCGCAAAAGAAGTGCAGGAAGTCTGTGCATTAGCGGATTATACCGGAGTGCTTGAGATTATCATTTCTGTGCCAACGGGAGAAAACCTTGCGGAGCAGACCTTCAATCCAAGACTTGGCATTGTCGGAGGAATTTCCATTTTAGGAACATCCGGGATTGTCGAGCCGATGAGCAGTCAGGCATTGTTAGATACAATCAAAGTGGAATTAAATCAGAAAAAGGCGGAGGGGTATCCGGTCGCGGCGGTATCTCCGGGCAACTATGGACTTGATTTTATGAAAAATACCTACCATTATGATCTTGACCGCAGCGTAAAGTGCAGCAACTTTATCGGTGATACGATCGATATGGCGATTGCCGCTGGATTTGAAAAAATGCTGCTCACAGGACATATCGGAAAACTCGTAAAAGTAGCAGGCGGGATCATGAACACACATTCCAAAGAAGGGGATTGCCGCATGGAATTGCTTGTGGCAGCCGGGGTGAGAAATCAGGTTCCTTATCCGGTGCTTGATGAGATACTGCAGTGTGTGACAACAGAGGAGGCAGTCAGAAAACTGGAAGTCTGTGGCAAAAAAGATGCAGTTATGCAGGACTTACTTGCAAAAATCATGTTTTATCTGAAAAAGCGCGCAGCCGGAAAAATACAGATCGAAGTGATCATTTACTCCAATGAGTTTGGAGAACTTGCAAAATCCGAGGGCGCCGAGGCGTTTTTACAAGAATTATTATAATAAAATATATGTAATTGCGAAACTTATAGATGAAGTAGAGTGAATGACCTAAACGAAAGGAAAAAAACAGTATGGTATATTTTGTGGGAGCAGGACCGGGAGCAGCCGATCTGATCACAGTCCGTGGAATGAAACTTTTGCAGCAGGCAGATGTTGTCATTTATGCAGGATCACTTGTGAATCCCGAACTTTTGACTTATTGCAAAAAACAATGTGAGATACATAACAGTGCGTACATGACCCTAGAGCAGGTGCTTGCGGTAATGGAGGAGGCAGAAAAAAAGGGATTTATGACGGTGCGCCTCCATACCGGGGAGCCGAGCATTTACGGAGCTGTGCGGGAGCAGATGGATTTTCTGGAGAAAAAGGGGATTGCGTATGAGAGTTGTCCGGGCGTGAGCGCCTGCTTTGGAGCAGCTGCATCCTTAAATCTGGAATACACGCTGCCGGAAGTATCACAGTCACTGATTATCACCCGTATGGAGGGCAGAACCGGTGTCCCGGAAAAAGAGAGCATTGAAAGCTTTGCAGCACATCAGGCATCTATGGCAATCTACTTAAGCACCGGAATGTTAGGAGAACTAAGCAGACGGCTGATCGCAGGGGGCTATCGGGCGGATACGCCGGCAGCGCTTGTATATAAGGCAACCTGGTCGGAGGAAGAAGCATATCTTTGCACCGTTGCGCAGTTAGAGGAGACAGCAAAAGAGCATCATATTACAAAGACAGCACTCATTATCGTGGGGGATGTTGTGGCACACCAGCACTATGCAAAATCCAGACTTTATGCAGCAGATTTTGAAACAGAGTTTCGCAGGGTAGAAAAAAATGAACATTAGTATCATCACATTTACAGATAAAGGCGCAGAACTGGCAGAAAGAATCAGCCAGAGCTGGGAAAATGCTAAGATCACGATCGAAAACCGCCACCAAAAGACTAATGAGAAACAAGGCAGTCAGTCACCTGCGGAAGCAAGGAAAAGTCTTAGTGACTGGACCAGACAGCAGTTTACAGAAAAAAACGCGATTGTCGTGATCGGTGCCTGTGGGATTGCAGTTCGTATGATCGCACCGTTCGTGTCGGATAAATTAAGTGACAGCCCGGTCGTTTCATTAGATGAAGCAGGAACCTTTGTGATTCCGCTGCTTTCCGGGCATATGGGTGGAGCCAATGAGCTTGCAGAACAGATCGCAGAGCAGATCGGCGCAATCCCGGTCATCACAACCGCTACAGATGTCAATCAGACCTTTGCGGTGGATGTATTTGCAAAAAAATGCGGGCTTTCCATTTATAACCGGGACGGAATCGCAAAAGTTTCCACAAAAGTTCTGGAAGGCAAAATGGCGGACATTGTGATTTCGTCACAACATACGGAGTTAGAGCAGGGAATCCTGGGCTTGCAGCCGAAAGAGTATGTGATCGGAATCGGATGCAGAAAAGGAAAAAGCTTCGAGGAACTGGATTGGTTTATTCGGAAGTGGTTAGCTCATGCAAAAGTTGAAAAAAAACTGATCCGTGCAATGGCATCCATTGATTTAAAAAAAGGGGAGGAAGGACTGCTCCGGTGGTGTGCTGCAAACCGTATTCCGTTTCAGACTTATCCGGCAGAGACACTGCGGCAGGTGAAGGGCGATTTTTCGGAATCCTCTTTTGTAAAAGAAAAAACAGGTGTGGATAATGTCTGCGAGCGTGCCGCCATGAAAGCAGCCGGGGAGAGCGGAATCTTCGTGTTAAGAAAAGTCGCGGAAAATGGCATGACTATTGCAATTGTAAAATATGACTGGAAGTTAGAGAGAGAACTATCAAAGGAGTATCGGATCGATGAAAAGTAAAATATATATCGTTGGAATGGGACCGGGAACAGCGGAAATGCTGACACCACAGGCAGATCACGCCTTACAGGACAGTGATGTGATCGTCGGTTATCCGGTGTATCTGAAATTATTAGGAGAAAAATATCAGGAAAAAGAATTTTTATCGACTCCGATGAAACAGGAGATCAGACGCTGCGAGATGTGTTTTGAGGAAGCAGAAAAAGGAAAAACGGTCTCAATGGTATGCAGCGGTGACGCCGGTGTGTACGGTATGGCTTCCCTGCTTTATGAGATGTCAGAAACGCATCTGGACTGTGAACTTGTGGTAGTTGCCGGAATCACAGCGGCAAACAGCGGGGCAGCCGTGCTTGGCGCTCCGTTAAATCACGACTACTGTGTGATCAGCCTGAGTGATCTTATGACCCAGTGGGAGCTGATAGAGAAAAGGCTTGCGGCAGCAGCCTGCGGCGATTTTTGCATGGCAATCTACAATCCGTCGAGCCGCCAGAGACCGGATTATTTAAAAAAAGCCTGCGATATTTTATTAAAAAATGGCGTAGAACCAGAGAGAGCCTGTGGTTACGTGGAGAACATCGGAAGAGAAGACGGTGAGCTTTATATCAGTAAGGTCTTCGTTGACGAAGGCGTTACAATGAAACGTATGAGACCTGCACATTAGAAGCATTGCGGGAACGTCAGGTCAATATGTTTACAACCGTGTTTATTGGAAATTCGAGAACGAAGATCATAAATGGTAAGCTGGTAACACCGAGAGGATATAACGTGTCGTAAAGGATAAAAAGCATAGTGGAAGGATTTTTCTATGGATAAAATTTTGATTTTTTCAGGGACAACGGAAGGACGTATGTTAGCGCAGACATTGTCTGAAAACGGAATCAACTGTATTGTTTCCGTGGCAACAGAATATGGGGAGATCGTCATGCCGGAAATGGAGGGCGTGACCATTCATAAAGGCAGAATGGACACCGGGGCAATAAAGGATTTTGTGTCACAGGAGCAATTTGATGCTGTTGTGGATGCCACGCACCCATTTGCGACGGCTGTATCGGAAAATATCAGGGATAGTCTGAAAGGAACAGACATTCCTTACATTCGTTTACAGCGACAGACTTCGGAGATGATGAAAAAATGCAAAACAGGAAATCCTGAGACAGAAAATCAAAAAGAAGTGAATCATGCAGCAGATGTGATCGTATGCAAGGATGCAGCAGAATGTGCAGACATCTTAAAAAACATCAGTGGCAACATCCTTCTTACGACCGGAAGCAAAGACCTGTCCGTTTACGCCGGAGAAGAAAATTTAAAAAACAGATTATTTGTCCGGGTGCTGCCGGGAATCGAAAGTATTTCAATCTGTGAGCAGAACGGCATTTTTGCAAAACAGATCATCGCCATGCAGGGACCATTTTCCGTGGAAATGAACCGTGCTCTCATAAGACAGTTCAACATCCGTTGTCTGGTGACAAAAGAGAGTGGCAGAACCGGTGGATTTCTGGAAAAAATAAAGGCAGCCCAGTCAGAAGGAATCACAGCCTGTGTGATCGGAAACCCGGAAAAACAACATACCGGAGATTCCTATGAGGAGGTATGCAGAAAAATTTCCTCTATCACCGGAATAACGATCAAAAACCAAATTTCGCTGATCGGAATTGGCATGGGAGCGAGAAAGTCCCTTACGATAGAGGCAGCAGAAAAAATCCGAGAGGCAGATTATATTTTTGGCGCTAAAAGACTGCTTGAGACCGCAGAGAATGATCATGCGGTGCGTTATCCCTATTATCTGGCAGAGGAGATTTTGCCGGAATTGGAAAAATTATCCGGCTATGGTGTGAAAGTGGCAGTTCTTTTTTCCGGCGATACCGGATTTTACAGTGGATGCAGCAAATTATACGAAAAACTGAAAGACAGAAGTGACAGTCAGGTGCGCATTTATCCGGGCATTTCGTCGGTCGCATACTTTGCGGCAATGACAGGATACAGTTATCAGGACGTGGCTGTTTTTAGTATTCACGGGCACGGCGAAGACAGAACGTGGACGGGGAAACTGCTTGAGACAATCCGGTTTTCTGAAAAAACGTTCCTGTTGATGTCAGGAAAAGAAGATGTGCAGAAATTAGGCAGTCTGCTTTTAAAATATGGATTGCAGGACTGCGCAGTGCTGGCTGGTTTTCAGTTATCCTATCCGGAGGAGAAAATCCTTTTTCTGTCACCAAAACAATGCACGCAGGTGGAAGAAAAAGGTTTATACATCTGTCTGATCCTGAATCAGAATGTGGAGAAAGAGCCTGTTACCTGTGGTATCCCGGATGCAGAATTTTTGCGGGACAAAGTACCGATGACAAAAGAGGAAATCAGGGGATTGTCTATCTGTAAACTGAATCTGAAACGGGATTCGGTCTGCTATGATATCGGAAGCGGAACCGGTTCGATCGCAGTGGAAATGGCAAAAAGAAGCGGTGAGATACAGGTCTATGCGATTGAGAAAAAGCCGCTTGCATTAGAACTGATGCAAAAAAACATCGAAAAATTCGCACTCTCCAATATCCAAATCATCAAAGGGGAGGCACCGGACTGCCTTCTTGCAGAGAATCGAACAGAACGACCGACACATGCATTTATCGGGGGAAGTGGCGGCAGACTGCGGGAAATCTTAGATATTTTATATGAGAAAAACAATACCATGCGGATTGTGATCAATGCGATCAGCTTGGAAACAGTAAGTGAGCTTACTGCACTAAAAAATGACAGGAGAATCACAAATCTTGAGATCATACAGGTGCAGGTATCACGCGCAAGATCTGTTGGGGAGTATGAACTTATGCAGGGGGAAAATCCAATCTATATCTGCTCGTTTGATTTTATGAGAATATAGAAAGAAAAGGACAATAGCATGAAATTTCCAGAAATTATGATCGCAGCGGCAAAAAGCGGCAGCGGAAAAACAACGATCACCTGTGCTTTCTTAAAACAGCTGTTAAGCAGAGGCAGACATCCGGTGTCTTTTAAATGTGGACCGGATTATATCGATCCCATGTTTCATGAAAAGGTTCTTAAAATTCCGTCCAAAAATCTGGATACTTTTTTTTCAGATGCAAAGCAGGTAAGAGCTTTATATGCAATGGAACAGCCCGGACATGATATTGCAGTACTCGAAGGTGTGATGGGATTATACGATGGGCTTGGCGGCATCCGTGAAGAGGGATCTTCCTATCATCTGGCAGAAACGTTGGGGGGACCGATCGTACTTGTGGTGGATGCACATGGCATGGGAAGGTCGGTGATTCCGCTTATCGCAGGTTTTTTGCAGTATGATAAGAAAAAACTGATCAGGGGTGTTATTTTAAACAGGACAAGTAAAATGTTTTTTGACACGATCGCACCACTGATCGAGGAAGAACTTTCGATTAAAGCATTGGGATGTATTCCGAATGAAAAAGAACTGTCACTCGGTTCAAGACATCTCGGTCTTATTTTGCCGGATGAGGTAAATGAACTCAATCTTCAATTGGAAAAGGCAGGACAGCTGCTCGAAAAATACGTGGATGTAAATGCCATGATTCAAATTGCGGAGCAGGGCATTGAGAAAGATTTTTATAAACAGGAGATTTTGTATCCAAAAACGAAATACTCCACACCAAATAGTCAGGAGAAAATCACAGAGCAAAGTCTGGAACAGATTGCTTACGGACACAGAAAATCTGCTATATCCAAAAAAGTCCGCATTGCAGTGGCACAGGATGAAGCCTTTTGTTTTTACTACCGGGATAACCTGAAAATGTTAGAGTATTACGGTGCAGAACTTGTTCCCTTTTCACCGCTACATGATACAGAACTCCCTGAAAATATACAGGGTTTACTGTTAGGTGGAGGCTATCCGGAACTTTATGCAAAAGAACTTTCAGAAAATGAGAGTATGCGAAGATCAATCAAAGCAGCATTGGAGAAGAAACTTCCCTCATTAGCAGAGTGTGGAGGTTTTATGTATCTGCATGAGAAGCTGATTGATAAGGAAGGAAACAGTTTTCCGATGGTCGGAGCAATCCCGGCAGAATGTCATGATACTGGAAAACTGGTACGGTTTGGTTATGTGGAGCTTACAGTTGCAAACAGGAACGAGGGAGCCGGGGATAATGAGAAAACTTCCGAAGCGACAGAAATTGCAGGCTTCTTGCAGAAAAATGATAAAATCTGCGCACATGAGTTTCATTATTTTGACAGTACCGATAATGGGGCAGCCTGTACGGCAACGAAACCTGTAACTGGAAGAAACTGGAAAGGTATACATGCATCGCAGGAGCATTTCTGGGGATTTCCACATCTGTATTATCCGTCGAATCCTGAATTTGTAGTTCGGTTTATAGAGAGGATGATTCGATAAACATAAAAATTACATTATAATTAATCAATCCCGCTAAGTCTAGGCAGCTCTGCTGTATGCGTAACATGGTGGGACTTTTGTTTATGTAAATGTTTATTTCAGGATGTAATGCATATTTTCACAGACTGGGGCAGAGTACAGTGTAGGTAATAGAATGTAATAAATATCTTCTTTTGGCATATTATATTCATAAACAAGAAATTGCAAAATGAATTGAAATAACGAAATAAAAAATATCAAAAAACAAATTCGCTATTGTACTTTGCGACAATTAATGATATGGTATGAGTACTAGGAGGAATGAACCATGGTAAATCGTGTAGTGAGAATAGAAAGAATAACAATTGAGAACTTCAAGAATGTTTCAAAGGGGACGCTTAATTTCGAGAACAAACGTAAGGCTTATAAAGCAAGTGTTTTAGGCCTGTATGGACAGAATGGATCTGGAAAGACTGCGTTAATTGACGCTATTCAGTTACTTAAGTTTGCTTTATGTGGTAATCAGATTCCGAAAAAGTATGCGGATTATATTCATGTGGATGCAGAATTTGCAACATTGAAATATGAGTTGGTTGTGTGTTATTCAGATGAAAAGTATAAAGTGTGGTATCAGTTTTGCTTAAAGAAGGTAATTGACGAGTTAGTTTCTAATGTAGAAGATGAAACTAATACAAGTATGGTTACCAGGGTAGAGTTGTTTGATGAAGTACTTTCTTTTTCTTATGAGTCAAAAGAGGAGAAGTTGCGCAAAGCTCCATTAATTGACACAAGAGCTGACGAACTGTTTGCGCCTAAAGCGAAATTAATTGAATTAGTCGGGGAAAACAAAGAAAGATATATGGACTTACTAGTTACTAAGCGATTAACAAAGGCAACGTCTAGAAGCTTTGTGTTTTCTAGAGAATTGATAAATCAATATAGGAAAAACTGTGAGAATAAAATTTATATGAGATTGATAGAAGGATTGTATACGTTTGCTCATAGAGAATTATTTATCATTGGGACAGAAAGTATTGGCTTGATTAGCTTGAATGCGTTGCCATTAGTATTCAAGTATAAGAATGATAATTCCGAAGCTGTAGGAAAAGTGGTGCTTTCGTTAGACGGAACAACATTGATACCAGAAGATTCATTTAGTCTTGTTGAAAAAGTTATGGAGAATATGAATATTGTTCTTGAACAGTTAGTTCCAGGATTAAAAATTGGAATTATTGATTTGGGATCTTCGATGACAAAGGAAGGGAAAGTCGCAAGACAAATCCAGCTTATGTCTTTGAAAAATAGTAAAGAAATTCCATTCTGCTATGAATCAGAAGGAATTAAGAAGATAGTATCTATTTTACAACTTTTAATCGTAGTGTATAATCATCCGTCTGTAACAGTTGCTATAGATGAACTAGATGGAGGTGTGTTTGAGTATTTACTTGGAGAATTATTAAATATCATTTCTGAAAAAGGAAAGGGACAGCTTATTTTTACATCCCATAACCTTAGACCTTTAGAAACAATTGACAAAGGGTTTATTGCATTTACAACAACAAATCCAGAAAAGAGATATATTCGTTTAGCTAACGTAAAAGGAACAAACAACCTTCGTGATTTCTATTATAGAGATATTGTATTAGGAGAACAGATCGAGCAAGTATATAATCCTACAAATAATTTCGAAATTGCTTTAGCATTTAGAGAGGCGGGTGAAGCATTTGGCTCGTAGGAAAGTTGTTTTTGTAATTGTTGAAGGTCCATCTGATGAGACAGCATTAGGTATCACATTGAATCAGGTTTTTGATAAGGAATCTGTATATGTACACATCATGCATGGTGATATTACGACTCGAAATGGTGTTACTTCTCAAAATATTGTATCGAAGATTGGAAATGAAATAAAGTCCTATGCTAAATCAAATCATTATAAAGCAGCTGATTTTAGGCAGATAATTCATATTGTTGATACGGATGCCGCCTATCTTTTAGAAGACAAGATTATAGAAGATGCAGAAAGCCATGAATTATCATATCAGGATGATGGCATTCATACTAATGATAGGGAGAAAGTGATTTCGAGAAATAAGCAAAAGACTGAAAACTTGTTTCGTCTGAGATCATGTGGAAATGTCTGGGGAGTCCCGTACAGAGTGTATTATATGTCATGTAATTTGGATCATGTGCTATATGGCAAGAGAAATAGTTCCGATGAGGAAAAGGAACAAGATGCATATAATTTTGCAAAGTTATATAAGAAGGATGTTGCGGCTTTTCTGAAATATATGTGTGATTCAGCATTTTCTGTAAAAGGAGATTTCAAAGAATCGTGGGAGTTTATTGAAGAGGATATGCATTCGATTGAAAGATATACGAATTTACCAATCTGTTTTGAAGAAGAGTACTCTGAGAATGAAGACACATAATATAGTTTTGGATTTATATATGTAATTTGGATATCAAGAACTCTGAACCCCCGGTAAAATCAATATATATATAGACTTATGCGAGGTTATATGAAGATGATAAAAATACTATTCATCTGCCACGGCACTCCAGTTTTATGATAATGCATACCTTTGCAGACTGGGGCAGAGTACGGCATAATAGGGCGGAACGCCTTGGTAATACTACGGTTTAGACTACTAAGGCTCATGAGGAAAGAGGCAGAATAGTCAAAGAAACTGGGAGAAATCCTTGGTAGTAAAGACTACTTGCAGGTAAAAATTGATGATAAAAAGCCACAATCGTTGGTAGCAGTGCTGCCTGGATTGTGACTTTTGAAATTAAAATGTTAGTAGTTTTATTTTGTCATTTAACCAAGATATTGCAGTAGTTTCGTTATATTCTATTGCCATCTCAACTGAGTGTTTTGAACATTCAAGAAGTTCTTTGCTTTTTTCTCTTAGTTCGTATGAACGATTGACAATTTCTTTAATTTTAGTCTGAGTATATGTATCAATATTAGGGAGTGGAATATTTAAAAATTCGTCCTTACTAATATTGGTTAATATAGTTCCTGAACATCCTTGTTTTAGCAGTGTCTGAATTGGCTTGGATTTCAATAGAACTAGAAGTGTTTCACCATTGTATTTTTCAGAATCTATAACATAAAAACCAGTTGAACATATTGCGTTGTCATATGTAGCACTTACTAATGCACAACTATCTAAGGATCCTTCAACAGAAGATACTAGTATTTGCCCTTCTTTAATTAGTCTCCTTGCGCGAGTAGGTAATTCAGAACCTATAATACATTCTACATCTTCAATTTCGCCGACTTTATCAATATTGGCTAATTCAATATATGGATAAGTAGTTTCAGCTGATGGAGTGAAAGTTTTGTCATAAATATTACATTCGGATCCAATTGTTCCGACTGGATTCAATGCAGCGATTAGCTTTTTGTGACGTTCCAAGTAATATTCCGCATCAATTCTTCCGGTTGATAAAAATGATGATGAGAGATTTCGGACAGTATAGCCACAATCAACATAATCATCCATATCAATTTTTAATGTATTAAGTAAAAAGTTTTCTGCTTCACAAAAGCAATTCTTTGATTTACTAATGAGAGTTAAAAAGGCTTCGTATGCTTCTTTTAATTTTACATAAAACTTGTCAGAAAATTCTGGAATGATGAATTCACGCAATCTACCAAGTGTTATCATTTGTTGAACGCCACCAGAACCTCCACGTTGGCTTTGGAGTGCTCCGTACTTACTCATTAAAAATAGCGCCATAAAATAATTTGAAGTTATAGTTTGTTTTAATGGTTTGATAATCGCTACATCACGATTCATATTGCAAGGCATAAGGTCTTTTGTTGCAACTGCAATTGAACCTAAAGTTCCTTTTATTGAAATTAGAATATCGCCGTCATTAATACTTGCTCTAGCATTTTTTTTGTCAACTTCTTGGCTGACATATCGTATTTGGGTTAAATCAACAAATCCCTTTTTTATGTTTTCTGCAGTTAAATATTTTACTCCTTCTGAAAGGTATTCTACAGAACCATGTTCGCCATCTGTTACTTTATATTTTTTACCAATACAAAAGTAAGGATGACTCATGAGTTGGTTTGTTTCATAAATATATTCTTTAGAATAATATTCAGCATCCATTCGATGAGTGATATCAAGTTTACTTATATTAACTTCAGTGCATTCATGCCCATCCATTAAAGCCTTATATTTAGCTTCGTTGAAAGATTCAGTGGATGGGCTTATTGAAAAAAACTTAAACCTTCCTTCTTGGCAAATTCAATAAAGGCTTCTGCAATACCATCTTCGCTGTAGATGTTGTTTGGATTAGAATTAACTAAATTAGGATCATGGTTAAATAAATCATGTTTTACAAAAATGTGACCATGAGTATCTTTAACACGTTCAGTATATTCTGTAACATCCTCCGCAACCAAATAATATTTCTGAACAGACTTATCCAATGCATTGTACTCATCATTAGATATTGGTGCATTGGGATTTTCGCCGAGTATTGCAATTTCCCTATAATGCTTTTTGTCAGTTTCCGATAAAGCTAAATATTCATCGAGAGTTATAGTTACCTGATAATCGTCAGAGTCTTTTGTCTTATTCTTTAATTTAAAGAGTATATTTTTAACAATCCACTTTCTGTGAGCATCTAATTCTCCGTGTTCTGATAAGAATAAATCTTTAATAAAATAATCTTTTCCGTCAGATGTTTTATGCTCATCCTTAATTGCTCTGGTCTGAA
>ERZ791689.474-NODE-474-length-18098-cov-5.41623_pt1 | contig 18098 bp, 8 predicted proteins | sample MGYA00509957_ERZ791689 | MGnify/ENA primary metagenome ERZ791689 (study PRJEB30046, sample SAMN00715167) | human gut metagenome | study: EMG produced TPA metagenomics assembly of the A metagenome-wide association study of gut microbiota in type 2... | reverse complement strand
CCAAGTAAGCCCGAGAATCAAGAGCCGCCGTAATCACAGACAAGGCACCGCCCTGGCTGGAGCCCGTAACGCCCAGCGCCTTCCCGTTGTACTGCGGCAGCGAACAGATAAAATCCACAGCACGCAAAGCGCCTACCACCACACGGTTATAGTAAGAAGCATCCCGGCTGTCGCGGCCGAACGTCCAGTAATTGCTCAGCGCCCCACCTGCCAGCGCATCATATACAGACTGCTGCATCGTGACGGGAATGCCGTGGATACCCACCTCCAATGTAATCACCTTTCCAGGAGCCGTATACGTATCTCCCGCATAAGGGCGGACACCCGCACCGGGCACACGCAGCAAAGCCGGATACTTCCCTTCTTTCTTGGGAATACTGAGAATACCGTAAAAACGTCCTCCCCAAGCTTTTGTCTGGAAGCTGACCTGATATACATTATCCGTTTCCGTACAGCGTTCGGGAAGCAGCGTCATAAGGGGATTCAACGGAGTCTTGCGCGCCTCTTCCAAGGTCTTGGCCCAATAATCCCGAAAATCGGCAGGAAGTTTCGTCACAGGTTGCAGCTGCTCGGGAGCATAGGCCGATGTAGCCAGCCCTTCATAAGTCCGGCCGTCCACATGCGCCTTGACCTTGCAACGCAAGAAGCCTGCAGTCTTCATCGTGCCTTGCAACTTCAAGGTACCATCTTTCAGCACCACGTCTTTCTTTACTTCAGTAGGATACATCTCGGGGCCCAGTTCATAGTCAATCTTGACATCGGACAAGAGGTTCTGTGCCTTCAGCACCCGGACGGTAAACGTACACTTCTCATTCAGACGATACACCCAATCGCTATGGTCAGGTGAAACGACTACACGGATTTCATTGCCGCGTATCTGCGCCGTCACAGCACATACACACAGCAGACATAAAAATAAGGAAAAAACTCTTTTCATGATATCAGATATTAGTATTAATCATTGGTGCAAAAATAGGCACTTTCAATGAAGAATACCAATACTTTTTTATCATATCACCAGCTTCTTTTTCCGATAATTCTCACGGAATTCCTTCGGCGAGCATCCCTTCTTCCGCTTGAACATACGATTGAAATTGGACAGATTGTTGAAGCCGCAGTCATAGCACACCTCTGCAATGGTACGCGTGGAATCTACCAACATACGCGTGGCAAAGCCCAGACGGATATCAATAATGTAGTCGGAAAGCGTCTTGCCGGTGCGCAGGCGAAAGAAACGGCTGAAAGAGACCGGGGTCATGCCCACCATATCGGCCAATGAAGCCAACCGGATATCCTCCTGATAATGGGTGGAAATGTATTTCTGCACCTTCTGTACCCGGCGGCTGTCAGAGAAAGTCTCTATCTTGGCAAACGAAGAACTGGACAACACCCGGGCATTGTCATAGAGGGAAAGTTCGTAAAGGATACGGAGAAAGTTCATCACGGCATAAAAGCCCTGCTCCTCGGAAGCCAGCTTATCCAGCCAGTTGTACACCTTCATGATGGCCTGCATGGGGAAACTAAGTCCGCACTGTGCACGCTCCAGCATCCGACGGATACTGTCGAACTGGTTCTTGTTGACAACGTTCCCGAAGAACAAGTCGGGAGAGAACTGAATGGTAATCTCCCGAATATCCCCGGAGGTACATTCATGTTGCTCCCATACATGCTCCAACTCCTTACCGGTTATCAGCACCAGGTCATAATCACCGATAATCTCGGCAGAATCGCCCACCACACGACGTACGCCGGAAGCATGTTCCGTGAAGTTCAGTTCATACTCTGCGTGACAATGGATGGGGTAGGTAAATTCTGTTTTGCGACGATCGGCAATATAGAAACAGTCACGTTCCGACAGAGGGGTTATTTCCCTCATGATATAGTTCTGGTTTTCCATAGGCATTGGTTAAAAAAATATCATGCCACAAATATACTCATTCTTTTTAATCCCACAACAGTACCATTTGTTACATTTAGAGGTAATAATTGTTATATATGAGCAGATACCCGGGAAAGTCCCACCCGGAAAAGCAAAACTTCCGTTCTTCTCCCCCTCAGGCTCTAATGTAAGGATGTATGAGATGCGCATCTCGTACACTTACACACTATAGTTTGAGGAAGAAAGAAGCGGAGATCCCTCTCTTGCCCCATAGACAAGAGAAAGGTCTCCGCTTCGCCGGATGATATAAATGATAAGCCGCTTACTTCTGCAACTTCAAGACACAGGAAGTTTCCGGCAGGTTTTCCGAAACGACCGTCAGTGTGGCTTCTCCCGCTTCGCCGGTACTTTGCAACAGCACCTGTGCAAGTCCGTTGAATGCCTTTACCTGATAGGTGCGGGCATCGGCGTCGGCCGGACGTTCCGTAGCCTGATAAGCGGGGTCTCCATTCCCCACCCCAAGGATGCGTACCGGACCGGAAACGGTTATCGTCAAGTCGTTGCAGGCAGTGGGGACAAAACGTTTCTTTTTGTCCTGCAACTCAATATTACACACTGCCACATCCCGATTGTCTGCCTGAATGACGGGACGGTCTGCCGTCAGGGAGATACGGGCAGGAGCACCGGTAGTCTCCACAGTACGGGCCAATATTTTTTTGCCGTTCTTATAGCCTACAGCCTTCACTGCACCGGGCTGGAAAACGGCTTTCCAGGAAAGATGGCCGTTTCGGGGCATCGGTTTGCGATCCAGTTTCTTGCCGTTCACAGTCAGTTCCACTTCATCGCAGTTGCTGTATACCCAAATGTCGATGCTATCACCTTCGTGACCTTGCAGATTCCAGTGAGGAAGGATGTGCAGCACCGGCTCATTCGTCCACCAGGACTTCAGATACCAGGCTTCGTCCTTGGGGAAGCCACAGTAGTCCAGAATGCCGAATTGTGAGCCCGTAGCCGGGAACTTCATGGGGTTGGGCTCGCCGCGGTAGTCGAAACCCGTCCAATAGAAAAGACCTGCCAGATAGGGGCGTTCGTCATAGAATTTCCAGCCACGCTCGATGCAGTTCAGCAGGCTGTCAGGCCCGTTCGGTTTACGGTTGTGCGCCACCATGTGGCCTTTGCCGTGGGCATCAAAGTAGATGCCGCGCGTACCACAGCCCGTGGTCTCTTCCGAACCGAGCGCCCGGCGACCGGGATAATCCTTGCGGTGCTGCTCCACAGGGTTCTGAAGGATGTAGTTATAACCGGCCACGTCTGCGGGAATCAAGATGGCAGGGCCACTGCTCGAAGCAACGGTCATGAGGCGCGTAGGGTCGAAACGGTGGCAATATTCGCGCATCGTGGCAGCAATGCGTGTACCGCTTTCTTTCCACTCGATGCCCCACTCCTCGTTGCCTACGCTCCAAAGGATGATGCACGGATGGTTGCGGTCGCGGTCTATCATACGTTTCAGCAGGCGGGTATGTTCCTCGTTGACGCCCGTCAGACGGTTTTCCTCTATCACAAGAATGCCGAGGCTGTCGCAGGCATCGAGCATTTCGGGAGTCATCGGGTTATGGGAAGAACGGCAGGCATTGCAGCCGAACTTCTTCAGTTCCTTCAGTCGGTACACTTGCAGGGCATCGGGAATGCCGGCACCTACTCCGGGGTGGTCTTGGTGCATGTTCACACCTTTCAGTTTCAGAGGCTGTCCGTTCAGGAGGAAGCCCTTGTCGGCATCGAAGCGGATGTCGCGAATACCAATCGGGGTGGCCACCACGTCCACCTGCCTACCGTTTTGCCAGACGCTGGTTTCCATTTTATAAAGGTAAGGATGTTCTGTACTCCATAGCTGGGGATTCAGCACTTTGGTACGCACCTTTACGCTACGCGTTTCTTGCGGCAGCAGGGTTATCTCTTCCGCCTCGTCCTCCATCTGCACTTGTCCGTCGGCATCAAGCAGACGGCACCATACTTTGCCGGAGACGGGGTCTTTTCCCGAATTCTTCATCTGCACTTCGGTCACCAGCACAGCCTTGTCGAAAGGAGCTTCCAGCGTGGAAGATACAAATACGCCGAAAGGAGCTACATGCAACGGCGCCGTCTTGTTCAGCCATACATGGCGGTAGATACCGGCACCTTCGTAAAACCAGCCCTCCTCGAGCGTGGCGTCGGCACGGACGCAGATAAGATTCTCTTCTCCGTAATTCAGGTATTCCGTAATGTCGTATACCTGCGTGGCATAGCCGCTGGGTTCGTGTCCCAGGTAGAAACCGTTTATCCAGATACGGGCATCACGGAAGATACCGTCGAACTGAAGATAAAGATGTTTGCCGAGGTCCTCTTGCGGAACAGTGATACTTTTCCGATACCATCCCACAGAGTTTTCGGGGAATTTATAGCCGACGGCTTTATAGCCATGACTGTGGCTCGCCTCTTTGGCATAAGGCAAATCAACCACCCAGTCATGCGGAAGATTGACCGTCTTCCAGTCCACACCCCACTTCTCCGGATTGAACTTGGGAGAGTAAGGGCCCTCATTATGGATAGAGGCTGCCTTGGTCAGATAGTTGAAGTACTCCGTTCCGCAGCCGAAATCTTTCTCCGGTGAGGAAGCATTGCCAAAAGCAAACTGCCAGCCGTCGTCCAGCAAAATACGTTCGCGGACGGATTGGGCAGAAAGAGAAAAGGTAATTCCAAGAAGGAACAGAAATGCGAATAAGTGTTTCATATCGGTTAATCATAAAATGTGTTTACAAAGATAGAGCGAAAAAGATTCGTGCGGTGATACTTTTGTATCATTTTCCGGTACTTCATGTTTCCGAGGGGAAAAAACACGCCGGGCAAACAAGGGTGATAGGAGAAAAGTTTTTAAATTTGAAGCGTGCTTCCGGGAAAAATGACCGGATGGTACAACTGACGAAGAATGTATCAAACTAAATACAAGAAATAATATGCAAGACAAAAGATTCGGATATTTCGATGACGACAACCGCGAATACGTCATTACCGACCCCAAGACACCCTGGCCATGGATTAACTACCTGGGCAATGAAGATTTCTTCTCGCTCATCTCCAATACCGCCGGAGGCTACTCTTTCTACAAGGACGCCAAGTTCCGCCGCATCACCCGCTACCGCTACAACAGCGTGCCGATGGACAACGGTGGACGCTACTTCTATATCAATGAAGGCGGCAACGTATGGTCTCCCACCTGGAAGCCCTGCAAGACCGCACTCGACAGCTACGAATGTCGCCACGGCATGAGCTATACCCGCATCACCGGAGCCAAAGACGGCATCGAAGCCAGCCTGCTCTTCTTCGTCCCACTGAAGACCTGGGGAGAGGTGCAGAAGCTGACCTTGCGGAATACTTCTGCCAAAGTGAGAAAACTCAAACTATTCTCCTTTGCCGAATGGTGCTTGTGGAATGCCGCTACGGACATGGAGAACTTCCAGCGTAACTTCTCCACGGGAGAGGTGGAAGTGGACGGGTCTGTCATCTACCACAAGACGGAATACAAGGAACGCCGCAATCACTACGCCTTCTACAGTGTCAATACACCCGTAGACGGTTTCGATACCGACCGCGAAACATTCGTGGGACTCTACAACGAGTTTGCCGACCCGGAACGGGTAGTAGAAGGCAGACCGGGCAACAGCATTGCCCACGGTTGGAGTCCCATCGCCTCGCACTATCTGGAAGTAGAACTGCAACCCGGCGAAAGCCGCGACTTCATCTTCCTGCTGGGCTATGTGGAAAACAAGCAGGAGGCAAAGTTCGAGGAACGTGAAGAATCTCTGCATGAAGCGTTCAAGCAGAGTGTACCCTCTTCACCTATTATAAATAAGGTAAAGGCTAAGGCGATGATTTCGGCCTTCGACACTACCGCCAAAGTAGATGCTGCCTTTGCCGAACTGAAAGCCTACTGGGACCGCCTGCTGGACATCTACGTCGTGAAGACCGACGAAGAAAAACTGGACCGCATGGTGAACATCTGGAACCAGTATCAGTGCATGATTACCTTCAACATGTCCCGTTCCGCCTCTTTCTTCGAGAGCGGCATCGGTCGTGGAATGGGCTTCCGCGACTCCAACCAAGACCTCGTGGGCTTCGTGCATCAGATACCGGAACGCGCCCGCGAACGAATCATCGACATAGCTTCTACTCAATTCCCCGACGGAGGATGCTACCACCAATACCAACCGCTGACCAAACGCGGCAACAACGACATCGGCGGCGGCTTCAACGACGACCCCATGTGGCTTATCTTCGGCACCGTGGCCTACATCAAGGAGTCGGGAGACTTCAGCATCCTGGACGAGCCCGTTCCCTTCGACAACAAGGAGGGTTCGGAGGTTTCTCTGTTCGAGCACCTGCGCGTTTCCTTCAACCATGTCATCGAGAACCTCGGCCCCCACATGCTGCCCCTCATCGGCCGTGCCGACTGGAACGACTGCCTGAACCTGAACTGCTTCTCCTGGGACCCGAATGAATCCTTCCAGACCACGGAAAACCAGACGGAAGGTAGTCAGGCGGAATCGCTGATGATTGCCGGCTTGTTCGTAGTGTGCGGACGCGACTATGTGGAACTGTGCCGCCGCTTGGGCAAAGACGACGAAGCCAACCGCGCACAAACCTACATAGACAATATGGTGGAAGCCGTAAAAAAACATGGTTGGGACGGTGACTGGTACTTGCGCGCCTACGATTACTTCGGCCACAAGGTAGGTTCCAAAGAGAACGAAGAAGGACAAATCTTCATCGAATCGCAAGGCTGGTGCACCATGGCAGGCATCGGACTGGAAGAAGGTATGGTAGAAAAAGCACTGGACTCCGTAAAGGAACGCCTGGACTGCGAACACGGTATTGTACTCAACAATCCACCCTTCACCCGCTATGTTGTGGAGTATGGAGAAATCTCCACCTATCCCGCCGGCTACAAGGAGAACGCAGGTATCTTCTGCCACAACAACCCGTGGGTCATCATCGGAGAAACCGTACTGGGCCGGGGCGACCGTTCCTGGGAGTATTTCCGCAAGATATGCCCGTCGTACACCGAAGAGCACAGTGCCCTGCATAAAGTAGAACCTTACGTATGCTGCCAGATGGTGGCCGGCAAGGACGCCGCCCGTCCCGGTGAAGGCAAGAACAGCTGGCTGACGGGAACGGCTGCCTGGATGTGGTATGCCATCACGCAATTCATACTCGGCATCAAGCCTTCGTATGAAGGTCTGGAAATCAATCCTTGTATCCCGTCAGACTGGAAAGGCTTCAACGTGAAGCGCAAGTTCCGCGGAGCGAAATATCATATTACCGTGAAGAATCCCGATGGTGTATGCAAAGGCATCAAGTCCGTCACAGTAGACGGCCAGCCGATAGAAGGCAATGTGGTGAACCATCTGCCGGGCACGCATACAGTAGAAGTAATAATGGGATAACCCACAAAATACAATATCATGATAAACCCTATTTATTCTCCAGCGCCCGAACGCTATGACAACGGCATGAAATTCCGCCGTTGCGGGCAAAGCGGCATCCTGCTGCCGGAAATATCACTCGGATTGTGGCACAACTTCGGCGACGTGAACACATTTGCCAATTCCCAGGCCATGGCGCACTATGCCTTCGACCGTGGAATCACACATTTCGACCTCGCCAACAATTACGGTCCTTCCTACGGTTCCGCCGAAGAGACTTTCGGAATGATTATGAAGAAATCCTTCATGCCCTATCGGGACGAACTATTCATCTCCACCAAGGCCGGACACGACATGTGGCCCGGCCCCTACGGGGAGTGGGGCTCACGCAAGTACCTGATGAGCAGCCTCAACCAAAGTCTGAAACGGATGAACCTGGAGTATGTGGACATCTTCTACTCCCACCGCTACGACCCGGATACTCCGCTTGAAGAGACCCTGCAAGCACTGGTTGATATCGTACGGCAAGGCAAAGCACTCTATGTAGGAATCTCCAAATATCCCAAAGAGGCGGCCGAGTTTGCCTACAAATACCTGGAAGAACGGGATGTACACTGCCTGCTCTATCAAGGCAGATACAATCTCTTCAACCGCGAACCGGAAGAAGAAGGTATCCTGCAGCAAGCCAAAGGGAACGGAACCGGCTTCATCGCCTTCTCCCCGCTGGCGCAGGGCCTGCTGACCAACCGCTACCTAAATGGTATTCCCGAAGATTCGCGCATGGCAAAGGGGGCTTTCCTAAAGAAAGAAGCACTGACCGACGAGACGCTGCAAAAAATCAAGGCACTCAACGAGGTTGCTGCCTCACGCGGGCAAACCCTTGCCGAGATGTCACTTGCCTGGCTGTTGAAGGACGACCTGGTGACAAGCGTCATCATCGGAGCGAGCTCCATTACCCAACTGGCAGATAACCTGAAAGCGACTGAAAATACAGACTTCTCTGCCGAGGAACTGGAGAAGATAAAGAAAATCATTCAAAAATAAATCAACATGAAAAGCCTCCTTATTCAAACCTTTTGTTTATTATTCCTTTGCTTGGGCACGGTCCGTGCACAGCAATACCAACTTGCATCACCCAACGGAAAACTATCCGTTACGGTAGATGCCGGAGAAGCCCTCACCTGGCAGATAGCACACGACGGAACCACGGTGCTGCAACCCTCTGCCATCGCCCTGCAAGGCAGAGATGAAAAATCAGCCAAGAAAGCAATAACTTTCGGTAAAAATGTAAAAGTAATCCGTGCAGAACGCAAGTCCGTGGAGTCCTCCTTCCCCACTCCCCTCTATAAAAAAGCAAGTGTGAAGGATGTCTACAACCAGCTGACACTGAAATGCCGCGGAGGCTACAGCGTACAGTTCCGCGCATACGATGACGGCGCTGCCTACCGCTTCATTTCCGAACAGAACAAGCCGTTTATCGTCCTCAACGAAACTGCGGACTTCAATTTCGACAAGGATTACCAGGCATTTGTACCTTACATAAACGACAACCGCAACGGTGAGCGCTATTGCTTCTCTTTCGAGTCTTACTACGACGAAGCCCCGTTGTCCAAAATGCACACCGACTCACTCTCCATCACCCCACTGATGGTTTGCCTGGACGGAGGAAAGAAAGCCGTTATCATGGAAGCCGGATTGGAAAACTATCCCGGCATGTTCCTCACTGTAAATCCCCAGACACGTCAAGGAGTGCAGGCAGCATTTGCCCCCTATCCGCTGGAGGAAATAATCGGCGGACACAACCGGCTGAACCTGATACCGACAAAACGTGCAGACTACATCGCCCGTTGTGCCAAGCAGGAGCTCCCCTGGCGTGTGGTGCTCGTCACCGAAAAGGACACGCAGCTTGCCGACAATGACATGGCACAGCGTCTTGCCCCCGTCTGCCGCATCAAAGACATTTCCTGGATTAAACCCGGCAAAGTGGCTTGGGACTGGTGGAACACCTGCAACCTGACTGGCGTAGACTTCAAAGCCGGCATGAACACCCCGACTTATAAGGCATTCATCGACTTTGCCGCCGACAACAACCTGGAATATATCATCATCGATGACGGCTGGAGCGGAAACGAATCCTTATTGAAAGACCTGAATCCGGATATCGATTTAAAGGAACTGGTAGCCTACGGAAACCAGAAGGACGTCGGCATCATTCTCTGGGCAAGCTGGCGAAATTCTGCCAAAGATACGGAAGCCACATTCAGCCACTATGCACAGATGGGTATCAAAGGCTTCAAGATAGACTTCTTCGACCGTGACGACCAGCCACTGGTACAGTCTGTAGAACGCATTGTAGCCTGCGCCGCCGAGCACCGCCTGGTATTGGACCTGCATGGCCTCAAACCATACGGTATACAGCGCACCTATCCCAACGTCCTGAACTTTGAAGGTGTAAAGGGATTGGAGAACGCCAAATGGGAACCGATAGTGAACGGAGCCCCCCTCCACAACTTCCCACGCTATGACGTGACTGCTCCCTACCTGCGTATGCTTATAGGCCCGATGGACTACACACCGGGAGCCACAATGAACGCAACCCGCGAAACCTTCCGTGCCGTCAACGACCATCCGATGAGCCAGGGTACGCGCGTCCACCAGATGGCGATGTACACCCTCTTCGAAGCCCCGCTGCAAATGCTTGCCGACAGCCCCAGCAAATATATGAAGGAGCAGGAATGCACGGACTTCATTGCCAAAGTGCCTACCGTTTTCGACGAGACCGTGGCACTGGACGGTGAAGTAGGCGAATACCTTACACTGGCACGCCGCAAGGGAGACGTCTGGTACATCGCCTCCATGACCGACTGGACACCACGCGACTGTACCATCGACCTTTCCTTCCTCGGAGAAGGAAGTTACGAAGCCGAAATCTTTTCCGACGGCATCAATGCCGACCGGGAAGCAACCGACTACAAGAAAGAAGTACGCACCGTGACCTCGGGAGACAAGCTGAACATACACATGGCACCCGGAGGAGGATGGACAGCACGGATATGGAAAAGATGATAGGGTGATAAAGTAATGACATGATAAGTGCAATAGGGTGACAGTTACGTTAAAAGTGCTGTCACCCTATTCCTTTATCACTTTTAACATACCTCTACGTGAACCTTTTATATCCTATCTTGTTTTTTCTCACAAAAGCCTAAGGTACCATAGGGCAGGAATTTATATTAAACCTAAACAATTATAAAAGTATGAAGAAATTTATTCCCCTATTATTAGCGGTCTTTGCAGTGACGCTTGCATCTTGCGAAAAAGACCCTGACATGGATAAGCTGGACAATAATTATCTGGTTTATACCAACTATGACAAGAAGGCGGATTTCAAAACCTTCGAAACTTATTACTTGCCGGACAGCATTCTGGTCATCGGTGATAAGGAAAACGCCGAATACTGGAAAGATGAGAATGCCCAGGAAATTCTCAGCGCTTATGTTGCTAACATGAACAGCCGCGGCTACATCCGTGTGGATGACCGGGAAGAAGCCGACCTTGGCTTGCAGGTAAGCTATGTCAGAAGTACCTATTACTTCACCGACTACGGACGTCCCGAATGGTGGTGGAACTATCCTGGCTACTGGGATGCTCCTTACTGGGGCAACTGGGGCGGATGGTATTATCCTTATGCCGTGAACTATTCCTACAGCACCGGTTCCTTTATCAGCGAATTGTTGAATCTGGAGGCGCCGCAAGGCCAGAGCGAGAAACTTCCTGTTCTGTGGACCAGCTATATGAGCGGCTTGCTGAGTGGTTCTACTTCTGTCAATACCAAACTTGCCGTGCAAGGTGTGAACCAAGCTTTCACTCAATCAACTTACCTGACTAACAAGTAGTGACAAGCTACGAGCTATAAGTGACAAATGACGGGTTACCCAATATTAAGGTAACAAGAATAATACGGCAGCATCCTTTCCGGACTGGGAAGTTGCCATTGAACCAAAAAAACAAGAACAAAGTATGAAAACAATAAAATATCTTTCCTTGAGAGTATTTGCGGTTGCCGCTCTTGCTCTCGTCTTCGCCCTACCGACGAAGGCACAGATGACCGATAACGGTTATGCCAATATCGACTGGCAATATAACTTTCCCCTCAGCAACAACTTCGCCGACAAATCAAGCGGCTGGGGTATGAATTTTGAAGGCGGTTACTTCCTGACAGACAATTTTGCATTGGGAGCTTTCTTGAACTACCATAGCAACCATGAGTATTTCGGTCGCCAGACACTTCCCGTAGGCGAAGGCGGCAGTCTGAATACCGACCAGCAGCACACTGCATTCCAGTTGCCTTTCGGTCTGGCCTCCCGCTATGTATGGAACCGTGGAGGTGCATTCCAGCCGTATGCCGGTGTAAAACTGGGTGCTGAATATGCACAGTTGAAGTCAACCTTCAACGTATTCGAAGCCAACAAGGATACATGGGGTTTCTATGTATCTCCTGAAATTGGTTTCAATGTGTATCCTTGGGCTTATGGACCGGGCTTGCATTTCGCAGCCTATTACAGCTACGGTACGAACAAAGGTGACCTCTTTACGTACAGCGTAGACGGTTTGAGCAATTTCGGTCTGCGCGTAGGTATTGCGTTCTGATAAGACACACACTTAAAGCTTAACAGATAGAATTTAATTGTTTCAAAATTGAAGAAGAAAAGAGCCTTTCCTGCGTGAGCAAGGGAGGCTCTTTTTAATTCTACCAGTTATTTTTTTCCTCCCAGCATCGCCTTATATACAGCTTCCTGAATCCTCGTCCTTATATCCAGCCTCATCAACTTGTTATTCCACACATCCGGATAGGTGCGGTTGCTCAAAAAGACATAAACCAAGCCGTTCTTCGGGTCTGTCCAGGCGCAAGTACCCGTGAAACCGGTATGACCGTAGACAGAAGCAGGGGCAGACTCTGCGCAGGGACTCTTCTGGGGATTACGCCGGTCGGGCTTATCAAATCCCAGCCCCCGGCGGCTTATCCTTGAGACGGTGGTAGTAAATACCCTGCAGGTCTCCTTGCTCAAATAGCGCTTACCGTCCAGTTCACCCCCATTCAGCAACATCTGATAGACTTTTGCCACTTCTCCGGCAGTGGAGAACAGCCCGGCATTACCGGAAACGCCGCCCTGAAAAGCTGCAGATTCATCATGTACAAATCCTTGCAAGGTAGTCTTACGCAAGAAAGGATCTGTTGATGAAGGTACAATATCTTCCTTCTTCAAGAAGCGCAGAGGAAGATACCCCGTACGCTCCAATCCCATCGGAGTATAGAATTCCTTGGCCAGATATTCGTCCATAGACATGCCGGTGCGCGCCTCGACCAACTGCTGCAACAAGATAAAGCCCACACAACTATAACGGTAACGTTTATCTCTAAGCGGAGTATCCACAATCTTCTGCAAGTACTCTTGCTTGAAGGAACGGTTCAGCCAAAGGCTGTCGGACACTTGCATCGTATATTCCGGTGTCTGCACCTTCGACATCAGTCCCTGACGGAAGCGGAACTTAGGGTTCGCCCAAGTCTGCCGTCCGATGCGTGCGGAATGCCGGGCATCGGGACGTGCCTTGAACAAAGTGCCGGTGTAGCTCTCTTCATCAATCGCTTCCTGATAGAATAGCAAGGTAGAAGGTAGACCGGATTCATGCATCAGCAGTTCGCGTACCGTAATATTCTTCTTGTCCGTATCCTGTAGGAAAGGCAGATAATCCGACACCCGGTCTGTAAGATTGAGGCGTCCGCCATCGTACAACTTCATCACAGCAAGCAGCGTAGCTGTGGTCTTTGTCAGCGAAGCGATGTCGTATACATCCGTCTTCTTTACGGGAAGCGCCTTGCTTCCGGCCTCGTTCCAGACGTGGGTACCGAAAGCTTTATTATACATCTCCCTACCATCCTTCAGCACCACCACCTGGCAGCCGGGGTAAGCCCCTTCACGAATGCCTTCTTCAGCTATCTTGTCTATTTCAGCCAGCAGACGGGAATTCATACCATGCTCTTCGGGTACAAAGCGGGGGGCGCTTTGAGGAGTCAGCGTCACTCCCGCACCGGCAGCAAACCGACTACCGATACTGGCAGACAAGCGTCCCTCTGAACAAGCGCTGCCATAAACAATCCGGGCAACCTGCCGCTGTACCTCCTCGTTGGAGGAGTGTGCCAAAATCACCGCTTCAGCAGCAGCGTCCCCTTGTTTTATCTGCAATACCTGCTTGCCAGGAATAAAGAACTGATAAACCACCGGTACGTCAGGAGCGAACTTTGCAAAGAAATTCTGATAGGGCGTCAAACGGTGTTCGGTGACACAGACCAGAATACGTTTGTACTTGGCCAGCGCATTCCTCAAACGGTTCCCGTCAGCCTCCGGCAGATTCTTGCCCAAATGGAACTCCACAGGACGGGTATACTGCGACAGTTCCTTGAGGAACGGCCGGATTTCCTGCGCTTCTCCCACATTGAGCACGGCAACTTCACCGATGGAAGGGTCCAGCGGAAGTACCTCGTCCCGGTTATCCAGCACAGTGATGGCTGCCAAGTTCAGCCGGCGCATCAAATCACGCGTTTTCGGAGTATTGATGCGGGTCCCCAAACCTGAAAGCTGTACATGGGGTTTCTTTTCCAACCCAAGGGCATATTTATATTTCAGTACTTTACGGCATTTCGCCTCTATCTCTTTCTCTGTCAGCTCCCCTTTTTTCACAGCGGCAAGCACAGCCTCCACTTCTTCCTTAATACGCCGGGGGACAAGCAGCAAATCATTGCCGGCTTTCAGCGCCTGCAAACAGATGCTTTCATTGCCCGATACCCCTTTCATGGCAAGGGCATCTGTAAAGACAAGCCCCTGAAAGCCGAGGTCATTCACCAACAGACCGGAAACTACCTTACGCGAAAGCGAAGACGGGAGCCCCTTTTGCGGCTCTATGGTAGGCACCTCCAAGTGCCCCACCATCATTCCTCCCAATCCGGCACGAATGGCTTTTCTGAAAGGATAAAGCTCTATACTGTCCAGACGGGCACGGGTAAAAGGCAGCACGGGCAACGCCTTATGAGAATCCACATCCGTATCCCCATGCCCCGGAAAGTGCTTGCTGACAGAAAGCACACCACCATCCTCCAACCCTTTGGAGTAGGCAACAACCTTGTTCGCCACATTGAACGGACTTTCACCGAAGGAACGGGTATTGATAACCGGATTCTTGGGATTGATATTCACATCCGCTACGGGAGCAAAATTCACTTGCACCCCCAGTTCACGGCATTGGCGGGCCACCTCGCGCCCATATTCATAAATCAGTGTATCGTTCTGTATGCAGCCCAGCACCATGTTTCGCGGAAAGTTCGGAGTACCGCGAAGGCGCATAGCCAGCCCCCATTCACCGTCAAAGGTAATCATCAGCGGAACTTCTGCCATCCGCTGCGCCTCATTGGTCAACATCACCTGGTTCTGCATCAATCCGCCGGAAAATAACAGACCGCCTACCTTATAGTCCTCCACCACCTTACGCAGCAGTTCCTTGTTGGCCTTGTCCTGCTGGGGGGCAATCGTATAGATGAACAGTTGTCCGATGCGTTCTTTCAGAGTCAGACGCTGCATGACGGAATCCACCCACTGCCTGCACCGCACGTCACTGTTCAAGAGACGTACAAGCGAAGGGTCGTTCGGCGGCACCGGAGTAAACGGCATCGGGCCAAGCTGCGCTTTCAGAAGCGGACAAAGACAACACAATATAGTGATATAGGCAAGCAGGTATATTCTCTTCATTCCTTATAGATAGATTGTTTTTAGGGGATTTGCGGAATAATACTTTTATAAATCAATTCCTGGATATCTCTTCTTATATTCATGTCACCCAGTTTCGTGTTCCATACATTGGGGCACAAGCGGTTGCTGAGGAATACATACACTGTCTTGTTTTCCGGGTCCACCCAAGCACAAGTACCGGTAAATCCGGTATGTCCATATACCGCTTCCGGAGCGGAAGGGGCACAAGGGCTGCGCTTCACAATGGATACATCCGGCTTGTCGAATCCCAGACCGCGACGGCTGATGGCGGATTTCTCCGTCGTAAACAAACGGCAGGTTGCCTCACTCAAGAAACGCTTGCCATTGAATTCACCGCCGTTCAGCAACATTTGATAAACCTTTGCCACCTCTTCGGCCGTAGAGAAAAGTCCTGCATTACCGGACACCCCACCCATGCAGGCAGCAGTCTCGTCATGCACATATCCGCATATATCCTGGCGACGCAGGAAGTCATTGGATGCCGTGGGCATGATTTCCGCTTTGGTGAACTTCGTCAAAGGCAGAAACATAGTACGTTGCAATCCCATCGGGGCATAGAACTCACGGGCAAGGTACAAATCCATCGGCAGCTCCGTCACCTTCTCCACTACCTGCTGCAACAGCACGAAGCCAAGGTCGCTGTAAACATAACGTTTGCCATCCAACTCGCACTTGGCTATCCGCTGAAGGATAGAATTCTTGAAACTCTTGTTCAGCCACATGCCATCTGCCATGTGCAGGGTATAGACCGGTGTATTCTTGTCGGACACCATCCCTTTCCGGAACTTAAAATCGGAACAATAATAGCTATGCTCGCTTACCTGCGTACGATGCCACTCGTCCACCCAACTCTGGGAGTACGGGCCGTGTACCGAATTCGGGTCTATGATGTCCAGGTAGAAGCGGATATAGGGAGGAAGCCCCGATTCGTGGAACAGAAGTTCGCGGATGGTAATGTTCCGCTTGTTGCCATTGCGCAAGAAGGGCAGATAAGCGGAAACCTTGTCATCCAGTTTTATCTTGCCCTCATCATACAGTTTCATGACGGCAAGCAACGTAGCCGTAGTCTTGGTCAGCGAAGCCAAATCAAAAAGGTCCGAAGAACGGACAGTAGTGGTATCCTTATCAGAGTGGGTTCCGAAGCCTTTGTCATATACCGGCAGTCCGTCTTTCCACACCAGCACGCGGCAACCAGGATAAGCTCCCGCTTCCAGTCCCTTTCGGGCAACGGCATCGATACTTTGCAGCACATACGACTTCATGCCGTAATCTTCCGGAACAGTCTTCCCCGGTTTCATGCCCGGCTCAATCATACAGCCCGTTCCCGCTGGAAACAGTTTACCGATACTCATCGACATTCTGCCACTGGCCAGCTTTTTGGCAAAAAGAACATCAGCCACGTATTGCTGCAAATCCGTCTCTGCCGAATGTGCCAGCACCACAGCGCTGGATTTGGCAAGTGCGGGCATCAGAGGTTGCAATGTACGGTAAGAGGTAAAAAAAGTATAGACCAGCGGAGCACGCAGGTTCAAGCCTTCCAGAAAGGCCACATCACGGTCGCTGACATAAGCCGAACCGGTGATGCTGATAACCACGCGACGGAAAGCAGCCAACTGCCCCTGCACTTCCTGCCAGAGAGCCTCATCGGCATTCCAAGGCAAGTGGAAATGGCTGATGCCTGCATTCTTTTTCATAGCTTCCACAAAGGGAGCATCCGCCTCCTTCTCTCCGATGCTGAGCACGGCAATATCACCTTCCACCGGTGCCAGCGGGAGGACATCGAAATAATTGTTCAATACAGTCACTGCCGAACGGCGCAACTTGGCAGCCAACACCTGCGCTTCCTCCGTATTGATGCGATAGCTCATTCCGCTGACCCGAAGTTGCGGCTGGCGGTTTCTCAAACCAAGCATATACTTGTACATCAATACCTTGCGGCACTTGGCATCAAGTTCGTCCTTACTCAGTTGTCCCGACTCCACTGCATCTACCAGCTCCTGCACCGCATTCTTCGTATTGAACTGTACCAGCACCATATCATTTCCCGCCAGCAGCGCTTTGGTAGTTACCTGCGGAATGGCAGACACCCCCTTCATGTCCAAGGCATCGGTAAACACCAGCCCTTTAAAGCCGAGTTCATCCTTCAACAACCCGGTCACCACATTCCGCGACAAGGAAGAAGGAGTCACCCCGTCCGGGTCCAGCGCCTGCACTTGCAGATGGCCTACCATGACACCCCCCAATCCGGCACGTACCATTTCCTTGAAGGGATAAAGTTCCACACTGTCCAGGCGTGCACGGTCGTAGTGCAAGGCAGGAAGCGCCTTATGAGAATCCACATCCGTATCGCCATGCCCGGGGAAATGCTTGCAAACGGAAAGTATGCCCCCGCTTTCGAGCCCACGGCTGTATGCCACCACCTTTTCCGCCACCCGCTGCGGGTTCTCGCCAAAGGAGCGTACGTGTATCACCGGGTTCAGCGGATTCGTATTGACATCCGCATCGGGTGCAAAATTGACGTGTACCCCCAATTCGCGGAACTGGCGGGCCACCTCACGTCCATATTCTTCAATCAGGCCATTGTCCTCGATACATCCCAAGGCGGCATTACGGGGATAGTCCGGAGCGCCTTTCAGCCTCATTGACAGTCCCCACTCTCCATCGAAAGTAACCATAACGGGAATCTTGGCATCCTTCCGGGCCATATTGGTCAAGATAGCCTGCTCTTCCGGAGTACCTTCGGAAAACAGCAAGCCACCGACCTTGTATTTCTTTACCAGCTCGCGCATCTGCTTTTTCGTGGCCTTGTCTGCTCTGGCCGGAATGGTGGCAACGATGAGCTGCCCCACTTTTTCGTGTACATTCAGACCTGACAACACGGAGTCCACCCATTGCCGGCACCGGTTGTCTGCAGCCGAAGGAAGAAACGGGCCTCCCGGA
>ERZ791689.453-NODE-453-length-19129-cov-1.76644_pt1 | contig 19129 bp, 14 predicted proteins | sample MGYA00509957_ERZ791689 | MGnify/ENA primary metagenome ERZ791689 (study PRJEB30046, sample SAMN00715167) | human gut metagenome | study: EMG produced TPA metagenomics assembly of the A metagenome-wide association study of gut microbiota in type 2... | reverse complement strand
GGATTCTACTGCTGATGTTGATGCTCGACACCGGAGTGCACAACCGGAAAGAAATTGAATCCATTGTCAGCGCTCCTTTCCTGGCAGATATTCCGCAAACACCTAAGGCGATGGCTAATGTACATGAGGTGGTGGTACGTGCCCGCGGGCTGGATGCGTTATCCGAATCGTTTCGCATTCTGCGCACCAACTTAGGATTTATGTTATCCCAGACGCAGGAACGCAAAGTGATAACGCTTACTTCTTTCAACATCGGAGCCGGAAAGACATTTATTTCTATCAATTTGGCAGCCAGCTTGGTGCAGACCGAAAAGAAAATTGTATTACTCGACCTCGACCTTCGAAAAGGTAAACTGAGCGAAATGGCTCATTGCCGGCAGGTAAAAGGAGTGGCGCATTACCTGTCCGATTCATCCGTGGAGGTAACTGATATTATTGTGCAGGATGCTTTTGGCGAAGGGCTCGATCTGGTCCCTATCGGTGTGATTGACGCTTATATCAGGAACATAAGCTGAACAATATGGCTGTCGTTCTTAACGGAACGGAAAAAGGCAGCAGCGGCTATGGCTATGGATACGGCTATAACTATGGTTATGGTTATGCCGCAACTCAGAAAAAGAAAGGAGGATGGTGGAGACGTAAGGGAAAGAAAAAGAAATAATACGCTGTCTCACTTTGACAGAGTGCCCTGCGAATCGTATAATGCTTGCTATGGGGGACTTTTAATAGGCTTCTGTATAAAGTGAGAAAGTTATCGGATTTTATGTGAGTAATAAAACGGAAAAAAAGCCTCAACTTTGCAGTTGGAACTTGGTATATTGAATTTTAATGAAAAGAATCACTTATGAAAAAAGTAATTGTTCTATCGGCTTTGCTGCTGGTAACAGGAATGAGTGTTTATGCACAAGAGGACTTCTCTAAATCTATAAAAACGACAACCACAATCGTAGAAAATGCTGATAAATATAAAGTAGAAACCAATCGCTTCTGGAGTAACTGGTTTGTAACTGCCGGTGGCGGTGCCTTGATCTTTTTCGGTGACCATAATATGCAGATGAAATTTGGTGACCGTCTGAGTCCGGCATTGGATATCGGTTTTGGAAAGTGGTTTACACCCGGCATCGGTGTACGCTTTATGTATAGCGGACTTACTATCAAAGGTGCTACACAGAACGGTAGTCACTCTACCGGAAAAGTGTACGATGCTTCACAATGGCTGGACGAACAGAAATTCGACTTTATGAATATTCATGGAGACGTACTGTTCAATGCATCGAATCTGCTTTGTGGTTATAATGAAAAGCGTTTTTGGTCTGTAACTCCCTATGTTGGTTTAGGCTGGATACTCACGTGGGAAACCCCGACTTGAATCTGGATGTGCGTGGTACTGCAACAAAAGATGAATTTGACGGTGAACGTGGTGGGCGTAAAGAAGAAGGATTATTGTCTGTAACAGTAGGAGTTACTTATAAATTCCCACGACGTACATGGGGGCGCAGCACCGTAAAGACAATTACCTTTAGTGATGAAGAACTACGCCTGATGCGCGAACAGTTGAAAGCGATGAATGACGAGAACAATCGTCTGAAAAACGAGTTGGTAGAAACCTCCAATAAAGTCACGGAAAGAGTGGTGGAAACGAATATCCTCTCTGCTCCTTATCTGGTCACTTTCCAGATATCAAGATATGCTCTTAGTAATGAAGCTCGTGTAAATATCGGATTTCAGGCTAAGATAATGAAGGAAAACAAGAATGCTGTCTATACAATTATCGGTTATGCCGATAAGGGTACAGGGACCAAGGAGTTTAACCAGTTTTTGAGCAAATCTCGTGCAGAAGCAGTCTACAACTGTCTGGTTAATGAGTTCGGAGTACCGGCATCGCAACTGAAAATAACTTATGAAGGTGGTGTGGACAATATGTTCTATGATGACCCGAGAGTAAGCCGTGCAGTGATAACGGAGGCACACATATAAAACATTTTGTAATTAGTTAAAGGATGCCTGAGCATCTATAAATCTCATGGGGCATAACTCTGTAATGGAGTGCCTCGAAAATAATCATCTGTGAAGATGGTCGCTATTGCTTAATCTGAAAGCATCTTTTTCCAGTGGGGGAGAGGTGCTTTCTCGTGATTTACCTTATCTTTGCGTCTGAAATAAAATATAGTCATGAAAAACACGGTGTATATTCTATTGGCATTGGTTACTTTATTTCTGCAAAGGGTAAGCGGAGAAGAGAATTCCAGTTATTATTTTACGCATATCAACGGTGATAATGGTCTTTCGTCCAGTAACGTGAAGGCGATTATTCAGGACAGCTACGGCTTTATGTGGTTCGGGACGAAGAACGGGCTCAACCGTTTTGATGGTACTTCCATTTTACGAATGAATTGTGAAGACCATCAGCTGAAAAAAGGCAATAATAACATTTCCGCTTTATATGAAGACTCCAACCGTAATCTGTGGGTCGGTACAGATAGGGGTGTCTATTTGTATCATCCGGCTTCGGACGTATTTACGCATATCAATCAAACGAGTAAAGAAGGTAAAGCGATGGATAACTGGGTATCGGCTATTGTAGGTGATACCGAAGGTAATATTTGGGTAATAATCCCCGATCAGGGGATATTCCGCTACAAAGACACCGAGTTATATTTTTATGAGATCAGTAATAGAAGACAATTCAAGCAGGAATCGCCGAATTGTATTTGTGTTCGCGATAATGGCGAAGTATGGATTGGTTTTTGGGGATTAGGCTTGTGTCGCTACAATCCTCAGAAAGATTCGTTTGAGCAATTCTCCGAGGATAGGGACGGTCGTCCGTTGGTTGGGAAGAATATCAATTCGATCTGCGAGCATGGTGACTGGCTGATAATGGCTGCCAACGATGGGGAATTGATGAAATATAATACGAAATCCCATGTTTTGCAAGATATAAAAGTAGCAGGAGCTGATAATACATTCTATACGACGGTAGCCTATATGAAAGGTAAAATTTGGCTGGGAACCTTCAATGGACTATACGTCATTGATGAAAAGAAGAACGAAGTCATCTCGTTGAAGGAAGACCTCATGCGTTCGTTCAGCCTGTCGGATAAGATGATTTATTCAATGTGTCAGGATAGCGAAGGCGGGATATGGATAGGAACTTTGTTTGGCGGGGTAAACTATCTGCCGAACCGGAATCTGCAATTTGATAAGTTCGTACCTGGAAGCTCCGGAAATTCACTCAATACCAAACGTATCCGGGAACTGGCAGAAGATGCGAAAGGCAATATCTGGATCGGTACGGAGGATGCGGGAATCAGTGTACTGAATGTGGAGAATGGGGAAATAAAGCAGATAAGGGATAACAACTCTGAGAATCATCCGGTGACTTTGGCGGTAGTACCTTTTCAGGATCAGATATATTGTGGTCTTTTTAAGGCCGGGCTTGACGTTATCCGGATACCGGGATATGCTATCAGGCATTATACTCCGTCGGAACTGAAAATCGGAGAAGGAAGTGTATATGTTTTCCATATAGATAAGGAAGGACGGAAATGGTTGGGGACAGGCTGGGGGCTTTATGTCGCCGAGCCCGGTTCATTTAATTTTCAGAATGTCAAAGAAACCGGGTATAACTGGATATTTGATTTGTGTGAGGCGAAAGACGGTTCTATTTGGATTGCTACTATGGGAAGCGGTGTGTGGCGATATACCCCTGGAACCCATACCTATAAGAAATATGAGAGCCGGGAAGATGAACCGGACGGACTTAGCTCGAACTCTGTCAGTTCTGTTATGCAGGACAGCAAGGGACGTGTCTGGTTCTCTACCGATCGTGGTGGAATCTGTTATTATAATGACGAGAAAGATAACTTTGTCACTTATTCTATCAAGGAAGGGTTACCCGACGATGTGGCGTACAAAATACTGGAGGATGAAGAGGGGAACCTATGGTTTGGAACGAATCGCGGACTGGTTCGTTTCAATCCCGATAAGAATGATATACGCGTTTTTACAACGAAAGACGGACTGTTGGGTAATCAGTTTAATTATAAATCGGCTTTGAAGGCACGTAATGGCAAGTTCTACTTTGGAGGAATCGACGGACTGGTGGCTTTTGATCCACGGGAAGCGAAGATGGATGATTTTGTTCCAGGCAAATCAATATTACTACCGGATGGACCCGATCGATAAAGGATGGATTAAGGCGGCTACAAATCAGAATATATCGTATGCGAAACTGCCTCCGGGACAATATACATTTAAGGTGAAAGCTACAAGCAATGATGACGGGCAATTTGTGGAACGATCATTAAAGAGAAGGAGATGGAAGAACGTCAGAAACTATTCGAGATAGAGAAAGAAAAGGAACTGTATGAGTCTAAGGTCAATTTTTTTACGGAGATTGCCCATGAGGTGCGCACGCCGCTTACTTTAATCAACGGCCCGTTGGAAACACTGCAAGAGATGAATATTGCAGATCCGAAGATTCAGAAGAACCTGTCGGTGATTACACAAAACACCAACCGGTTGCTGGCATTGACGGGGCAGCTTCTTGACACGCTTCTTGACTTTCAAAAGATAGGTGCCCATAAATTCGAGATGACTTTGGAATATGTGGATATCACGGCACTGCTGCGTGAAACGGTTGCACGTTTCGAGCCCACTATATCCAAGAAGAATAAAGAGCTGACTCTTGATATTCCGGAAGAACCGATTGAAGCGGTCGTTGATAAGGAAGCCATCACGAAGATATTGAGTAACCTCTTGAATAACGCCCTGAAATATGCCCGGCGATCCATTTGCGTAGAGTTGCAGAAAACTGCGGATGCATTCCTTGTACGGGTGACCAGTGATGGTGAAAAGATACCGACAGAGATCAGCCAGCAGATATTTGAGCCGTTCTACCAGGCAGCAAAAAAAGACTCCACTTCCTTTGGAGTCGGCATCGGTCTTCCGTTGGCACGTTCACTGGCATCTCTCCATAAAGGTAAGCTGTATCTGGATTCGGAACACAGAGATAATTCATTTGTACTGTCGATTCCTTTGACCGGAGAAATTTCGATACCGCTGCCAAAGTTGGAAGAGATAACGGCTGAAATCGATACTTTGGACGAAGGAGTCCCTGTAGAGACGGAAATGAAAAGCTATGTCCTGTTGTTGGTGGAAGACAATGAGACCATGCTGGAATTTATGTCCGAACGTCTGCGGGAAGTATTCACGGTGGAAACGGCTACAAATGGGCAGGAAGCGCTCGAAGTTTTAAGAAACAGGCGGATTGATCTGGTCATCAGCGACATCATGATGCCCGTCATGAACGGATGGGAATTGTGTAAAGAGATAAAGTCGGATATGGACTTGAGCCATATTCCTGTTATCTTCCTGACAGCCAAGAATGATATTGATAGTAAGATCAACGGCTTGAAGATAGGTGCGGAAGCATACGTAGAGAAACCGTTCTCTTTCAACTATCTCAAAACACAGATCGTATCCTTGCTGTATAACCGTCAGAAAGAACGCGAAGCATTCTCCAAGCGTCCATTCTTCCCGACGAATAAGATGCAGATGAATAAGGTGGATGAGGAATTTATGAATAAAGTAATCCGCACCATTGAGGAGAATATCATAGATACCAATCTCAATGTGGAACATCTTGCCGAGATTCTGGGCATGAGCCGTTCCAGTCTGCTGCGGAAAATAAAGATGCTTTCCAATCTGTCTCCTGTGGACTTCATCCGTTTAATCCGGTTGAGGAAGGCTGCCGAACTGATTCATGAAGGTAAGTATCTGATCGGGGATATTTGCTTTATGGTAGGTATCAATTCACCGTCCTATTTCAGCAAACTTTTCCTGAAACAGTTCGGCATGACACCTAAAGATTTCGAGAAACAAAGTCAGGCAGACAAAGAAAAGATAGACATGCCTTCGTGACCGTCCGGGTGCACTATAACAAATGATGCACAAAAATGAAACATCTGCGGAAAATAGGCCTCAGATGTGATCTAATGCTGCAAAAATGGTATTTTTTGCAGCGTTTTTTAATATCCCACCTATATATATCCCCCTACTTTTGCCATTGTTCCGGATAAGGAGAAATAATCTCTTTGGACGAACGGATTGATTTATCCTTAAAAGTGAACTCTAATACTAATTTAAAATTCTGATACATGGAAAAAATCAGGCTTATCTATTTGATTTTGATTTTATTTTGCTGCTGCCAGCTGTCGGCACAGAATAAGACAGTTACCGGACAGGTAACGGCAGCGAATTCCGAAGAACCGATTATCGGTGCGAGTGTAGTGGTGAGGGGAGATATCGGGTACATTACTCAGTATGTAAAAGTCCCTAAGAATAATAAGGTAAGTGTAGTGCTGGAAGAAGACAGCAAGGCACTCGATGAAGTAGTGGTGGTAGCTTTCGGTACACAAAAGAAAGAAAGTATGATCAGCTCCATCGAGACGATCAAACCCGCAGAGCTGAAAGTACCGTCCAGTAACCTGACGACTGCTCTTGCAGGTCGTATGTCGGGTGTGATTGCCTATCAGCGTAGTGGAGAGCCGGGAAAAGATAATGCGGACTTCTTTATCAGAGGTGTCACGACCTTCGGATACAAAAAAGACCCGTTGATTCTGATTGACGGTATCGAAACGACTACTACCGAGCTGGCACGTCTGCAACCGGACGATATTGCCGCATTCTCTATTCTGAAAGATGCTACTGCTACGGCATTATACGGTGCCCGTGGTGCCAATGGTGTTATTCAGGTAGCCACGAAGGAAGGTAAGGAAGGAGCGACTAAAGTGTCTATTCGTGTAGAGAACTCATTCTCTTCCAATACCAAGAATGTGGAACTGGCCGATCCGATCACCTTTATGCAGCTTGCCAATGAAGCGGTCAGAACCAGAAACCCGCTGGCCTTAGTAAAAGACATGACCGCCAATCAGCGTGTTAACATGAATGTCAGCGGTGGTGGTAAGCTGGCAAGATACTATATTGCAGCTTCTTTTTCCAAAGATAACGGAAACTTGAAGAGCAATTCGATGAATGGTTTCGATAATAACATTAATCTTCGTTCTTATCAGTTGCGTTCAAACATTAATATTAACCTGACAAAGACGACGGAAGCTGTCGTACGTCTTTCCGGTACTTTTGACGACTATCGCGGACCTTTGGACGGAGGAGATGTGATGTATAAGAAGATAGTCCGTTCCAATCCTGTATTGTTTCCCGCCTATTACTACGTCGGATGCACTGCCTACGGCGGAGCACTTGCTGTATGGTAACGCTATCCGTGAGACGGAGGCGAACTATACCAATCCTTATGCCGAACTGACAAAAGGATATAAAGACTACTCCCGTTCTACAATGGATGCACAGTTTGAGTTAAAGCAAGACTTATCCTTTATCACGAAAGGGCTGAACATCCGTGGATTGTATAATACTTCCCGCTACTCTTATTTCGACGTTAACCGTTCGTTCAATCCTTATTATTATAATGTAAGTTCGTATGATAAAAAGACGAATCAATATAATATCGGTCTGCTGAACGAGAAGTCCAATCCGACAGACTATCTGGGATATAGCGAAGGCTGGAAAGATATACAGTCTACCACCTATATAGAAGCTGCTATGCAGTATAATCGTAGTTTCGATATTCACGAAGTCAGTGGCTTGCTGGTATATCAGCAGCGCGAAAAGATCAATGCGAACAGCGGTTCGGTTTCACTTATATTTACGCCAGCCGTTATATGGCAGAGCTGAACTTCGGTTACAACGGTTCCGAGCGCTTCTATAAAAACGAACGTTGGGGATTCTTCCCCGCAGCCGGCTTGGCTTGGGTAATCTCTAATGAGAAATTCTGGCGTCCGATGAACAAGGTGATCCCTAAATTGAAACTGAAAGCAACCTACGGTCTGGTAGGTAATGACTTCTATCTCTCCGAGGTAGACCCGAATGATGCAGGTAAGGGATATTGGTTTGGAACCAACTTTGACGAAGGAAAACCGGGAGTGACGGTGAAGCGTTACGATAATCGCCTTATCACTTGGGAACGGGCGAAAAAAGCAAACTACGGCTTGGAACTTACTTTGTTTGATGCCTTGAATATTCAGCTGGACTACTTTACAGAGCATCGTACGAACATTCTGATGGACAGAGCTTCTATCCCGGCCGATATGGGTCTGGCTGCTAAAGTACGTGCCAATGTGGGTGAAGCGAAAGCAAACGGAGTAGACTTGTCAGTGGATTATAATAAGTTCTTCCGCAATGGGTATTGGTTGCAGGCACATGGTAACTTTACCTATGCGCACAGCGAATTTCTGAAATATGAAGAACCTGCCTATAACGAGAAATACAGAAGCCATATCGGTCAATCGCTGAACCAATGGTACGGTCTTATCGCCGAACGTCTCTTTATTGATGAATACGATGTGCAGAACTCCCCGAAACAAACCTTTGGCGAATATGGAGCCGGTGACATCAAATATCGGGATGTGAATGGTGACGGACAGATTACCGATGCCGACATGGTTCCGCTGGGATATCCTACAGTACCCGAAATTGTCTACGGATTCGGTTTCTCATTCGGTAACCAGCGATTTGATATCTCGGCTTTCTTCCAAGGTTCGGCACGTTCTTCCTTTTGGATAGATGCGAAGGCAACTTCTCCGTTCCAGCACATCAATCCTACGGATGACGATCCTTATCATCAGGATATTCCTTTATTGAAAGCTTATGCCAACGACCACTGGTCGGAAAGTAACCGTAACCTGTATGCCATGTGGCCCCGTCTGAGTACGACAGTAATTGAAAATAACGTGAGAACCAGCTCTTGGTTTATGCGTAACGGTGCATTCCTGCGGTTGAAAACGCTGGAAGTAGGCTACACACTGCCGGAAAGCTGGACGAAGAAGGCCTATATATCATCCGCACGTGTTTATTGCAGCGGAAACAACCTGCTCCTCCTTAGCGGATTTAAACTATGGGACATCGAAATGGGAGGTTCCGGACTGGGATATCCTATTCAGAGAGTCATCAATCTGGGTGTACAAATTAACTTCTAAAATCTAGGAAAGCATGAAAAATAGAATGATATACCAAATGAAGAATAAGGTCAGAAACCTGACATACTTCCTTCTGTTGATTGGAGGAACGGCATTGACACAATCCTGCAGCTATCTGGATGTAGTGCCCGATAAGATAGGAACGATTGACAACTCGTTTACAAACCGCAACGAGGCGGAAAAGTATCTGAATACTTGCTACTCATACATTCCGGGCAATGACAGCCCATACAATAATGTCGCTCTGATGGGTGCGGACGAACTCTGGAGTTATTACCCTCTTACTCCGTACAACGATTTTGGCCCTTGGAAGATTGCACTGGGACGTCAGAATGTCAATGACCCTTTATGTAACATGTGGTATGTATATTACCGTGGCATCCGTGATTGCAACATCTTTCTGGAGAACGTATCAGACATGAGCAAAGTAGGAGATTTGACTCCTTCCATGCGGAAGAGATGGCTTGCCGAAGTGAAATTCCTGAAAGCATATTATCATTTCTGTCTGTTCAGAATGTACGGTCCTATCGTGATTGCTGATGACAATCTCCCGATTTCGGCTACTCCGGAAGAAGTGAGAAAGAAACGTGAACCGGTAGATAAGGTAGTGCAGTACATTGTAGATTTGCTGGACGAATGTCTGGAGGACCTTCCGAGAGTGATTTCCAATAAAGGTAGTGAGTTGGGCCGTGTGACGCAGATCGCAAACCTGACTCTGAAAGCCAGACTGCTGGTAACAGCTGCCAGTCCGTTGTTCAATGGCAATAAGGATTATGCAAACTATGTGGATAAGGATGGAGAACATTTGTTTAACTCCACCGGTTTAACTCCACCGAAGACCCGACTAAATGGGACGCCGCCATTGCCGCATGCAATGCCGCCATTGAAGCCAGTCAGGACCCGGAATTAGGATTAGAATTATACTCCTATAAAAGCAACCTGATCCTGTCGGATGAAACCAAATGCCAGCTTAGCATTCGCAACAGCGTAACGGAAAAGTGGAATACAGAACTGATCTGGGGACTTTCTTCACGTTCGGACGCACACTTGCAAAGTCTTTGTATGACCCGTGTCGGAGCTTACCCCAACAATATGTGGGGAGGACAGGAAATGCTGAACCCTACAATGGAAGCTACGAATCTGTACTACACAAAGAACGGTGTCCCAATGGACGAAGATAAAACATGGAATTATGCCGACCGTTTCAAAGTAAAGATGCACACCAACGAGCAACCATACGAACTGGCATCTTATTATGAAACAATACAGATGAACTTTGACAGAGAACCTCGCTTCTATGCCAATATCGGTTTTGACGGTTGCACCTGGTATCAGTATAACTGTCCATCAGACAGTGAAAAAGACATCTGGACAGCGAAGAACCGCGCCGGACAAGCACAGGGAAAACTGGGGACTAACAGCTATACAACCACCGGATACATGACCAAAAAACTGGTCAGTGTCACTTATGAAGTTACCCAGAGTGGCTATACGACCGAAAGATTCCCTTGGCCGGAAATGCGCCTTACTGACTTATACTTACTCTATGCCGAAGCGCTGAATGAGAAAGACGATGTCAACAACCGTGAACTGGCTATCAGCTACCTGGATCAGATCAGAGCACGTGCCGGTCTGAAAGGAATCAAGGAATCATGGGACACTTACTCCAAGTATCCCAACAGATACAAGACACAGGAAGGACTTCGTGAGATTATCCAGCGTGAGCGTGCTATCGAACTGATGTTCGTGTGCGAAGGCAGCCGTTTCTGGGATCTCCGTCGATGGAAGACAGCCAATAAGGTATTGAACGAGAAGATCCACGGATGGAACTTTGAAGGTGAAACTCCCGCAGAGTACTATTCTCAGAGAACCCTGTATACATTAAAGTTTATCGCTCCGCGTGATTATTTCTGGCCGATTCATCAGAATGACCTGGTAGTCAACCCGAAATTGGTTCAGAACCCCGGATGGTAATGTATGTCTCATTTTAAAATCAGCAGAATATGATATCACGTAAATTTACAATATGGGCTTGCGGCTTGCTTTTCGTTTTCGGTAGTTGCGCAGAAGATATGGTAAAGCCCATTGAAAACGACAAAGACGCTCCTGGCACTGTTCAGGACGTAAAAAAAACAGAAAGCCTTCCAGGAGCTGTGAAATTCACTTATACACTTCCTTCCGATCCGGATTTGCTGTATGTGTTGGCCAAGTATACTAATAAAACAGGGAAAGTCATGGAGTTCCGTTCCTCGTTTTACACGAACTCTGTTACGGTAGAAGGTTTTGGCGATACGGATACTTATAAAGTAGAACTGTACACTGTAGACCGTAGCGAGAACCGTTCTCAGCCTCAGATAGTGGAAGTCGTTCCGCTGACTCCTCCTATCCTGTCCTGCTACGAGTCGTTATCGATGGTTTCTGACTTTGGCGGCATGACCTTCGAGATGGACAATAAGTTCAAGTCCGATCTCGCTATCTACGTCTGTACGCCCGATGAATTAGGCGATATGGTGCTGGCCGAAACATTCTACTCGGCACGTGAAGAGATCGTTTATTCCGTCAGAGGGTATGATGCAGTTCCCCGTCGTTTCGGCATCTTCCTGCAGGATAAATATGGGAATGAGACAGATACGCTGTTCACCGAGCTGACTCCGATCTACGAAAGGGAACTGGATAAGACGAAGTTCAGGGAAATGTATTTGCAGAACGATTCCCGCGTAGATTCGTACGATGGAAAGATGGAATATGTATGGAACGGAAGAATCTCCAAAGATGGTGACAGTGGTGGCGTAGGACTTCACACCGGAACAGGCACGAAAGACGGTCCGGCAGTATTTACCTTCGACCTTGGCGTACTGGCTAAACTGAGCCGCTTTGCACTGTGGGCTATTCAAGACGAGAAGCACTTCTATAACGACATGAGCCCGAGACGCTACGAAGTATGGGGATGCGCTACGGAACCTAACCCCGATGGTAGCTGGGATCAGTGGGTGAAACTATTGGATATGGAGAATGTGAAGCCTTCCGGTTCGCCTATCGGTATCCTGACGGAAGATGATATCGAAGCCGCGAAAATAGGAGATCAGGCAAATGTTCCTCTGGATATGCCGCGTGTACGCTATATCCGTATCAAATGTCTGAAGAATTGGTCTAACAATTACAACATCTGTTTCACGGAACTCACCTTCTGGGGGAATGATAACGAAGAATAATTCAATGAGTGTTAACCGACTGATTAAAGCAGAAAGAATATGAAACAATTTATCAAACATACGCCCTATCTGATGTCACTACTGATGCTGTTGGGGATTACATCTTGCACAAAGATGGACGAATATCTGAAATATACGGATGGAAAGGAAATTCTTTATACGGGTATTCCTGATTCTATCGCCATGTACTCCGGCTACAACCGGGTGGTCTTCCGCGGAGTACTGGCATCCGACCCTAAAATAGCCAAGATAAAGATATACTGGAACTTGAAACAGGACTCTCTGGAACAGGATATCCGGAGAGAAGGGAATGATAATGTGCTGATTATACCGATTCCTCTGGAAGAAGGGACCTATAATTTCGAAATGCATACCTATGATAAAGACGGATTGCATCCTTCGGTTCCTTTCAACCTTACCGGAACATCATATGGTGACTCCTACAAAGATGGGCTGGTCAACCGCTTGGTGAAGAAGGTAGAAAAGATAGAAGATGATGTAACGATCGACTGGTCGCCGGCAGAACCGACAGCTCTTTATACGATGGTACATTATACCGATAATTCGGGAAAAGTACAGGAACTGAAGATCGAAAACAGCGAAGAAGAAACCGTCCTGAAGGATTACAAGAGTATGACCAAGTTTGATGTGCAGACTTACTTCCTGCCGGATGAAATGTCGATTGATACCTTTAAAACGGCAGTTGTCTCTTACGGAGTCAGTGAAGACATTACCGACTTGTATCTGAAGAACTACAAACGTCCGTTTGAAGGAAGGGATAAGAATGCGGATAATAAATGGGGAATACTCGTTGACTGGGACTTCACTCCCAATATCCTGAATCAGAGTAATGGAAAAGGCGGTTGGTCCGAAGACTGGGGCAATTATTCCATCCATCTGGAATCGAAAGACTGGGATGGAGAAGGAATCACGAATGGTAAGGTTTATCAAAGTTTTGAACTTCCGGCTGGAAATTATCAATTGGAGTGTGAACTCGAAGGGGGCAGTAACGGAATGAACGGATATCTGGCAGCCAGCCGCGGCAGTGTATTGCCGGACATTGACCGATTGAAAGAAGAAGCATTGGGATATAGCCAGTACGGTGACTCCAATATGGGAGGAAAGCATACCCTGACCTTCTCTTTGGCGGAACCTGCTACTGTTTCGGTAGGCTGGGTAGTCACCTTCGGATCGTCTACCTGGATGAAAGTGCTCTATATCAAGCTGATGAACATAGCGGATATAGCCGAATAATCCGGTTTTCATAAGCGCTCGGAATAGTGGATATACACCATATATGCCCTGCATGCAGGGCATATAGATCCAACGCGCAGGACATATATACGCTACGAGTTGGACATATAGATCCAACAACCAGGATATATATGCGCTGCAAACGACATAATTACGATAAGAAAATAAATAATAATACTATAATCAATAATGTGTATGAAGTTTATAAAGAAAAAAGGTAAATCGCTGGGTATCGGACTTGCAATGGTTGGTTCATTGTTGGTGTCTTCTTTGCAAGCAGGCCCCGTTTATCTGCATAGTGGTGAATCGATTGTTTCCTGGAAGTTAAAGCCGGAGGCGGAAGTCGGAACAAATGTTCCGGCTCTGCTGAACGCAGGTTATGACACATCATCATGGGTGGACGCTGTTGTACCGGGCACTGCTTTTACTTCTTACGTAACGGCAGGATTGGAAAAGGACCCTAACTTTGGGGATAACATTCACAACGTAGACCGTGCAAAGTATGATCGCAGTTTCTGGTATCGTACAGAGTTTAAAGTGCCTGCCGACTTTGATAAAGCGCTGACATGGCTCAACTTTAACGGAGTGAACCGTAAAGCGGAAATCTATCTGAACGGACACTTGCTGGGGATACTCGATGGATTTATGCACAGAGGACGTTTCAATATCACGGAAATAGTGAAGAAAGATCAGCCGAACGTACTGGCAGTATTGGTTCACATGCCGCAAACCCACTGGATGCCTTATGTGCCGGGGCTGAATATGGGTATCACGGATAAGGTTTATCTCAGCAACACCGGTACGGCAACGATCATCGATCCTTGGATTCGTACAGACTTACCGTTACCCAGCCGCACACGCGCCGATCTGTCGGTGGCACTGGAAGTGAAAAACAGTTCTGACAAACCATCTAAAGTCGTGGTGAACGGTACGATCACCCCCGGTGATGTGAAGTTCACTAAAGAAGTAGACATTAATCCGGGGGCGACTTCGGAAGTGAAGTTCGACAAACGGTATTATCCGCAACTGGTGATCAACTCGCCGAAACTGTGGTGGCCCAACGGATATGGTGAGCCCAACCTGTATACCTGTAAACTGGAAGTATCCGTAGATGGGAAAGTCTCCGAAACTAAAGACGTCACCTTCGGTATCAAAGAATATAGCTATGACACAAACAACAACACCCTGCATCTGCACATCAACGGTGTACCTGTATTTGTGAAAGGAGCTAACTGGGGAATGTCGGAATATATGTTGAGATGCCGTGGTGAAGAGTATGACACCAAGCTACGTTTCCATCACGAAATGAATTTCAACATGATTCGTAACTGGCTTGGCTCTACTACCGATGACGAGTTTTACGAAATGTGTGATAAATATGGTCTGATGGTATGGGATGACTTCTGGATTAACTCTAATCCCAATCTTCCTTACGACTTGAATGCATTCAATAACAATATGATAGAGAAAATCAAGCGTGTCCGTAATCATCCGTCTCTGGCCGTATGGTGTGGTGATAATGAGTCGAACCCGCAGCCCCCGCTGGAAGGCTGGATGGCAGAGAATATCAAAACCTTTGATGGTGGCGATCGTTATTTCCAACCGAACTCACATGCCGGCAACCTGACAGGTAGCGGTCCTTGGGGAGCATTCGACCCTCGATTCTATTTCACTGAATATCCTGACGGGCTGGAAGGTGATCCGGAGCGTGGCTGGGGATTCCGTACGGAAATAGGTACGGCTGTAGTTCCTACTTTCGAAAGTTTCAAGAAGTTTATGCCGGAGAAAGACTGGTGGCCTCGCAATAAGATGTGGGATTTGCACTACTTCGGTCAGTCTGCTTTCAATGCCGCACCGGACAGATATGACGCTTCTCTTGCCAAGGTTGCCGAAGGTTTTGGCGCCCCCTCTGGAATCGAGGACTATTGCCGTAGAGCGCAGCTTATCAATATCGAATCGAACAAAGCTATGTATGAAGGCTGGCTGGACCGTATGTGGGACGACGCTTCCGGTATCATGACCTGGATGGGGCAATCGGCTTACCCCTCTATGGTATGGCAGACTTATGATTACTATTATGATCTTACAGGCGCTTACTGGGGAACGAAGTCCGCGTGCGAACCGTTGCATATCCTCTGGAATCCGGTGACGGACGCAGTGAAGGTGGCCAATACTACCGCAGAAAACTATCAGGATTTGAAAGCGGAAGTGACAGTTTACAATATGGACGGAAAAGCGGTTCCGGCTTATAGCAAATCCTCTGTCGTTCATTCAGCGTCCAATAGCACGCTGGAGTGTTTTACCATCGACTTTAATAAGGAAAGACCGAACCTGGGATTGAATCAGAAAGTAGTTGTTTCCTCTACCTCCTCCGAAGGCGACCCGTCAATGGCTGTGGATGGAAAGAAAGATACCCGTTGGTCAAGTGCCTACCGTGATAACGAGTGGATATATGTTGATTTGGGCAAGGTACAGCCCGTTGGCGGTGTCCGTCTTGACTGGGAAGCATCTTATGGAAAGGAATACAAGATTCAGGTATCGAATGACGCTCAGCAGTGGGAAGAGGCTTACAGCACGAAAAATGGAATCGGTGGTGTGGAGCTGATCACTTTCCCTGAAAAGGATGCACGTTATGTACGTATGTTCGGGTTCAAGAGAGGCTGGTGGTACGGATATTCTCTGTGGAGCTTCGATGTGCTGGGAGGAACCGGTAAGAGCGAAGGTTTGAGCGATGTGCATTTCATCCGTCTGAAACTGACAGATAAGAACGGTAAACTGATTTCGGAAAATAACTACTGGAGAGGAAATGACCGCAGAGACTTCACTGCTCTGAACCAACTTCCAAAGGCCGAACTGAAAGTTTCTTCCAAAATGGAACAGAAGGGAGAGAAAGCGGAAATCCGTGCAACAATCGGACTGCCTAAGTCTGCCAAGAGTGTAGCTTTCGCACAGTTGACGGTGAACGTATTCTTCCGGCTATCATGAATGATAATTATTTTACGCTGATGCCGGGTGAAAATAAGGAGATTACTATTAACTTTGACAAGTATTTGTTGAAAGGCGGTTCGTATAAATTGCTGGTAACACCTTATAATAACTAATCATGAGTTTTTGGGGGCATTTTTTGTTCATGCAATAAGAAATGAATAGCGACAACTATAAATTAGAATAATGATGAAGAAACTATTTCTTTTATTGATAAGTGCCTTATGTGTTACAGATGGTCTGTTTGCACAGGTACTTGTCCCTTCCCAACTACCTAATCATACTCAGAAATTATTAATGAAAAGAGGTTATGGCATGTTTATCCATTTCGGTGTAAATACATTTTCTGATGATGAATGGTCGGATGGCACTATTCCTGCCACTGCCTATAATCCGGCTGACTTGGATTGCGATCAATGGGTAAGAGTTGCCCGTGATGCCGGCTTTCGTTATGTTTTGCTGGTTACGAAGCACCACGATGGCTTTTGCCTTTGGGATAGCAAGTATACGGATTATGATGTTGCCTCTTCTCGGGTGAAGACGGATGTAGTGGATGAAGTCTCCAAAGCATGCAAAAAGTATGGGTTGCAGTTTGGCATTTATTATTCTCTTTGGGATAGACACGAACCGTCTTACAAAGATAAAGACTTTACTAAATACATTCAATTCATGACTAATCAGTTGACGGAACTGCTTTCCAATTATGGCCAGGTTTGCGAGCTTTGGTTTGACGGAGGTTGGGATAAAGAAGGAAAAGATTGGCATATTCCCGAGATTTATGAATTAGTGAAGAGATTACAGCCCGATTGCGCGGTGGGAGTGAATAATGCGATAGTGGACAAAGAAGATTCAAAAGACTTTATATTGCCGGACTCGATGGTGGTGGATAATCGCTATTATATGCAATATTTCCCCACTGACTTCCGATTAAGAGATCCGAAAATAGCTCATAAGAAGGATAAAAAACAGTATTTGTATCAGGGAGAATCCTATTATCTGCCCTTCGAACATACCATTTGCCTGAGTAACTCATGGAATTGGTTTCAAAAAGCCACCCCGAGACCAGTACGTGATCTGGACGAATTAGAAGAGCTTTTTTATTGGTGTACGGACAATGATAATACGTTGGTGATTAATGTCCCTCCCGATAGTACCGGGCGTATAAGGGAATATGAAGCTAATGCGGTCATTGAATTGGGAAGACGGTTGGGTATTCGTAGAAATAAACCTTTTCCTAAGAATGGAAAATGTATTTCGCTGGAAGCTAAAGTACAAGCAAGCTCTGTCTATCAGAATAATGTTGGGGAATATGGTCCGCAATGGGCAGTAGATGGTGGAATGCAGACGCGATGGGCATCTTCTGATACGTTGCCTCAGTTGGTTGTTCATTTGGATGAATCGGAGATGTTTAATAAAGTATCTATCTTTGAATATTGTGAAACAAGAACCTCGGATGATGGTATTTCTACTATTCGTTATAATCGCATTCAATCCTATCAGATTGATATTTGGAAGCAAGGACAATGGCTCACTGTCTATATGTCAGACCAACCGATGAGAGATTGTAAAGTGATACGCTTTCCACAATATTATCAAACCTCAAAGATCAGGCTGAAAGTGCTGAAAGCTATAGCGCCTCCTTCCTTATATGAGTTTAACGTACTGTCTATGCCGGATGGTAAATACATTTCTGGAAAATAACTAAGAGTTAACTTTTAAAATAGTTACGTATATGATTCTAAAAAACATGATTTGTGTTGCAGGGTTTTGCTTGATTACCCTTTCGGGGCAGGCAGCCGGAAAACCGGAAGTGCCCCCCTATAAAGATAAAACAGTTTCCATCGAGAAGCGTGTAGATGACCTGATGGGACGGATGACACTGCGTGAAAAGGTTCTGCAATTGCAGAACCGGGGCGCAGGCCGTCTGGACGAGATAGACCGTATATTCAACGGTGAGAGTTATGGCTGTACCCACGAAATGGGTACGACTGCTGCCGAATGTGCTGCCATGTACAAAGAACTGCAACAGTACATGCTGACGAAAACAAGGCTCGGAATCCCCATTATTACTTCTGCCGAAGGCATTCAGGGAATCCTGCAAAATAATTGTACGCTGTTTCCGCACGCTTTGGCGCAGGGGAGTACCTTCAATCCTGCTCTGATCCAGCGCATGACCGAAGCTGCGGGAGAGGAAGCCAAAGTAATTGGCATCCATCAGATTCTCTCGCCCGTACTGGACATTGCCCGTGAACTTCGCTGGGGACGTGTAGAAGAGACCTTTGGTGAAGACCCTTACCTTATTTCCGAAATGGGTATCGCCTTTATCAATGGGTATCAGAAAAACCGCATCACCTGTATGCCGAAGCATTTTGTTGCGCACGGCACTCCTTCCGGCGGATTGAACTGTGCGCAGGTCAGCGGTGGTGAACGGGAACTGAGAAGTTTGTATCTCTATCCGTTCCGTCGTGTCATCAAGGAAACGAATCCGTTGGCATTGATGACTTGTTATAGTGCTTATGATGGAGTAGCCATCACAGGTTCTCCTTATTACATGACAGATATTCTTCGTGGTGAACTCGGTTTCAAGGGGTATGTTTATTCCGACTGGGGTACGCTGGACCGCAA